>Ga0209402_10001533_pt1 | contig 24874 bp, 22 predicted proteins | sample ArcticOcean_MG_C_3_FD_187437 | JGI IMG/M metagenome (GOLD analysis project Ga0209402, IMG submission 187437) | Marine microbial communities from western Arctic Ocean - ArcticOcean_MG_CB8_126 (SPAdes) (version 2) | ecosystem: Environmental > Aquatic > Marine > Oceanic | place: Arctic Ocean... | reverse complement strand
GTTCCGGGTCACGGTTGAAGCAATAGACGCGGTCATCGGAGTCGCCGTAGACGGCAGCCGCCGGCATCTCCCAACCTTCGGGCAGCTTGGCCCAATCTTCGTCTACCGAGTAAGTGTATTTGCCAGAGCCTACGGTGCTTGTTGCAGCCATGATTTTTCTCCTTGGTTCTTGCTAGAGATTTTGGTCGCTTGGGAATTGTTGCAGTGGTTAATAAGGCCGTATGCCCGGAGTTTTCACTCGGAAGCTGTACAAAGACACTCCCGGAGTGGTGTAAATAGTTCTGAAATCTGGGCCGCCAAAGGCGATGTTGCGCGGCACTTCCGGCCCTCTAATCACGCCCAGGTGGGTGCCGTCGGGATCGAAGACCCAGATACCGCCGGAGCCGGTGCAGAAGATCCGACCCTGAGTATCTACTTTCATGCCGTCTGGCACGCCGGGCTCTGACGAATACATTGTGGCGAACACGCGACCGTTGCTCAGCGTACCGTCCGCGGCCACGTCAAAGGCCCTAATCTTTCGGTGTTCACAGACCAGACCCTTCTCGGCTTCTTCAAAGCAGACCTCGCTCAGTCTACTGATAGCCACGTACAGGATGGACTCGTCTGGCGAAAATGCCAGGCCGTTGGGGTATTCGCAGGCTTCGGTGGCAACTGAAATCTCGCCGTCGGGTGAGATTCGAAAAACACCGGCAAAATCGTACTCGCGTTCGGCTTCAGGCAGTCGCAGCATCGGGTCAGTGAAGTAGATGCTGCCATCAGACCGGGTGATTACATCGTTGGGCTTGTGGAAACGCTTGCCTTCCCAACGTTCGGCGATGGTTGTGACCGTGCCGTCGGCGTCCATGCGAGTTACTCGCCGGTGGTCGGAGCCTTCACACATTAAGAGACGTCCCTGACGGTCAAACGTGCAGCCATTGCCCTCGCCAGTGCCTTCACGGACCACGCTAACGCCTCCAGTCTGGTCCCAGCGTTGCAGGCGGTTGCCGACCAAATCAACAAAGGTCAGGTAGCCGTCCGGATGCCAGAGTGGGCCCTCGGTGTTACCAAGGTCGGTTGCCAGCAGTGTGTGCTCGGGTGATTCTAGGATATCGTCCAGGTTGTCAGGCATAAAGGGTCTCCGGCAATGATAGGGAGTTGGGTCGGCCTTTAGACAGGCGGGATTATAACAGCATGTTGTGCGTGGCGCACTCTGCCGTAGACATCGTTTGACCAGTGCCTAAGGCTTGATTAGAATGCCAGTCAGCTGTCCCAATCCGAAGGAAGTACTTAAAGTTTGTGACAGACGAAAAACCCTAGTTTCAAAGGGAGAACGATATGGTCAACATGAAGCCAAACGACTCTGTGGATGACATTGCTGTGGAGCTACGCGCTCAAGCTGTACGACTCTGGGGTGAGCAACGCGCCACCGAATTGGATTCCTATATTCAACAGACCGCCTTTCAACTGTGGGAGTTGGGCCAGGTGACCCCTCAGCGCGACTTGGAGCCAGGTTTTTACCAGTAAGCCCTGGCAGTAAGTTCAAGTCAACAACCCGATTTTCAAGTGAGGTCCAATCATGCCCCAACCCTACCAATTGACCGTATCAGAAGCGGCACAACAAATTAAGGATAAGCAACTTTCTCCCGTGGATCTGGCCCAGTCTCAACTTGAACGGATCGACGCCACTGACAAAGAGCTACAGGCCTGGGTGACCATTGACCGGGAAGAGGTTCTGACTACCGCCAAACAGCTGGAAGACGAGGCCAAAGGAGGCAAAACACGGGGTCTGCTCCATGGCGTGGCGGTGGGGCTAAAGGATATTTTCTACACCGCCGGAATGAAAACTGCTGCGGGTTCAAAGGTCTACGCGGATTTCGTGCCCGACTTCGACGCGACGACCGTTAGGAAGATCAAAGAGGCTGGAGGCATAATCCTGGGCAAAGCGGTTACCACTGAGTTTGCCACTTCCGACCCGTCCCCAACCTATAACCCTTGGAACTTGGAACACACACCTGGCGGTTCCAGCAGTGGCTCTTCGGTGGCTGTGGCCTCTAAGACGGTGGGAGCAGCTCTGGGTTCCCAGACCGGCGGTTCAACCTGTCGGCCGGCGGCGTATAACGGCATCGTCGGACTCAAGGCCACCTACGGACGTATCAGCCGCTACGGCGTGGTGCCGGTTAGCTGGTCGCTAGACCACGTAGGCATCTTAGTGCGCACAGTGGACGACGCGGCTTTGATGCTGCAGGTTCTGTCTGGTGAGGACGCCAACGACCCCGGTTCTGCAAACGAACCGGTGCCGAACTTTAGGCAACAAATGGCGGAGCACAACCGTCCGCCACGAATCGGAATACCCAGTCAGTATTTCCAGGAGAAATCCACGCCGGAGGTCTGGGCCCACACCCAAGCAGTTGCCAAGCAACTTGCAGCTGCTGGCGCTGAGATCGTGGAGATAGGTCTGCCAGATAGTTTTAGTTCCTCTCACAGTGTTCAGCGGATAGTGATGAATGTGGAGTGCGCCGCTTACCACGAGCAGTTCCACGCCAACCAGGCCGAGGATTACGGCCCCAGAGTGCGTGCTGGAATGGAGATGGGCATGTTGATCCCAGCCACCAAGTACCTGCAAGCCATGCGACTGCGTCGTCAATTCAGGCAGGACATGGTCCAAATGGTTCAGCAGGTGGATGCGGTGCTGACTCCAACCACCCCCGCTCCCGCCCCCAAGGACCGTAACACCACCGGCGATGCCTCATTCCAGGCGCCGTGGACCAGCTGCGGTTTGCCCACTGTGACCATTCCCTCTGGGTTGAGCGAAAATGGTATGCCTTTGGGCGTCCAGTTTGGCGGTCTGCCATTCGAGGAAGGCAAGCTTTTGGGCATCGCCAAGTGGTGCGAAACAACCCTTGGGGTTCAACTTTCACCACCCAACTACAGTTAGGAACGAACTCTTTGGTAAATCCTAATATGTCCTGTGGCATCCAAATTTTTGGCCGATGTCTTTATTGATTTGCGCCCTGGTCTGAAAATTGGAACAGCATCAACGATTCAGATATTTAACTGGCTGAATAAAAGTAGGCGGCGCAAAACAACACGCCGCCTACTTATTTGTCTCAATCCAACCAAACCCCTCCACCGGAGGTATCTGCCGCGATGCAATCGCTAGAAAATGGCTATGGGGTTTACGGGTGAGCCGGTGGTGTTGTGGAGACGTAGCGGACCGATGGACACCATGAACTCCCAGCGGTTGCGTTCCTTGCAGGCCGCAGCCACACCCTCTAGGTCGGCGTTATCAAGAATCCAGATACCCATTGCCGTGATACTCACCTGGTGAATAGGGCTCTGTACCTTCTCATACTGGGGCGGGTTAACGTCATTGCCAGTGTCAGACCCCATCATTGCAATGCCCCGTTCGTAAAACAGGGGCAGGACCGAGGCCTGGCAGGCCGTGGAACCCATTGACCGGTCTACCGGCCCTTCGACATTGCGGCGGTGCAGTTGGCCGGTGCGGATGAGCAGAATGTCACCCTCTTCGACCTTGAAGCCGCATTTCTCCTCGGCAGCCAGGATGTCGACCATCATGACGCCCTCGCCCCGTTCAACCCAGTCGATGCCGCGGACGTAAGGAACGTCAACCAACACAGCGCGGGAGATTATGCCCTCATGTGCCTCTTCGACAGAACCGAAGGTCGCACCCATGCTGGTGGACACCAGATGGGCCGGTTTCCCGTTGTAGGTCTTCCCGTTCCAGAAGAAATGGGACAGCGCATCGACGTGGGTAACAGTAACGCCGTGGAAGATCATGCCAAAGTAGTCGGTGGCGGCAGGATAGGAACGCGGGCTCACCTTGTCTCCGGTGGCCCAGCCTTCGCCGCTCTCAACCATGAAGTGCACCGGCACATTGTTCGGTGCGTCGATGCTGGCTTCGAAGGTTACGGTTCGGGACATGGAGACCCGTACTCCATCTTGGACTGTGGCGATGGCCTGTTTCACCTTGGCCGGTGTGATGTAGTTTGGTGCGCCCAGTTCATCGTCATCACCCCATTTGCCCCAATTGGACAATTTGTCAAAATAACTGAGAACTTCATCTTCGTTGGGTATGTCTGCCTGTGGCATGGTCTTTCTCCTGGTTAGCTGATGTTGAGAATGAATTGTGGCTAGTTTCCCACTGGAGGGAACAGGTTTACGTCGATTAATTTTTCGCACCACCGGGCGGTGGCAAAAAGCTGGGCCTCATCAAATGGCGATGCAATTAGTTGGATACCCATTGGCAGTCCCGACTCAGCGAGCCCTACCGGCAGAGTTATCGTTGGCAGACCGCATGAGGTCCATGGGCCTTGGAATCGGGTATCGCCGGTATTTGTCAGGTCGGCCAGAGGCGCGGTTGGAGTTGAAGGTGTGAGCAGCACATCAACTTGGTCTGCCATAACGCGCATATCAGCAGAGAACCGTACCCGTCTTTCCAGCGCTCTGGAGTAAGTTACGGCATCGGTCTCCAGTCCTTGGCGGAGCATCTCACGCAGTTTGGGGCGGTAGTCCTGTGCCTGTTTTTCGTACATAGGTTGGTGGAAGGCTGCGGCCTCGGAGCCCATGATCAGCAACTGATCCTCAAAAGCAGTATTGAAACTCTCCGGCAGCGTCAGCTCCACCACGGTTGCACCGGCGGCAGTGAACTTGGCCAGGGTGTCTCGGGTCTTCTTTTGGGTTTCCGCATCAGACTCTTCCATGAATAATGTGGTAATCAGGCCGATGCGCGGTGGCTTGCCAGACTCCAGACCAGATAAATAGTCATCTGCGGGCAGTCGTGAAGCTACTGGGTCTTCTTCGTCCGGCCCGGCCATCACTTGCAAAAGTAGGGCCATGTCCTCCACTGTGCGGCCCATCCAGCCGACGGTGTCGAGAGACCAACTGACCGGAACCACACCGCGGCGACTGACACGACCGTAGGTGGGCTTGAGGCCAACTATTCCGTTGTAAGACGCTGGTCGCAGCACGGAACCCACGGTCTGAGATCCCATGGCGATGGGACACATGCGGGCGGCAACAGACACTGCCGAACCACTGCTCGATCCCCCAGGTGTGTGCGCTGGATTCCAGGGGTTTTTGGTGTGAGAAGGGTCTAGACAGGCGAACTCGGTGGTTACCGTTTTACCCAGCATAATCGCGCCGGCCTTTTGGAGGAGATTAATTGTCACGGCGGTCTCGTCAGGAACGTAGTCGGCGTAGACCTTGGAACCGGCAGTGGTGGGAATACCGGCTATGTTGTAGATGTCTTTAATGCCAATGGGGACGCCTTGCAGTGGACCGGTTGACTCCCCACTCTCCAGTTCGTCCTGCCGCTGTTGGGCGTCGGCCAAGACTGTCTCGCGGTCAACACGGACCCAGGCGTCTAATTGTGGTTCCAGGGCGTCGATTCTGTCCAAGAGCGATTGTGCCACTTCGACCGGAGTGATAGTTCGTTCACGTATTTGGCGGGCTAGTTCCGCCGCCGATAGTTCATAAAGCTCTGGCATTTTTGTTCCTTTGGAATTGGGCACGGACGCTGCGGATCGAGGGAGGCTACACCGGTGGGCGGCGGGAGCTCCAGTCGGTGGCCTGTTCGTAGGCGGCGGCCACCTGGAAAACAGTGGACTCGTCAAACGGTTTGCCCGCAATCTGCAGACCCACTGGCAGTCCCTCAACGGTAAACCCGCAGTTGATGGACAGAGCCGGAGTGCTGGCTAGGTTGAAGGGCGCGGTGTAACTTCGGCGTCCACCCAACATCTCTAAGAACGCCTCTTTGCTCTCGACGCCAGCCTTCTCCGGAATTAGCGAAGCCGGGATTGATGACGTGGGCATAATCAGGACGTCCACCTTTTCCAGGGCGTCCAATATCTGCTGTCGGAGCATGTGCCGCAGCCGTACGGCCTTCTGATGGGCCTGGGCCGGCAGGATGGCACCTGTCAACAGCCGAAGCTGGATGTTGTAATCGTATTCGTGCAAACGCTGGTCAATGCCCTCACGGTGGACCCCGGAGACATCGCCGTAGGTTATTGCTGTTGAGATAGCGGCGGATTGGGCGATTAATGGAATCTCAACCTCAGAGACTACCGCACCAAGGTCACCTAACTGGGCAATTGCTTTCACTACTAGGTCGCGCACTTGCGGGTCTACGCCTTCGTATTCTACCCGTTCGGTTATGACTCCAATCTTCAGACCCTGCACTCCTTTGTCGAGTGATGCCAGGTAGTCCGGCACCGGTACGTCCCAGGTTTGGCCATCTTTGGGATCACGTCCGGCGATGGCGGCCAGGGTTATGGCGCAGTCTGAGACTGTGCGTGAGATTGGGCCAACCTGGTCCATAGACCACGATGCTCCCAGCACGCCGTGTCGACTGACCCGACCCCAGGATGGTCTGATACCCACCAACCCGCAGAACGATGCCGGGCCGCGAATCGACCCGCCAGTGTCTTCTCCCAGGGATGTGGCGCAGAGGAATGCGGATGTTGCCGCACCGGAACCACTGCTGGAAGTGCCTGGGTTGCGGTCGAGATCCCACGGGTTATGGGGGCGGCCATAGGGATGCTCAAAGGAGTCACCCATGGCGAACTCGCTCATGTTCAGCTTGCCAAGCAGCACCGCACCGGCGTCGTTCAGTTTGGTGACCACCGTGGCGTCTTCGTCCGGAATGAAGTCTTTCAGGATTGTAGAACCACCGGTGGTGAGAATTCCCTTGGTGTAGACCTGATCCTTGATGGCGATAGGCATTCCGTGCATCGGGCCACGGTAATTCCCGCCGACGATTTCTTGTTCGGCCTTACGAGCGTCGTCCATGGCTCTTTCGCCAGTGATGGTGATGTAGGAATTGAGTTTGCCGTCAACTTGGGGAATACGCTCTAGATAAGCCTCTGTGGCCTCAACGGGCGAGACCGTTTTAGACTTAATCAGGGCTGCTAATTCGGTGGCCGATATAAACGGTATCTGTGATTTATCCATGTGTTCTTCTCCAAGTGACAGGCAAGTTGCGGGCGAAGCTGAAGCAGGGCCATTCTGCCCCGGTTTAGGCGTGTTGTCAACGTGAATCAGCGTGCAAATTACTGAACTACGCCGGTTGCGGTTGCACGTAAGTCATAGCAAACTCCGCTGGTATAATCAGGCCCAATAATTAACCAATCTGATGGGATCACGGCAGGGGTAACGACATGGATGATTTGGTAGGGATAATCTTGGCCGCCGGCGAGGGAGTGAGGATGAAATCTCGGATTCCCAAGGTGCTGCACCGCCTTTGCGGCAAGGAATTACTTCGGTATCCTGTGGAGTTGCTGGGCAAAGTGGGCGTGGACCGCATCGTCGTTGTCGTTTCTCGAGCCAACCAGGACGCGGTGCAGGATTTGCTGGGTGATTCCGTCGAATACGTCGTTCAATCATCGAAGACCGGAACCGCCGGAGCGGTGGAGTCTGCGGCATCTTTACTCCGTGGAGAATCGAAACAAGTAGTGGTACTTGGCGGGGATGCCCCTCTGGTCAGCGAAGAATCGATGCAGGGCCTGATTAACGGGCATGTTGAGAACGCCCATCTTATGTCCATCCTCTCTGGCATTGTCCAAGACAGCAATGGACTGGGTCGCATCAACAGAGACCACGGTTCCCAGCGAGCAGTGATGGGTATCATCGAAGCCTCAGACGACTTACATAGAGACGGTCAACCGGTGGAAGTGAATGCCGGCGTTTATTGCTTCCAAACCGACTGGCTTTGGGAGAACTTGGCGCGGATCACTCCTGGCAAGGGTCCGGAACGTTATTTGACCGACCTAGCAGCCCTTGCTGTGGAACAGGGAGAGAATGTGGCAGCGTTGCCGGCCAACGACCCCACCGAAGTCCTTGGAATCAATAATCGAGTGGAGCTTGCGAACCTGGAAGATATTCAGCGTCGCCGCATCCGCGAACACTGGATGCTGGAAGGTGTAACCATTTCTGACCCATCATCTGTGATGATCGACGCAGGTGTGACCTTGGGCCAAGATACCGTGTTGTTGCCGAACACCATTCTGCTGGGTAACACATCCATCGGCGCGAACTGTGAGATTGGCCCCGGTTCGGTGGTTCGAGATTCCAGCATAGGCGATGACTGCCGCGTCACGTTGTCGGCGATGGAGAATGCAGTCATGGAATCTGGGGTTGATGTTGGTCCCTTCAGCCATCTGAGACCCGGTGCTTATCTGGAATCTGGCGTTCACATCGGTAATTACGTTGAAGTGAAAGAAAGCCGATTTGCCGCCGGGGCGGTGATGGGGCATCTGGGATATATTGGCGACGCATCCATCGGGGCCAAGGTAAATGTGGGGGCCGGGACGGTTACCTGCAACTACGACGGCAAGGATAAACAACGCACAATTGTGGAAGAAGGTGCCTTTATCGGGTGTGACACCATGCTGGTTGCGCCGGTCACAATTGGCGCTGGCGCAATCACTGGGGCGGGCGCAGTCGTCACAAAAGACGTCCCATCGGCTAGACTGGCGGTCGGGGTACCTGCTAAAATAGTGGAAAGATAGGTGGTTCCAACTGACCTCTCGGTGGCGCTTCCCACAGGCGTAATTGGTAAACTGTCATAGAAGTGGGTTGACCGGGGGGCGGGGTATTTGGATACATATTATTTACCGCAAACAATAATTTTCATCGCATCTGCGCTTTTTTTCTCATACCTGAGCTTTGTTCGTTTGGGTGGGCCTGCCGGCCAGAACGTCAGGGATGACATCTTTTTGGCTTTCTCCGAGCCGCTCCTCTTTTGGCTGAAAGCGACCTGTTTCTTCGCTGTAATCCTCTCCGGCGTCGCTCTGATACAAAGCGTTGTTACCACAGATTGGTGGCTCATCTCGCTCATGTCCATTGGTCTTTTTGTCGGCTTCTTTTGCATTGATCGGTCGGCACTCTCCCTCACCAAACGATATCCTGGACTGGCTCGCCCGTGGTTCGGCGCTGAGTCCACCAACGGCAGTTTCGGACTAAATGGCCTAGTGACCAATGGCAATGGCAACGGCACGTTGGTGCTTGAAGATGAAGAACCGGCCATAACTGACGAAGAACTTACGAGCCTAGATGACCGCGATCGTGAGATGCTCCGATCCATCATCCGCCTGGACGTCACCACGGTACGAGAGGTGATGGTTCCTCGTCTGGACATGGCTGTTGTTGAGGCTGAATCACCCCTGAGTGTGGTGGCTGAAACCATGGTCAACCGAGGGCACAGTAGATTACCTGTTTACGAAGAAACCATCGACAGGATTCTGGGTATCATCCACGCCCGCGACGTCCTGGCTTCCCTGGCATCCGGAGTGTCGGACGACACCCTGCGAGTGTTGGTGCGCCCAGCATTCATCATCCCCGAGACCAAGCGGGTCGATGACCTGTTAGAAGAACTTCAAGAACGGCGGACCCAGATTGCCATTGTGGTGGATGAATACGGTGGAACCGAAGGTCTGGTCACCATGGAAGACTTGCTGGAAGAGATTGTCGGCGAGATTGAAGACGAGTTCTCCCGGTCCCGCGACGCCCAGGTAATTCATGAGGCGGATGGCAAGGTTCTGGTTGATGCTGGTGTTACTACCGAGAACGTAGAAGAGATCTTTGGCGCCAGCATCGTGACCACTGAGGTAGATACCGTAGGCGGTTACGTTTACCACAGTCTAGGCCGAATACCGCAAGCCGGGGACGTGGTTCAGACAGACCGTCTGCACATAGAGGTTGTGTCCATGCTAGGACGCCGCCTCCGCAAGTTGCGTATTCACCTGATTGACGAAGAAGCAGCCGAACCAACCATTTAAACAACTTGCAGGAAAGTCAAAAGAGACGCCATTCATTGGCGTCTCTTTTTTCTTATGCTTAGCCATGTGCTCAACGACGCTCCCAATGCCAAACTGTCATTCTGAGGCCGTCCCGACCAGTCGGGAAAGAATCTAGTTGTTAGATGGTGGGGCTATCCGCTAACCGACTTCCGGAAAACTTCCGCCTGCCATCTTATCCGCCTGATTAAGTCTGTCATTCTGGGGCCGCAGCCGAAGAATCTCGTTGCTCTGGGGCACCCAAGTCAAGAGTCGCAAGTACACTTATTGGGGAAGAACAAAAAGCCCCCTCGCTTCATCCGGTGAAACAGCGAGGGGGCTTTTTGTTACCAACATCTAGGTGACGTTTGCTTTGGGTTTTTACCGGAGGGCGACTAACTCGCCTGATACCACTAAACGGTGGTCGTAAACGAACCGTGGCACTGAAGACACTAGGTTGATGTCGGCGCCGGGTGTTGCGTCCAACGTCAGGTCGTTTTGGTGCACCACCTGGCTGTTAGTCGCTCGGTAGAGAAACTGGTTGATTCCGTTGTCCGTGATGATGAATACGTCTTCACCATTTCGGAGTTTCTCAGGGACTAGCTGGAGATTGAAGAATACAGATCCCTCTCTGCTGATGGGACTTTCAGTGTGCCCAAAGAACCAAGAGGTACCCGACTCCCCGGCGTTTGCCGATTCAGGGATGTGGCCCACAGTGTTATCCGGGCTCTCGTAGGCCCGGCTGTCCCCCAAGTTCAAGATGCTGAGTTCAGAGATCGTGGAGTCGACGCCGATAGCTGGAACCAGGATTCTGGTGGAAGAAGGAACTTCAGTGAGAGTCACACCGGACTCGCCAATGGGCGAGAAGCCATCAAGTAGGTTTTGTTGTTTGAGGGACGCCGGCTCGTAGCCGTAGACGTTGTCCCACGACTCTGCCGTAATTGCTTTGCCTGGGAACAAACTAACGTTGGATGCAGAGTTGCCGGTGATAGAACTGACTGCACGCGGGCCAACAACTGCCGCTAAATCGTCGAGGTTGGATTTGGCGTTGGCCGAATAGGCGTAGTATGCACCACCTGACGCCAGCAGCAGAAATCCAAAGGCTAGAAGGAATATTCCAGTGAAGTTTGCAATACGTCGCTGCAGACGCCCATGGATAAGGAGATAATCGTAACCGGCTTCCATACCACCTCCGCCACACCCCCGCCAGAACCCAAATTCTCAAACGAAAATCCGTAGGGCGAGCGCAGTTCTTGGGTTTTCTAAAAGATATTAGCGAGGTCTGGGAGTGTTTGCACTACCTGGAGAAATAGGTTCGTTCAGGTAGATATCGCCGTTACGAATCTTGATGTTGAACCCGCAGGTTGGGTTGATACAGACCCAGGCTTTGTAATGGACCGCAGCCCCTTGACCGCCGTAGTCCGAAAGAGGGACGAGACTACCAATATCACAACTCAAACATTTGGGCATAGCCGATTCAGTCACGGACGCCTCCTCCCGACTCGGAATATGCCGAGTGTATCACCGTAATTTGTGCAGGAACAACAGAATTGAGCACGATGTTTACTAAAAAAATGAGCCCAGGTAACAACATTAATGGATTCGATATAATGTCACCTGGGCTCATTCCTATTTTATGCGTGCTTGCCTACTCCAAGAAGTCTTTTAACTTCCGAGAGCGGGTGGGATGGCGCAACTTCCGTAATGCCTTAGCTTCGATTTGACGGATTCTTTCCCGGGTGACGCCGAATTCTCGTCCGACCTCTTCCAGTGTCCGACTGCGACCGTCTTCTAGACCAAACCGCAGTTGCAGAACCCGTCCTTCACGCTCGGTCAACGTGTGCAATACCTCTCCAACCTGCTCCTTTAGCAGCTGGAAAGACGCTGCATCTGCAGGGGCCAGCGCGTTTCGGTCTTCAATGAAGTCTCCAAGGTGGGAGTCTTCTTCTTCACCGATCGGAGTTTCCAAAGAAACCGGTTCTTGAGAAATCTTGAGGATTTCCTCAACTTTCTCCGGACCGATTTCCATGGCCAGGCCAATCTCTTCCGGAGTGGGCTCACGGCCGTATTCCTGAAGCAACCGGCGGTGTTGACGCATCAACTTGTTGATGGTCTCAACCATGTGCACCGGGATACGGATTGTCCGTGCCTGGTCGGCGATTGCCCGAGTGATAGCTTGTCTGATCCACCAGGTGGCATAGGTGCTGAACTTGTAACCCTTTCGGTAGTCGAACTTCTCAACCGCACGGATGAGGCCAATATTACCCTCCTGGATCATATCCAGAAGGGCCATCCCTCTTCCGATGTATTTCTTAGCTACGCTGACCACCAACCGCAAGTTGGCCTCGGTCAAACGGGCCTGGGCGCGTTCGCTCTCGGCGTCAATCCTCCGGAAGTAGGCGCGGAAAATCGGGTCTAGTTCCTGTAGGTCTGAGAAGCTGTTTAACTCTGACAATTTGGCGTCTAGTTGAGCCAGGGAAGCGTCTTCTAGGACATCCACCGCATCCGGCGGTACCAACCACGAGCTCAAAGAGAGACCGATTACCTTCTGGTAAACATCATCTGAGTACTCGTTTAGGTCACCGGCCATCGCCTCCAACAGGTCAACGGAGACTTCGGCGTCAATGGCGTCGCGGAGTTTCTTATGGTCTGTAATCTGGGAGACAGTCAGGTCAGATGGCAATCCGAGTTGTTCTGACAATGACTTGACCAAGGCTGAGGCGTCAACCATGCGCTTTAGGAGTCCGGCTGTGATCTCCCAAGGGCGCGGCGGGCGCCCTTCCTGTTCGGTCAGTTCATTTCGTAGGCCGTCCAGGTGCTTGCCACCTTCGATCTTGCGGGCGAGGGAACGCTCATCGGCGGAGGTTAGTAGTCGAACCCGTCCAATCTCACGCAGGTACATGCGGACCGGGTCGTCCAAGACTTCTACAGACTCGGTCTCCGGTTCCCATTCCGGCTCTTCATCATCGTCGGAAGAAGAATCAGGGGCTGTGTTTGCTACTTTGGTAGTTGTCTCGGTGGAATCACCGTCTTTTTCAGTCTGACCGCTGTCCCAAGCAGCTTCACTGCCGGATTCAGTCAGCGTGGCATTACGCACTCCACCGGGCATGCCTTCTGCATCGGTGCCTTCTTCGTCGCGCACAGCATCCACGTTACGGATAATGTCCAACACTGGGTTGGGTGATTCCGAGTCGTCTTGCCTAGATTCTAAAAAGTCCTCTGGGGTCAATTCGCTTGCGCCGTCTCGTCGTTTTACCATATGCCTCCTCAGCCGGAGATTTCTTGGGCCTGGCCTCTCCGGAGGCCTTCGTTCTTTTTGATCTGCTCATTTAGGAGCAGGATGTCGTCTTGTTCGCCGTCCTCCACATCCGGAGGCGAGTCGGCGAAGCGTTTAACTTCTTCCCCTTTTAGGTTTTTCAGGTTGCGTTCTTCCAACCTGGATACCACTTCCGCCAATGATTTGGTCCGTCCGGTTGCGTCTGACGGAATCATCGGTTTTTTTGACAGCGCATTCAGTTGCGCGGTAACCTCGTCGTCACCGTCGCGTCTAACCGCTGCCAACGTTTTATCTTTGTCCATTCCTGGCCCTACGTCCAGCCATCTGGCGAACAGTTCCCGGTTCTCGTGTCTAGTGAAAAACTCAGGTCGCAGTCCTCCAGCCATCTCCCGCACCTCGGGGTAACCCAGTAGCAGTTGCAGGCAGTACTCCTCCATCGGATCGTGATCCAGCTTTGCGAACGGTGACGCTGTCGACGCCGCCGATCGCGGTTGTTCTGGTTGCCGGGTCCGTCTGGCCACGGATGGGCGACTCAAAGCCGCCTTTACTGTGTCAATCGGGACACTTAGGTTGCCCGCCAATTGCTCTATCGCGTTGGCTTGCTGGATACCACCGGCGAGTAGGTGGATGAATGGTGCCGCTTCAGCCACACACCGGGCCTTGCCCTCCGGTGACGTTATATCACCCTGTCCCGTAATTGCATTGATGCGGAACGTTATCGCCGGTATCGCTGATTCCACCAGGTTTGTCCAATCAGATGGTGAACGATGGATCACTTCATCAGGGTCTTGGCCTGGCGGCATTACGATGATTCTTGGGTCGGCATCAACTGTTTGTGTCGTGCCGTCCGGTCCTTGTTTGTTAACTGTCTTGGTCCTGAAGTTTTGCAGGACCACGTCCAGGCTGCGCAGAGTGGCGTTCTGGCCGGCAGCGTCTTGGTCCAACGCCATGGTCATCTTGCCAGTGAGGCGCCTGATCTCATCAACTTGAAACTCGGTCAGCGCCGTTCCCATCTGGGCTATTACGTTTTTAAACCCGGCCTGGTGGGCCGCAATGGCGTCCATGTAACCTTCAACGATTACCGCACCGTTTTTTCTTACGTCGGTTCGCGCCCGGTCCATGGCGTACAAGATGCGACTCTTGTCGAACATGGGACCCTGGGGCGAATTCAGGTACTTGGGCTCCGTTCCGTCCAGTGTCCTGGCGCCAAAACCAACTAGGTTGCCATGGGCGTCACGGATGGGGAACATCAGACGTCCCCGGAACAGGTCATGGCTGACACCGTCGTCGCCCACGCGCACCACACCGGCGCTGACGAGGTCTTCTGGCGAGTAGCCTTCTCTGATTAGATGATTTTTGAGTGATTCTCCATCGGAGGGGCTGAGGCCCACTCCAAAGGCTTCGATTACCTGTTTATCCATACCGCGTTTTTTCAGGTATTCCCTGGTGGACGCGCCCTGGGCCGATGACAACGTTCGCTGGAAGTAAGCCCGGGTATCTTCGTTTATCTTGTAAGCAGCTTTATTCTGCGGGTTCTGTCCACGTTGGGGTAGGGTTACTCCGGCCACTTGCGCCATCTGCTTCAGGGCCTCGCCAAATTCCAAGCCCTCGGCTTTCATCACGAAGGATAGAACGTCACCGCCGGTGGCACAGGCGCCAAAACAGCGCCACGACTGCCGGTCAGGGAATACGTGGAATGACGGCGTTTTTTCTTGGTGAAAAGGACAGGGCGCTTTGTAGCTGTTGCCGGAGCGTTGAAGTGGTACTCTCTGTGAGATTACCTCAACGATATCCAACTGACTCTTGACATCATCGACGGCGGTCATTGTCCGCCCTCCATATCACTGAGCCTAAAAACCCTTGACCGCTGATCTAATTCCATCAGTCGCTTCGTGACAACACCGCCCATCTACAGCTAATACCCCGTAAAACCATGCGAATAAGACATGATTCTACTACTTAATTTTACCATAGTCTTTAACGTTTTGACACCCCATTTGGCAGTCATGAACATAGGTGATTAAGGCAAATTCTAGTGCGACGGCTAGGCTAGCCGGTCGGCCCATTCTTGCTTGCGGTCCAACATCTCTTGGAGGGAATCAGTGACGATTGCTTCCAGGCGGACGCCGGCCATTTTTTCGAAATCTCGATCAAAGTCCAAGTCCCAGGCCAAAACTCTGGCACCTTTCGCTTGAAACTGCCGGTGCAACTTGGTGTTGTAGGAATCGTTGGCTGGGTCGTACCAGTCGGCCTGCACCAGCGGGCTGAATATTCTTGACCTAATCGGGAATGGATGGTTCTTGGACCAGATATACCCACGGTTGATTTTGGGCTCAATAGTTCTCAGTTCCCACAGCGATATGGGGTTGAAGCTGGCAACCAAAGTGCTATCCCATCGGGCGTGACGGCGCACGATTTCCGCGGTTTTGTGAGCAATCAGCCGCATACCCTTCATGATGACCTTCATATCAACGTTGATTAGAAAGTCACCCGGCAGAGACCCAAATACCTCGTCCAATGTCGGCGGGTGTTCGCCGTAGAACTCGGGGCTGAACCAAGAACCGGCATCAAAGGCCAGTACTTCCTGCTGGGTGCGGTGGTTCACTGGCCCGAAACCATTGGAGGTTCGCTCCAGGCAGCGGTCATGGAACACCACCAATTCGTTGTCACGGGTGAGTCTTACGTCTAGCTCGATGCCATCGGCGCCTAGTTCCAGCGCCTTTGTGAAGGCAGCAATCGTGTTTTCCGGGGCGTTGCTTTGGTCGCCGCGGTGGGCGATTACCAAAGGAAGAGGCAGTGAACCGGGTGGAAAATCCCAGCGTGTGGTCCGGGGAGTCGTCATGTCCGATGCCAAGATGGAACCTCGGTGACAGGAGTATAACCACGATACCCAGGGCTGCGACGGAGTGTCAAACTCAGTCTGAGAGCGCCGTGAAGCCGACACCTGGAGTTGGGGAGTAGAATGACGAGTCTAACTGACCTAATAAATCCCGGTGTCGCCATTATCAATCACTATTTTTAAATAATGGGGCACTGGCGTTCATCTGAGGTATCTTGGCGGAATGAGGCCATTTTCAGGGGCTAAAGGGACAATCTGGACGGTGTTGCAGAACCCCGATTTCAGGTCTATCTGGTATGTGGGTAGCCTGGGCGAGGTTGGCCGTCGCATGGAGCTGCTTGTTTTAAGCTGGCTCATACTCCAGTTGACCGACTCCTATTTCCAGTTGGGTCTGGTTTTCGCCTTCAATAACCTCCCTCGGCCCATGATATCGTTGTACACGGGTTACATCGCCGACCGTTTTCCTCGGGCCAAGGTTCTGATGGCCGGGCAAGTTCTAAATGTCCTCACGGCGGTGGTGCTATTGGCCGTGATGGCCTACGACTTTGACCTGATTAAGCCGTGGCACGTGTTTGGCGCGGTGTTCGTACAGGGCATCACCAAATCCATTGAAGATCCTTCCCGCCGCACCGCCATCTTTGACATTGTGGGCCAGCAACGGTTGGTAAACGCACTCTCCTTGGACGTTATTAGTAACAACCTGGGCAAGATGGCCGGGCCGATCGTGGCTGGGATATTGTTGGACCTTTCCGGATTCACTGGCGCCTATTCCTGCTTGCTGGCCGTGCACCTGGCCAACCTGGCGTTGATGACCCGACTACGAATTCCCGATTACCAGGGACCGGCCCGGGTTGAGCCAATTGTACGTAGTATGAAAGTTGCGATTAGCTACGCCTGGGCCAGTCCGGTGTTGGTTGGACTGTTCTACATCACCATCGTCATGAATACGCTGGCGTTCCCATTCCAGCAGTTTATCCCGGCCATCGGGCGCGACCACTTGGAGGTCGGCGTGGTTCTGGTGGGTTTGCTGGTTGCCGCTGACGGCTTAGGTCAACTGGCTGGGGCCGGAATTATGGCATTGACCCGTGACCTTCGATTCCACGGCCGGGTGTTTGTTCTGGGCTGTGTGGGTGTGTTGGTCTTTGGCATGATATTTGTGTGGTCGCCTTGGTATGCTCTGACGTTCGGCTTGCTGACCGTGGGCGGCGTCGCTCAGTCCGGTTTTGCAACCATGCAGAGCGCCATCACGATGCTGTCGACGCCCCACGATATGCGGGGCAGAATGATGGGGCTGCTTAGCGTTTTCATCGGCGTGGGCACTCCCGTGGGTGCCACGGAGATCGGTCTGGTGGCATCTACGGTTTCGATCCAGTGGGCCATCTCCTTGAATATGTTTGCTGGTTTGGTACTTCTTGTCCCAGCCATCATTCTTACGCCCTTGGCCTGGAAGCCTTTAACCCAGGCGGAGTCTGACACTGACTCGGATGATATAGCTGCTGAGACGGCAATTCGGGAACCCAGAGCCCCTGAACTTGGCGACAACTGACCAAAATCGTTTTGGCGCTTCTCCTTGCTCGCACCTATGGGAAACGTTATATTCTGATTGGCTAACCGCCGTAGACTCAAGTCTGCGTAGCCACCAGTAAAGAATCCGGGAGTAAACATGCCTCAACTCGTAGATTGGCCCGCCAGGATGAAAGAGGTTGCCGCGTTTGTGGGCCTGGGCCAAAACGAACTGGATATTATCGAGTCCACCCGTGAGTTGATTCTAGCTAGGGGTGAAGAGATCACCGCCGCCGTTTACGACCATTTCTTGCAATTTCAGGAGACGCGCCGCTTTTTCCTCGACGAAGATAGCGTGGTTGACGATGACCGGTTGGAGCGACGCAAACACAGCCTACTGCGTTGGCTGCGAGGGTCGTTGGACTTCAAGATCGACGAGGATTACCCGGTGAGGCTGCTGGCCACCGGAATCGTCCATAGCCATCCGCCGTCGCACCGTGCCCATATGGGTTCGGTTCCCAGCAAGTACATGATTGGATCAATGTCGTTCTTGCAGACGGCCCTAGCCGATATTTTTCAGGAAGAGATCCCAGATCGAAAGGACGCTCATCAGGCGTCGATTGCTTGGAACAAAATGCTGATGGTTCAGCTTGATATCTTGCAGGCTGGTTACATCAACGAGACCCCGACGGCCGCGACGGAAGATGCCCCGCCGATTCCTGATTCCGAACAGGGGCCAACCTCAACCAGATAATAAATTAAGCCAGCCGTGTCTGGTTAAAACAAATAGAAGAATTCAGGAGAGTACATCATGGGTAAGGTATTGGTAATTCAGGGCGCAGGGATGAACATGAGAGGAAAGGTCCAATTGGAGACTTTTGGCCCAATGACCCTGAGAGAAATGAACGAGCAGATTGTTGGCTACGGAAAAGAATTGGATATGGACATTGAACTGTTCCATTCCAATCTAGAAGGCGAGGTCATTAACGCCCTTTATGAAGCCCATGACAACGGTTATGAAGCTGGGATTATCAACCCGGCCGGTTTCACCACCACCACTGGGCCGATCAAGGCAGCCATCGCCCAGGTGCAGTTCCCAATGATCGAGGTTCACGCTTCCAATCCCACGTCCCGGGGCACCGTTTCCCAGATTCAACCGGTCTGTAAAGGCTCCGTCTACGGCTTTGGCATCTACGGTTACAAACTGGCGCTGGAAGCAATCAAAAGCATGCGCTAAAGGGCTTTAAGACCTAGTCGCACCTGAAGCAGCGGCGCTTCCCAAACACTTCGTCATGAACATTCCGGGTGGCTATTAGATAGTCGACAATAGCCCGGAATGTTTTGCTTTCATCCACAATCTCGTATTTATCTGTCATCGACCGGATAAAGGCCATCTGGTCGGTGCCCAATTCAAGTTCGTATGTTTGCTTGGGATTTGCCATCTTTGGTGTCTCCTGAGGGTAGACCGCCTACTACAGGGCGGCATCCAGCACTGCTTGAGAAATTGCCGCCAGCCTTGGGGTGTTGGTAGCTTCGGCGCGGAATCCGTTGGTGATGTAGGCAAACGCCAGACCCGAGTCTGGATTGGCCCAGCCAACGGATGTTCCGGAACCAGCGTGGCCAAAGGTGCGAGTGTCTTCGTTGCCGGGCGCGGCGGACCGAGGGTCTCCTAGTGAGAGACCCAAAGACCTTATTACGTTGCGGTCTAGGCTGTGGTCCAAGCCCTCTGACTGCTGTTTTGTGACTGCGGCCACCGTCTCAGGTTTTAGTGTGGTAACGCCGTCCAGTGTGCCGCCGCCGGCCATCATGGCATAGAACCTGGCCAACCCTCTGGCAGTGGCAATCCCACCGCCAGCTGGCAGCACTGCGGTATGCACCTCTGGTCGATTGTAGATATTAACCTGACTGGTGCGGTCGCAGTCTTCCATGGCGTGTAGTTTGGAAACACGGTCTTCCATCGAAGGGTCTATCCCCAGGTGAAACTCTTCTATCTCCAGCGGACCAGTAATTTCTTCTCGGACGAATTGGTCAATGGCCCGGCCGTCTATCCGGTGAACCAACTCACCAACTACCCAGCCAAAATTGCGGGGGTGATAGGCAATCACTCGGCCTGGTTTGTAGTCCAGGGGTATTTGCTCCATGGCATCCACCACGGCATCCCAGTCGTGCCAGCGGTCCCAGGTCATGTGGCTTGGGGTGTCTGGAAACCCGGATTGGTGGGTCAAGACGTGCCGGATGGTGACGCCTTCCTTTCCTTTTTTAGCAAACCCAGGCCAATGGTAGGCAACGGTGTCATCCCAGCCTAGTTTGCCCCGATCCCAGAGGATGTGTAAACAGGCGGATGTGACCGCCTTGGTGGAGGAATACAGCACAAACATGGTGTCTTCTGCCACAGGTTTGCCGGTCTCCTGGTCTGCCAGTCCGCTGTAGAGATCGAGTACGGGCAGGCCGTGGCGGTAGACTGCCAGCGCTGCGCCGGGGTGTCCCCCGGTCTCTATCTGCTGATTGAACAAATCTTCCACCCGGCTGAGTCCGGCCGGGTCCATCTGAGCGGTTTCTGCGGCTACCACCATTCAGTTACTTCCTCTGTGCTTGGTGTTCGAATCCGGGTGGGAATTTAAACGACTTTTAGCTCTGCGCTGCCGAGTCCCTCAATAATTATGGAGGCTGTATCGCCTGGATTCACGACTTTGGGCGACACGATACTACCCGTAATTATCACCATTCCGGCTGACAAACCCAAGCCTTGTTCTGCCAATTTATTGGCCAGCCAGGCTAGCGGCTCCAGCGGGTGGCCCATTACGTCAGAGCCGTGACCATCACCCACCATGACGTCGTTGATGGTCATTGATCCATAGGCAGATTCAAGGTCCAATTCCCGCCAATTGGTCACGGGCTCACCCAAGACTACTCCGGCGTTGAAGATATTGGCGGCCACTCCTGTGATGAAGGAAACCTGGCGATCCATGCCGGGCGTGCGTCGTAAGTCGACTATCTCAAAGGCCGGCATCAAGGACTCCACGGCTTCTGAGACCTTACCTCGGTCATAGGGAGCTCCGGCCGGACTTAGGTCGGACCCGAGCCGGACCCCAACTTCACATTCCAGGGCCAATTGATAGAAATCAGTGGCTTTTAGAGTGCTGGGAGAGTGGCGGATGTTGTCTTCCAGCATTATGCCCAACACTGGATCACTCACACCAACGGACTCTTGGAGCTGAGCCGTCGTATAGGCCAATTTATAACCGGCGATGGCGCCTTGTGCCTCGGAAACGTGGGACTGGAACTCGCGTTGGATCAGATATGCTTCGTCCAAATCAGAGGGCATCAGCCGCTCTTCTAACGAGTACAGCTCGTTGTAATTGAACTGGGTTAGTAATGCTTGCGCTGCCTGTTGGACCTTGACGTTTACCGACATTTCACTGACTTCCTTTGTTTTTCTGACAGGTGCGATTTAGACGAATGGTTGCAGTTCTACTTCGTGCAATTCCGGGACTACTTCGCCGCCCAGTAGCTCCAATGATCGCATCACATCTTTGTGGGGAATGTTGCCGTCACTTCCGATTAATATCAAATAGCCGGGACTCAGTTTCTCGACTGTGTCCTTTAATTTTGCAATCACGGTTTTCGGACTGCCGACGACTATCGCGTTCACGTCCTGCAGGTCCTGGTAGGTCATGGGAGGGCCACCGCCACCGCCCAATCGCCGGGTGGACATCTGACTGGCCACACGTGACTGATACCCGGGCGGGTCAGTGTGTTCTACGGGCCCATGCATTCTGTGCTTCTGGGCCCAGAGAAACCCTTTGCCAATCTCCTGAGCTTTTTCGTCAGTGTCGGCAACCAGAGCTCGTACCTGGTAACCAAAGTGCTTTGGTGTCGGTGTGAAGCCAACTTCCTTGGCGGTATCAATGTAAACCTGTTTCAGCTCTTGAGTCAGACCAATCAGCGCCCCTAGGTTCATGTATGCGTACTGGTGTTTGGCGGCCCAGACCACACTCTCCGGGCTGCTTCCGCCGGGAAACCAGACCGGGGGATGGGGTTTCTGAATGGGCAGTACCCAGGGGTTAACCACGCGGCGTTGATAATATTGGCCCTCAAAACGGAACGGTCCTGGTTGGGTCCAGCACTTGATGATTAGGTCATGGGCTTCTTCGAACCGGTCTCGGTTTTCAGTGGGTGACAGCCCCGCCTGAAGCGTTTCAACCGCGCCACCACGGACGAAACCGGAGATAAGTCGGCCACCGGAATAGCAGTCCAGCATGGCCAATTCCTCGGCCATACGGACCGGGTCGTTGATAGGGATGATGTTGCCGAGAATGGCGATGCGCACCTTTTTGGTAAGACGGCTGATTACCGCTGCATCAATGTTGGCAGATGGTTTCATGTTCCAGTAGGCGGCATGATGTTCGTTGGTCATGATGCCGTCCATGCCAGCTTCGTCGGCCAAAATGTATTGCTCGTGGTACTGGTTATAGAGTGTGTGGGCCTTTTCCGGGTCAAAGTAGCTATTGGGGAAGCCCAATCGCCCCGAGTCATATTTTTCCAGGTCTTCTTCTTTTACGTGTATGTATGGCTGCTGCGAGTGGAAGAAAACCTCGACATGGTCTTTCATAACAAAAACATCTCAAAAACGTCTGGTGGGGTCAATTCGGACGAATCACGTTCGAAATCAGCCTGCGTACAGGGTCAAGGCAAGACGGAGCCTAGTATAGCACCGTGTTTTTATGTCGCCTTGGGTATCTCTTTAGCCGATCTCGATGCCCACTGGGCAGTGGTCTGAGCCATAAACATCGGATAGGATAAACGCTCCGGTCAGGCGTTCCGCAAACTCATCGTCGGCAAAGAAATAATCAATGCGCCAACCAACGTTGCGGTCTCTGGCGCGGGTCATCTGGTCCCAGTAGGAATAGTTGTCCGGCTCCTGATTGAAGATCCTGAGGGTGTCTTTGTAGCCTCGGGCCAAGAATTCGTCCATCCAGGCGCGCTCTTTGGGCAAGAACCCGGATACCTTGACGTTTTCCTTGGGGCGGGCTAGGTCAATCTCTTTATGGGCGGTGTTCACATCGCCGCAGACCACCACGTGCTTGCCGCTTTTGCGGGTTTTTTCAGCGTATTCCAGGAAGGCATCGTAGAAGTCCATCTTGTATTGCAGGCGGTCAGCGGAGCGCTTTCCGTTGGGAAAGTAAATGTTGAAAAGAACAAAATCTCCAAATTCGGCGATGATGGTACGGCCTTCGGAATCGAAGCGGTCGCCAAATCCGTACTGCACGCTCTCCGGTGCCTTCTTGGCGTAAAGACCAACGCCGCTGTAGCCCTTTTTCTCTGGGGTTGAAAAGAAAGAAGTGTAGCCTTCAACCAATTTTACTTCGTCGGGTAATTGAACTTCGTGAGCTTTAGTTTCTTGAAGGCAGAGGATGTCTGGCGCTTCGTCTCCGAACCAATCTAGGAAGCCCTTCTTATGGGCTGCTCTGAGACCATTTACATTCCAGGATATAACCTTCATGAGACCAACTCCTTACTATTTCGACTGAACGGACACAGGCTGTTACTCATCTAGTCCCACTTAAAGACCCTATTCGCACTTGCAGAACCAGACGCATACCAGACTGTGTGGGAAATTTCGCGTGGCTCGGGTTCTCAGGTATAGACTAGGCCGAAAGGGCCCTGTCGTTCCCGAGATGGCCCGATTATATCTGTTGCTGAACCCCCGTCAATCAGCGGTGTTCATCGGGTTACTGAGGTTTACTATCCTAAGGCTGGTAGTGGTGGCTGTGATATTATTGCGCCCTCAACCGCTAGCCCGTTTTTGATTAAATAAAATGAGGCTGACTGACTCGTGATTGCGGAGTGCACTCAATGACCAAAACCGGACAAAATCACCTTGATAGCTTGCGGGACGGTCGTAGCGTTTTTCTGGACGGTAAATTGGTCGGCGACGTTGTTGACCACCCGGCCTACCGCAACGCCATACGGTCGACGGCTAAGCTGTATGACTTTCAGGCGGCGCCCGAGAACGAGGAATTGATGACTTTTGTCTCGCCCACCGGTGCGCGGGTCAACCGCAGTTGGCATCTGCCTGAGTCCTACGACGAGTTGGTGCAAAGGCGTAAAGCGATCGAGGCCTGGGCGGAACAGACAAATGGATTCCTGGGCCGCTCTCCGGACCATGTGGCATCTTCCCTGTGCGGCATGATGATGCGCCCAGATCTATTTGAAGCCCACGGAGAGAAACGGGCCAAGGCCTTTGCCGATTATTTTACCTACGTGAGGGACAATGACCAGTTTGTGACTTACGTGGTTGTTGGTCCACAGGCTGACCGGTCTAAGGGCGTTAGCCAACAGGCGGATGAATTTCTGACTGCCGGCATTTGTGATGAGGATTCCCAAGGGATAACCGTGAAGGGCGCTAAGATGCTTGGCACCAGTTGCATCCTGGCCAATGAGGTCTTATTAGGCACGATTCAGCCCATGAAACCGGGTGATGAGCAATACGCATTTTCAGCGGCCGTGCCCATTGGTACCAAGGGAGTAAAGCTGCTTTCCCGTAAATCGTATGAAGCTTCTGCGGTTTCAGGATTCGATAACCCGCTTTCATCCCAATTCGATGAAAACGATGCGGTGGTTTACTTCGATGAGGTGAAAATTCCGTGGGATCGCGTGTTTGTCCACCGCGACCCGGCCATGTGTTACGCCCAATACCATGAGACGCCGGCCCACGTATTCCACAATTATCAGGCACAAATTCGGCTGATGGTGAAGCTGCGCTTTCTAGTTGGCGTGGCCCGAAAAATTGCCGAGACGACAAACGTTATCGCCTATCCTCAGGTGGTGGAGAGTTTGGGGAGTTTGGCGGGGCAGACAGCTCTGATAGAAGGCATGGTCCACGGGATGGAGGCCAAGGGCACCTGGGTGGACAAGTACTACGTGCCAGACCGTCATCTAATGTACGCGTCTCAGGTGCAGGCCCAGAAGATGTATCCAGAGGTGATTCAGGCCATTCGGCAGATGACCGGAGGCGGGGTGATTATGATGCCGTCATCCGTGGAAGATTTCTTCAGCGATGAGACTGCTGGTTACATTGAGAAGACCCAACAATCACCAGTCAGTAACTCCAAAGACCGGGTCAAGCTTTTTAAACTGGCGTGGGACGCGATTGGGTCTGAGTTTGGCTCCCGGCACGTCCAGTATGAGATGTTTTACTCGGGCGCTCAATTCGCAGTTCGTAACCACTCGTTCCGAACTTACGACTGGGAGAAAGCCACCGACATGGTGGATCGTTTCTTGAGCACCTACGGCCTGTCGGAGTAACCACTGGGTCCCATGTGGGCGGTTTGGCGGTGTTTGGAGTAACGGGTAGGTTTAGGCTGCCTGTGCGAGCATCCTGTTCATGCCAGAAAGTTCTGACACTGAGAACGGTTTGGCCAGGAATTCAGGTTGGAATTTCGGTCCGCATAGATTCGTGACTTTATTAAGAGGCAAGCCGGA
>Ga0209402_10001529_pt1 | contig 24919 bp, 26 predicted proteins | sample ArcticOcean_MG_C_3_FD_187437 | JGI IMG/M metagenome (GOLD analysis project Ga0209402, IMG submission 187437) | Marine microbial communities from western Arctic Ocean - ArcticOcean_MG_CB8_126 (SPAdes) (version 2) | ecosystem: Environmental > Aquatic > Marine > Oceanic | place: Arctic Ocean... | reverse complement strand
ACCATTCTCTTCCATAGAAAATCATTTGTAAATGAAGTTTATTCCATAAGCTTTCATCAAATTTACGTTTCAAATCGTTTTCAGTCGTTGTCACATTTTTTCCATTTGATAATTTCCATCGGAAAGATAATCGGTGAATATGTGTATCTACTGGAAAAGCGGGATGATTGAAAGCTTGCGACATAATCACAGATGCAGTTTTATGGCCCACGCCTGCCAAATTCTCTAGTTCCTCAAAAGTGTTAGGCACTTTACCTCCATGTAAGGATAACAATTGCTGAGACATTTTTTTTATATTTTTGGATTTTGTTGGAGCAAGTCCAATTTCTTTAATATAATTTTCAATTTCTTCAGCATTTAAAAGGTTCATTTTTTCGGCAGTATTTGCTTTTTTAAACAATCGTGGACTTATTTCATTTACTTTTTTATCAGTACTTTGAGCACTAAGCATAACAGCTACGAGAAAAGTAAAATTATTTTCATGATTTAAAGGAATTTCAGGTTTGGGATATAACTTTTCTAGTGTTGAAGTTACAAATTCAACCTTATCTGCTAATTTCAAATTTTATCCTATTATTTCCCTTTAAAATTAGCTTTTCTTTTTTCCATAAATGCAGTAATCCCTTCTTTACCATCTTCAGAATTAAAACATTCTAGAAACATTTTCCGTTCAAATTGAAGGCCTTTCTTGAGTTTCATATTTGAGACTGATTTAACACTTCGTTTTGCTCTTTCAATTGCATAAGGTGATTTTTCAGCAATCGTTTTTGCAATTTCCATAGTTTTCATTTCTAATTCTTTAGGATCAAAGACAAAATTTAGAATTCCATATTGCAATGCTTCTTCAGCTTTTATCATTCTTCCTGTAAGAATCATTTCCATCGCACGCCCTTCACCAATTAATCTAGTTAATCTCTGAGTTCCACCAGCCCCAGGTATGATTCCAATATTTATTTCAGGTTGTCCCAGTTTAGTTCTATTACTCGCTATTCTCAAATCACAAGACATTGCAATTTCTAAGCCTCCGCCTAAACAAAAGCCATCCATCATAGCAATTACAGGTTTTGATAAGTTTTCAATTATTTCAGTTACTATCCAATCTTTTTTTAGATCTTTTTCCGTTTCTAAATCAAGTTTTAAGAATTCTTTAATATCTGCTCCAGCAATGAATGCTTTTCCTGAAGCTCCAGTCAAGATGATAGTAGAAATTCCGCTTTCATTTCCAAGTTTCTCAAAAGCCTCAGCCATCTCTGTTCTTGTTTTTGAATTTAGGCTATTCATCTGTTCAGGGCGATTAACGGTAATAATTCCAATTTTATCCTTTCTATCTATCAAGACATTGGTCATATTATTCTATAAGCCCTCTTTTATTGAAGTTTTGTTTTATTCATCAAATGTGCCACATGACGGACAAATCTTCTCTCCCGAGATTTCAAACATAGATCCGCAAGCACTACACAATAATTCTCCATCAATTTCTGTAAATTTAGAATCGGTTACATCACTTTCTATAATTTCTTCAGTCTCAACAACTTCTGCAATTCCAGTGATTAATTCTTCATTTCCTTTATTTCCTATGAAATAATATCCTGCACCTCCTAAACCAACAAGCCCTAAAAGTCCAGCACCAATAAAAAGGGCATTATTGGAACTTTCATTTTCACTTTCTTCCACAGTTTCTTCTTCTATTTCAAGAACTATGGAGCTAACTTCAACATCAGATTCATAATCCATTCTATCTACTGCCACTACTGAATAGTAATATTTGTGCCCAAGTACTACATCTAAATCTCTGTAAGAAAGATAAAGTTTATCGGCCTCTTTGTAGCCTACTATTTCTCCAGTTTCATTTTGATTAATTGAGCGATAAATTCGATATCCTATAACATCTTGTGATTGAGATCCTTGGAATGTAATTGTAATATTGGTAGCCCCATTGTTAATTTCTTTAGTGTCCTTTAGTTCTAATTTTCTAATATTCTCAGGTATGTTTTGATCAACTATGAATTCTTCATAACTCTCATTAAGAATATAATTTCCAACTAAGTCATATGCTATAATTCTAAAATAATAATGATTCTCATTAATTGTATTAATTGAAATAGGAAAATCATTGACCATATATTCACCATATAGTATCCATTCTAGTGGAAATATTTCTTCTCCTTCTTTAGATAATGAATAATACAAACTTAGATTTACGGTGTCATCTAAGTTTTCTATATTCATAAAGATTGAATTCGAGCCAATTAGTTCAGGAATATCTACAAGATTAGTAACTGGAGCGCTTCTGTCAACAGTTAATTTATTGGTCGTGTCTGAAATACCTTCATTACCAGCTTCATCGTAAGCTAATACTCTAAATTCATATATTCCATCTATAGGTATATTGAATCCTACCCATTTTGCTAGAGTATTTTCTTCTATATTTATCCATGTTTGATTGTCATTAAGACGATACTCTATGCTATAACTAGTAATATTTGTATGATTTAGGTGCCATTCAATTTCAATATAGTCAAAATTAGTAAGATTACTTGTTAATCTTAGATTTACAATAGCATATGGTGCTGAAAGATCTACTAATGTTTGGCTATCATATTTATCTTCTTTATCTTCTACAAGGCCTTCATCATCACCCCCCATAGATCTAAAACGATAATTGTACCCATCAATGCCATAAGGAAATATTGCAGAGCTAATTTCACTGGAGAAATTATTCCAAAATATCCAATCTCCCCAATTTTCACCATTAGTTCCATTGTCAGTCATATATTCTATAATGAAATATTTTGTGTCATTTCCCATAATTTTATTGGTTTTATACCATTCTTCAACATACCAATTAACTTCAAAAGATGAATTGTTAATTAGTTCTGGAGATTGAGTATAAGTTCCAGGTGATAGAGTATCTGGAATGACGTATAATCTTGCTTTAACAATAATATATTTCGTGTCTAAAGTAGTTGAATTCATTGAAGTCATAGAAATATTAAATTCGCCAACTGAGAATTCAGTAACAGAAGAGTTTAGAGCAATAGTTAGATCTATGGTTACTTCTTCAGCAAAATCAGCATGTACAATCGAGTCATAATCTACGATTGTAAAGTTAATTGTATCATTCAGAGTTATGCTAATCTCATATGAATCTTCTATGTTACCTTCATTGTATCCCCATATTTCAAATCTATAATTCCATTCGTGTTCACAGCATACTTCGTTTTGAGACACTGCTTTATCACTTATTGGAGCTACTAATTCAAAATCATATACTGGCAACACTTCAAGTTTAAGAGAAATATAATCAGGTTGAAATCCCCAAGCAGTGGATTTAGGAGTTACACTTATTAGTTCTTCATCAAACCATTGTGTATTTCCAGTTTCTCTAACAACAGATGCCAAAACATTTTTTCCTTCTTTCAATAAACTTGTATTGAATTTGATTTCCTCGTTCCAATATCTAGCATTGTGCCCTTGTCCCCATCCCATATCATTAAATATTTCATGTCCATTTAGGTAGTATGTCCCATAGTTATTTGCAGCCATATTTAGGCTGAGAGTATCATTTTCGTAATAGCTTAGGTCTTCAATGTAAAAAATGTGTCTGAAGTATGCATAATTGTTTCCAGTCCATTCGGTATTATAGTCAATACCACTTAGATCATCATCTCCAAATGGTGCAGGAGATAGTGTCCAATTTGAATTTGGTACAAAATCAATCTCTGTCCAAGTTGTATTACTTTCTTCGTATAGCCGACCACCTGTTGAATTCACCCATTTCCATTCAGTTCCATTATCACGTCCACTTTGAACAATCATGTTTTCTATTTCACCATGATATTGTGAACGTGCTGTTAATGTCAATTCGTAAATTCCTGAATAGGTATTGTTATCAGGAGTTATTTCAAGTATAACTGCTCCAGTTTCACCTGGAGCGAGGTTAATGATACTTGGGACAAAATCTACATCCCAAGCACTATCTGTCCCAAATATTTGGAAAGTGTAATTGTCGTCCATATCACCTTCGTTTGATATAGTTATATTGTAAGTTAAGATTTCACTAGTGTTACCCACATTATAATCATCATCAACTGAAAAATTGTAGGCATAATATCCTACATGTATAAACCTTGTTAGGCTTTCATTCAAAACTTTTGCAGTTACATTGAATTCGCCCAATCTATCAGGCGTCCAGTCTACTTTCCATTCAAAAGTTTTATTATTTTCTATTTCAATAGTTTGATTTGCAAATATAAGTTCATCAATTTCTAGTGTAATATCAAGGTTAGTTGCATTATTTTCTTCGTTGTTGAAAAAATCAATTCTCAGCATCAATTCGTCGCCAAGAACAATGGGATTCTCTGTCCATGCCTGAACATTCACCACAAGTTCGACATCAAGCCACTGTTCGCCGTCGCCACCACCCCAGGTACTATCTATCCCTAGTATGGCAAGTACATTTTCCCCCTCGACTAACCAGTCCGGGTTGGGCCCTGATTCGGAGCTTCCGTCATAGGTTAGTTCGTTGTTCCAGTATTCGGCGTCTGATTCTCCACACCCCCATCCACAACTTCGAATGAGGTTTCCGTTCAGGTAGGCTGTATAATAGTTGTTGTAAGCTAGGTTCAGGGTGGCGCTGAGAGCTTCATACTCACCGCTGTAAGTAAAGTGATGGCGGATAATTAGATAATCATTCAGTCCCCCTTCTTCGGTTTGCCAGATTGTCCCTGGGCTGACTTCATCAAGTTCATCGTTACCGAATGGTGCAGCTCCTGAACTCCAACTGGAGTCGTCAAAGTCTACTGCATACCAATTCTCAGGAATACATGATTGTTGGTCACAATCATCATCATCATCATCGTAAAAATTGTAATTGTATGCTGTAGCATCATCTTTCCCGCTGGAAACAATAGTAATAGGGTCACCATTTTCAAAATCGTTAGTATATCTGATACCGGCGATATCGATGTTAGGTTCATCAGCTTTGACTTGACCAATAAGTATGAAAGTTAAAAATACGATAAACAGAAATGCAATATTTTGTTGAAGAACCATATGCAGGTATAAACAACATATAATTATAACTTATTACCAATTTATAATTAAATTTTTAAGTTCTCTTAAGTCACCTTTTAAATGATAATCAGCTTTTTCAATCACTTTTTTATCATTAGTATTTACTGCAATAGCTAATCCTGCTCTTTCAAACATAGGTAAATCGACAGTAGTATCTCCTATGGCTGCTACTTGTTTTTTTTCTAATTTTAGCTCATTTAGCAATTTATCCATGACTGCTCCTTTTGCATGTCCACTTGCCCCTACTTCTACCATTAAATGCCCATCATTACCGTCTGTAAGATTGTTAGCTAAAGGTTTTTTCATATTCCATTTTTCAGCCCATTTTTCAGCAAGAAAAGTTATCCCGCCTGTTAAAAAAATAGTTTCTATATTCTGTTCATGTAACTCTGAAATTAATTGTTCAGCCCCATCTATTGGTTCTATTTCATCAAGTATCGTATTTATGTATCTTCTATTAACTATTTTGTCACTATTCGCTTCCCAAAGTTTTACATCAGCTTTCACAAATTCTTGATCGGTTATTTTATTTTGTATGTATAGGTTCAGCATTTCAGTATTATCGGTCCCAAAATGCTCATGTATGTAAGCCCAACAGGAACGTGGTTGTAGTAAGGTCCCATCCATATCAAAGACTACTAGTTTGATATTTGACATTTATCCGAACGAAGAGCTAAATCTATCACTAGGTCCATTTTCTCTTTCCAGCATCATCTTCATTTGTTCTTTTGACATTGAGTGAGCTTTCTGTGCTATATCATATGATTCTTTAGCATCACTTTCTTTCATTTCAACTTTAAAACTTAAGCCTGAAAACATTATAGATTCTTTTCCTTTATTAGTAAAAATTGCAAGGATATTAACTTCTGGATTTGACTGGAATTCAACATTGTTAAAAATTTCAGTTTCACCTTCCGCCGGCATAAAGACGGTTATTTTTTTTGCTTTAAGCATAAATTGGTATTCCGGCCCACTTCAAAAGGCTTTATTGAGTGATAATATCTAGTTCTCTTTCCATCTTTCTTCGACATTCATATTGTTCATCAAGATGATGCCAATGCTTTACATGGCTTTCACCTAATTTGTATGAAAGAAAGACGGTCTCAATCCCTCTTAGAGAACTAAAATTAACAACACCTAGTGTTGGTTCATCTACTTCAATTCCTAATTTCCCCAACTCCATAGTTAAGTTATTTACACAATTTGTATTATTTTCTAATTCAATTTGGAGCTCTTCCCAGCCCGGTTTTAACGCAGCTCTATAATCCTCACGAACTTCTTCCATAATCTCTTCGAGTTGTTCTTCTAACATCTCTTGACGTACCGAATATTCACAGAGTTCGTTGAGCATGGGAGCAATCAGCCCTACCAGACTGTTAGCTTCTTCCACGGTGAAAAGCCTAATGGCATTTCTTACCATGGACATACCTAATTAGGAAGGGGCAAATAAATAGAACTGATGCCTAAAAACTAACCAAACACTCATAATCTCCATTCGACATACTACCTAATATTTATTTATGAAAGAATCAATACATCCCGACAGATTTCTTAATCGGCACATTGGCCCATCGTCGACTGAAGTAGAAGATATGTTGAATTTCCTTGGTTTTAACAATCTCTCTGATTTTTCAAATTCTATGATTCCAAGTAATATTATTTCTTCTAAGAATATGAATCTACCTTCAGCAATTTCTGAGTCTGAAGTACTTATCCAATTAGAATCGATTGCAGCTAATAATTTGGTTAATAAAAATTTTTTAGGACACGGTTATTTTGGTACCAAAACCCCCCTTGTCATTAAACGTAATATTTTAGAAAATCCCGGATGGTATACTCAATATACTCCCTATCAGGCAGAGATTGCTCAGGGACGTTTAGAGGCTTTATTGAATTTTCAGACAATGGTTTGTGATTTAACAGGAATGGAAATTGCTAATGCTTCTCTTTTAGATGAAGCTACAGCTGCAGCTGAGGCTATGAGCATGGCTTGTAATTTATTAAAAGGTAAACGCTCTACATTTTTAGTATCAGACTTAGTTAATATTCAGACTATTAATGTAATAAAAACTAGGGCTGAACCACTTAATATCAAAGTTTTAGTTTCTCCCTATTCGGAATTTAATTTTAGCAATGATGTTTTCGGAATTTTGCTTCAATACCCTGCTGTTGACGGCTCTATAGGTGATCATTCAGATATAATTAGTAAGTCTCAAGAAATTGGAGCTATGACTATAGTTTCAACTGACTTACTTTCACTTTGTCTTCTCAAACCACCTGGTGAATGGGGTGCAGACATAGTAATAGGCAATTCTCAGCGTTTTGGAGTTCCAATGGGTTTCGGAGGACCTCATGCTGCATTTATAGCAACTTTGAAAAAATACAAACGTAATTTACCAGGAAGATTAGTAGGGATTTCAAAAGATAGGTATGGTAACGATGCTTTACGGTTAGCTCTACAAACCCGTGAACAGCATATACGTAGAGATAGAGCTACTAGTAATATCTGTACGGCCCAGGTTCTTTTAGCTATTATGTCTTCAATGTATGCGGTATATCATGGGCCTAATAAATTGAAAAAAATTGCTGAAAGGGTTAATTATCTAGCAAGTGGATTATATTTGAGTTTGAAATCAAGTGGTTATCAGATAAAATCAGATAATTTTTTTGATACTGTCAAAGTTAAGACTAAAGACTCAAATATTGTCAAAAAAGCTCTAGCTTCAAATATAAATTTCTGGGATTATGGCGACTCTGTAGGGATTTCTATTGATGAAGAAACTACAAATTCAGATATTATAGAAATTCTTGATTTGTTTGATTCTGAATGGGTTGAGCCTTTAGATGGTAGTATCCCCTCATCTCTCCAACGAATAACTCCATATCTTCAACATCCAGTTTTTAATACATATCATTCAGAAACTGAAATGTTAAGATATATTCATCGATTAGAAACAAAAGATTTATCGTTGAATAACAGTATGATTCCGTTAGGTTCTTGCACAATGAAATTGAATGCAGTGGCCGAAATGGAAGCTGTAACGTGGCCCAATTTTTCCAAGATTCATCCTTATGCACCTCTTGATCAAGTTAAAGGCTATATTTCTCTTTTTGAAGATTTAGAAAAGTGGTTGTGTGAAATAACTGGCTTTGCAGCAATATCCTTACAACCAAATGCAGGAAGTCAGGGAGAGTATGCAGGAATGTTGGCCATTCGAGAGTATCATCATTCAAGGGGTGATATTTATCGTAATATTTGTTTGATCCCCACATCGGCTCATGGCACAAATCCCGCTTCAGCTGTAATGGTTGGTATGAAAGTAGTAGGAATTCAATGTGATGAACAAGGCAATATTGATTTAGATGATGTCAAAATTAAAGCTGAAAAATACTCTTCTGAATTAGCCTCTATGATGATTACTTATCCTTCAACACATGGAGTTTTTGAGGAAACGATTAGAGAGGTTTGTGATATAATTCATTCAAATGGCGGACAAGTTTACATGGATGGGGCAAACATGAATGCAATGGTGGGTTTGTGCAAACCGGGTGAAATAGGGGCTGATGTTTGTCATTTAAATTTACATAAAACATTCTGTATACCTCACGGTGGTGGAGGGCCAGGAATGGGGCCAATTGGCGTGGCTGAACACTTACTAGATTTTTTACCCTCAAATCCATTAGATGACTACAAGAGCAATTCACATACAGGGCCAGTTTCAGCTAGTAATTGGGGCAGTTCTAGCATACTCCCTATTTCTTGGGCTTATATTGCAATGATGGGCCCTGATGGTTTAACTGAAGCAACAAAAATAGCAATTCTAAATGCAAATTATATAGCAAAGAAACTTTCTAAACATTATACTATATTATATACTGGTAAATCCGGAAATGTGGCACATGAATGTATCTTAGATACGCGTGAACTATTATCTAATGCCGGTTTAGTTATTGATGATATTGCTAAGAGATTAATGGATTATGGGTATCATGCTCCAACAATGTCTTGGCCAGTTCCAAATACATTAATGGTAGAACCTACGGAATCTGAATCTAAGATAGAATTAGATCAATTTTGTGATGCTATGATTTCAATAAAATCTGAAATAGATAAAGTTAGGGAGAGTGGAGATTCCTCAGATAATCCATTGAGCGGTGCTCCACATACTGCAATTGAAATAGCTAGTAGTGAATGGTCACATCCTTATTCAAGAGAGTTAGCTGCATACCCTATTGGCTATTTAAAAAACCATAAATTTTGGCCTTCAGTTAGTAGAATTGACAATACCTGGGGTGACAAAAACCTAATATGTTCATGTCTCAATGTAGAAACATATATGGAGAATTAATGACCCAAATAAAAGTATACGGAACACCTATGTGTGGAGATTGTATTGTAGCTAAACAAGTATTTAATGAAAAAAACATCGAGTTTGATTTCATAAATATTGCCGATAGTGAAGAAGACACTAAGAAAGCAATTGAATTGAATAATGGAGTGCGTAGAATTCCAGTGATTGTATTTGAGGATAGTTCTATTTTAGTCGAACCTTCTCGAGATGAACTATTACTTAAAATATCATAATTTCGTTTGAAAAAAGAAGATTATTTCTGATTTTGACTAAGGTAAGCCTTTTTATGGGTGAGCTAAAGTGTGAAATTAGTGTTTGATAGTCCAGACACTTCCTCGGAGAAAAATATGAAGACTAAAATTTCGAAAGCGTTATTGCTGGCCACCCTCATGTTAGGCACATCATTATTGATGTTTGCTCCAGCAGCAGAAGCACAAGCTGCAGTTGCTTACTCAGTAAGTTTTACAAATGGACAAGTAACTTTAGATGTCAGACCTGGTGCTAGTGGAATTGGCTGTACTGAGATGGTTGTTTCTAATGAAGGTCAAGCTACAATTGATGTGGATGTTTCCCTTTCAGGCGGCGGTGTTACTATTTCACCAGGTGCAGTTTCAGTTACTCTTGGTCCTGGCGGATCTATTACTGTGCCAATTTGTGCCTTAGCTCTTACACGTTCATCCTATAAGGCCGTTCAAGTTAGTGCTTTGGCTTCAGGCAGAGAGACCAACACACAATTAAATCAAGTTAACAAAAATGCAGGTTTTGCAGTTATTGTAGAACAGTATGCTAGATTGTCTGTTATGGCTACCCAACCTTTCCAAAGGATAGGTCCTGGTAAAGAATTTGTTTTGTCATTTATAGCAGTTAACAATGGTAATTATCAGGATACAATTGCCGTTGAAATTTTGAATCAGAAAGATTTAGAAGATTCAGGTTTCACTGTAGCTCTAGCGGCAGTTCAGTATCAGATTGATGCAAGTGGTGAACAACCAGTTCAATTGACACTTGCTACACCTCGTGGAACTGTTCTTGGATGGAGTAACGAATACCATACTGTGATTATGCAAGTTGCAACAACCCTTCAAGGTGAAACTGAAGCAAGATCAGTTACAGCAACACTTTGGGTACGTGGTGTCTTCCTACCAGGGTTTGATCCGATATTCACAATATTTGCTTTAGGTTTAGTTGCTACAGCTTTATCTCGTTCCCGTAGAGATTAAGTAATAAAATAGAGATAATAGATTATACCGAGCTTCTGCTATGTTCGTATGGAGAAGTCGTGTGGATTAGTAGTATTTAATTCAAATAAAATTCTTCTCTTAAAATATTCAGCTAATAACACACAAGGAGAAGGTGGTCATTGGGATTTTCCTAAGGGGCACGTTGAACAAAATGAGACTGAGCTTGAGACTGCTCTAAGAGAGTTAGAAGAAGAAACAGGAATAAGTAAGGTGGAAATTATAGCTGATTTCCGTCATTCTATAAGTTACACATTTTCTCGAAGATCAGAATCTATATCTAAAGAAGTCATATTTTTCTTAGCATCTACGGTTGAAAAACGAGTAACACTGAGTCACGAGCATATTGATTATGCTTGGTTAGATTTTAACAATGCTCTTGAAAAACTAACTTACGAGAATGCTCGTCAAATTCTTAAAAAAGCGCTTCCATACACTAAAAAATAACGAAGTATGCTTTTATCTATATTAATCTCCATAGATACTAAGTGAGCAATAACAATGAACCTGAAAAGTTAGATTTGTTATCACGAGATGAAATTCTTCAAGGTATAATATTTTTATTTTCTTTGATTTTGATTTTTATCTCTTTTAGTTCGGTAGATTTTCTATTTGGAATTTTAAGCTTTCTAATTTCTATTTTTTTCCTTATCCTTTTATTTTGGAAAGGTCCAATTGCTGTAGAACCGGCATACCTTCTGGAGAGATATTCAGATAATTTCGCATATTATCTTGATAAGGGAGAATTGTACTTATGCCATTCCTTTAATGCTGTTAAGAAATCTGAAAAAGTATTAATCAGTGTGGGTTATAATTTTTGTTTAGTGATGTTTTTTGTAGTGCCTATAGACTTATTTTTCCAAGAATTGACTGAGGATGAGAATTCATTATTACTATATCAGCAATTTTTAACTTGGGTAATTTTTGTGATTGAAAGCGCATTTGGTATAGGTGTTTCAATAAGTGGTGATTATTCAACAAGATTAGTTTATCAAGATATGATAGATATGGAAATAGTTTCAGAGTGTACAGGTCTCCATGAGACTTTATTCTTGAGTTTGTTAATACTTTGTTTTAGAGGCGTAAGGCCAATTGTTAGAGTTAAGTGGGCCATTTATGCTATAATATTTATCTTCATTGAAAACCTAGTAAGAATAATATCAGGTTATCCTTTGATCCACATTTTTGGAGTAAGTACATGGGAAATATTCCATTATTTTTGGTGGCATACAGGGCAATATGCCCTAATAATGTCTTTATTTGTACTTTGGATTATGATTGTTGCAGGTAATCCCAAGAATAAAAGTATAAAGAAAAACTTTACCCAATAACCTTTTTAATCAAATTTATGGTTCATCTTTTCAGCTTTAGTTCTTAAATAATCTTTATTCTCATTATTCGCAAGAGTAGCATGATTTATTTGGCAAACTTCAAATCCGTCTTTTTCTAATTCTTCAGTTTTAGAAGGATTATTGGTCATTAATTTAATTTGAGTTACTCCTAAATTCCGTAGAATGGCTGTAGCTTCACTATAATCACGTAATTCAGCACCAAAACCTAATGCAATATTTGCTTCAACTGTATCCATTCCATTATCTTGCAAATTATATGCTTTTAACTTATTTACTAGCCCGATTCCTCTTCCTTCTTGCCTTAAATAAACAATTATCCCTTTTCCCTCATCTGCAATTTTCTCCATAGCTAAATCCAATTGTTCGCCACAGTCACATCTCATAGAATGTAGTACATCCCCGGTAAAACATTCTGAATGTATTCTAACTAATATTTCACCTCCGATTTCGCCCATGATTAAGGCTAAATTCTCTTTGTCTTTATTTTCGCCAGGAAATGCGATTAATCTAAAATTACCAAATTTAGTAGGCAGTCTGGCTTCTACTAATACATCTAATTCTTTCATCTTAATCTTCACCTTTTACCCAATTAATTATTTGTTCTGAATCAGGCTCATCTCTAGGTCCAATAACATCAACCCATTTGCCACTTTCATCTATAAGAAACTTTTGAAAGTTCCATTTTACGCTGGCATCACTAACACCGTTTTCTTCTTTTTTGGTGAGCCATTTGTAAATTGGATCCATGCCACTCCCCTTTACAGATATTTTCTGCATCATGGGAAATGAAACACCGTAGTTTTTTGTGCAAAAAGCAGCAATTTCATCATTGTTACCAGGTTCCTGCCAAAGAAAATCATTTGCTGGAAAACCAATAATGGTAAATTCATCGCTACCATACTTTTCGTAAAGTGCCTGTAATCCTTTGTATTGTGGCGTAAGGCCACATTTTGATGCAGTGTTGACTACCAGTACTTTTTTCCCTTTCAATTTATTCAACTCAAATACCTTACCTTGTAAAGTAGTTGTAGAGAAGTCATGAAAAGATTTATTGTTTTTGCTCATAATTATTTAGATATAATTAATAATTTCTCATCATCCTTTATAAGATTGTATTTTCTTCTTTTAATTAATGCCATAATATCTCTTCTAGCATTTGGCTCTTCATAAGTAACATGTATCTCTTCATTATCATTCATTGGCATCAGCTCTCTTAGCACTGCCATAACTGCTTGTGTGCATTGTAATCCAGTTACATTTATTTCTTTCATTGTTACTAAGCTATAAAGTTTCCAGAGAGGTTCAGCTTAAATTTTGCTTCTTCAGACATTAAATCTAAACTCCATGGAGGTTCAAATACAAGTTCAACATTTGCGTCAGTTACACCTTCCACTTCGGAAGCCCTTGCTGCAACTTCTTTAGGAAGAGAACCAGCTACAGGGCAGAAAGGAGATGTCAAAGTCATAGTAATATCAACAGTTTTATCTTTTTTAATATCAATACTATATATTAATCCTAGTTCATAGATATTAACTGGAATTTCAGGATCAAAGACTGTTTTGATGGCTTCAACAATTTGTTCTTTCAGCTTTTCACTCATTCAGTAGTAATTTCCTTTTCTCCTTCTAATGCAGCCATTAAAGCATGCCATGAAAGGGTTGCGCATTTAACTCTTGCAGGATATTTTTTTACACCTTCAAAAATTGCTAGTTTACCTAATTTTTTTTCAACTTCATTTTCACTTGTAACTAAATTATGAAAATCGTTGAATAAGTTTTTTATTTCAGTTCTGTTTTTATTTTTAATAGTTTCAGTAAGAATACTGGCAGACGCTGTTGATATTGCACATCCTGATCCTGTAAAACTGACTTCTTTCACGGTTTCTCCATCCATTAAAATGTTTATAGATACTCGGTCTCCACAAAGTGGATTATGTCCATCGGCATGATGTGTATGTTTTTCTAATTTATGATTGTTTCGAGGGTTCTTGTTATGGTCTAAAATAACTTCTAAATACAAATCATCCCACTTATTCATGAGAATACCTCAATACATTTTCTAATAGCTTCTATTAATTTATCAATATCGTTCTTATCATTATAAATTGCAAATGAAGCCCTTGCAGTAGCAGGAATATTGTAGAAATCCATTACAGGTTGTGTACAATGGTGTCCAGCACGTATTGCAATACCATGAGAATCCATTATCGTTCCAATGTCATGTGGATGTATTCCATCTATAACAAATGAAATGACTCCAGCTTTTTCTTTTGCTTCCCCTATTATTTTTATTTCATTTATTTTTTTAAGTTTTGATGTTGCATAATTTAGCAAATCATTTTCATATTTTGTAATGTTGTGTATTCCAATTTGAGTAATATATTCTATAGCTTTACCAAGTGCAATGGCTCCGGAAATATTTGGAGTTCCAGCCTCGAATCGATTTGGGATATCATTGTATATTGTTTTTTCAAAAGTTACCGATTTAATCATATCTCCTCCGCCTTGGTAAGGCTGCATTTTTTCTAATAATTCTTTTTTTCCATATAAAACACCAATACCCGTAGGTGCATATATTTTATGTCCTGAAAAACAATAAAAATCAGCATCCATTTTCGTCATATCAATCTCCAAATGTTGAACGGCTTGGGCCCCATCAATCATTATTCGGATGTTATTTTGGTGCGCAACTTTAATAATTGTATCAATAGGATTTATAGTTCCTAATGAATTTGAGACATGGTTAACTGAAATAAATTTTGTTTTTGCATTCACCAGATTATTTAACTCTTCTAGGATGAGTTCGCCGTTATTATCTATAGGAATTATTCTTAATTTGGCTTTTTTTTCTTCACAAATCATTTGCCATGGCACAATATTGGCATGATGTTCCATTTGTGAGATTATGATCTCATCATTTTTATTTAGTAATGGTTTGACATAACTATTTGCGATTAAATTTATAGCCTCAGTTGCTCCTCTAACAAAAACTATTTCCTTAGAAGATGCAGCCCCTATAAATTTAGTTATTATTTTTCTAGATTGTTCATAATCTTTAGTTGCTCTTTGGCTTAAGGTATGTACGCCTCGATGTATATTTGAATTATTATTAGTATAATAATTATTCAAAGAATTAATGACTTCTGTAGGTTTTTGCGTCGTTGCAGCACTATCAAGATAAACTAATTTTTTACCGTTAATTTCTTGCTCTAATATTGGAAAATCATCTTTGATATTTTCAAACAGCATTCAATCCCCTTTAGGTAATCTATCTAGAACAATATTCATCATTCTAGTTCTTATCTCTCCGTTACTAATATTGTCTATAATTTCCCCAACATAGGCCCTCATTAGCAACCGTTGGGCCTCTTTTTGATTTAATCCTCTTGTTCTTAAATAAAACAGAGCTTTTTCATCTAATTGACCTATTGTGGCACCATGAGTACATTTGACATCATCTGCGTAAATTTCTAATTCAGGTTTAGTGTGTATTATGGCATCATCGGTTAGCAATAAATTTTGGTTATTTTGTATTGCATCCGTTTTCTGTGCTTTCGGATGTACATGAATTCTACCATTGAAAACACCAACGGATTTTCCACTAAGAATTCCCTTGTAGTGTTCATTACTAGTACAATGCTCTTTTTTATGTTCAACAGTAGTGTGATGATCTATGTGATTTTCTCCATCTACGAAGTAGAGGCCATACAAATCACAGTTTGCTCCAGTTCCTAATAGTTCAATATTATAATCTCTTCTTGCCAGTTTTTTCCCCATCGAGAAATTATGAGATCTAAAATTACTGTCTTTGCTTTGTTTGACACATATATTTGATATGCTATATGTATCCTTAGCATAATCGTCTAAAATAATATGTTCCAAATTTGCACCATCTTCTAGTATTATATCCACAACTGAATTTACAAAGTTAATTCCCTCACCCACAACTTTTACTTCTTCAAATACAGTCGAATCACTATTCTTTTTGGCTATAATTATTAGTTTAGGATACACTGCCTGACAGTCACTATTATTATTTATGACATTTAAAATTTTAACATCTTTTTTTGTTTTAGAATCAAGAATTAGATAACATCCATTTACTGCAAATGCATTGTTAAGATTTAAAAAGGGATTTTTTTCTTCCTTGAATATTTCTTTAGGAACATCTCCATTATCTAATCCATCCGATATGTTTCCTGTCTTAAACTTTGATAGAGTTTTTACAATTCTTCCGTTTGATAAGATAATATCATAATTATCGTCTTTAAAATCTCCAGAATCATTGTAATTTAAGTCCAATTTTAGAATAGATGAGGGATCTGAATATTTCCAATATTCATCTCTACGTGTAGGGAATTTTTCAGAAATAAACTTCTCAAAGGCTTTACTTCTAATCTCTTTAATCAGGCCCTTACTTAGTTGGAGAGTATTTTCAAAATCAGCTTTAAAATTATCAAGAGCTTTCATTATGCTTTTGATTCCTCAATAATTTTATCGTAGCCTTTTTCTTCTAATTCTAGAGCTAATGCTTTATCCCCGGAACTAATAATTTTCCCGTCAACTAAAACATGGACATAATCTGGAACTATGTAATTCAATAATCTTTGGTAATGCGTAACTATAATAGTTGCATTATCTTTACTTCTCATAGCATTAACACCGCCTGCTACGATTCTCAATGCATCAATATCCAGGCCAGAGTCAGTTTCATCTAATAATGCTAATTTAGGTTCTAAAACTGCCATCTGAAATATTTCATTTCGTTTTTTCTCTCCACCAGAAAAACCTTCGTTTACAGGTCGTTTCAATAGCGAATCTTTGAGATTTAGGAGTTTAATTTTATCTCCAATTAAATCCATGAATTCCATTGCATCAATTTCAGTTTCACCTCTATATTTGCGCTGAGCATTTAGGGCTGATTTTAGGAAATAGGTGTTGTTAACTCCGGGAAGTTCAACCGGATATTGGAAAGCTAAAAATATACCTTCACAAGCTCTTTCGTCAACATCCAATTCTAGTAAATCTTTTCCAAGATAACTGACTTCTCCTTGGTCCACTTCATAGTCGTCATGTCCTGCTAAAACTTGGGCTAAAGTAGATTTTCCAGACCCATTAGGTCCCATTATAGCATGAGTTTCTCCAGCTTTTACTTCTAAATTAATTCCTTTGAGTATAGAATTTCCTTCTACACTAGCATGTAAATTTGTTATTTTCAACATGTTTAACCTACGCTCCCCTCCAATGAAACTTCCAATAGACGTTGTGCTTCAACAGCAAATTCCATTGGTAATTCTTTGAATACTTCTTTACAGAAACCGTTTACAATCAGATTGATTGCATCTTCTTCTGAGATTCCTCTCTGTTTACAGTAATAAATTTGATCTTCACCTATTTTAGATGTTGAAGCTTCATGTTCAATATGAGATTTGGTATTCTTAACATCTAAGTACGGGAACGTATGTGCACCACATTGATCACCAATTAAGAGAGAATCACATTGCGAATAATTTCTTGCACCAGTTGCGGATTTTTTTATCATAACTTGGCCGCGATATGTATTTTGACCTTTTTGGGCCGAAATGCCTTTAGAAATAATAGTACTTTTAGTATTTTTACCTATATGTATCATTTTGGTACCGGTATCTGCTTGTTGTTTTAGGGCTGAAAGTGCAACCGAATAAAATTCCCCTTTTGAGTTGTCACCTTGCAGAATACATGAGGGATATTTCCAAGTTATTGATGAACCCGTTTCTACCTGTGTCCAAGTTATTTTAGATGAATTTCCTCTACATGCTCCTCTCTTGGTTACGAAATTATAGATTCCGCCTTTTCCATCCTTATCGCCAGGATACCAATTTTGAACAGTTGAATATTTTATTTCAGCGTCATCAAGTGCGACTAGTTCTACAACAGCTGCATGTAGTTGGTTTTCATCACGTTTTGGAGCAGTACAGCCTTCAAGATAGGATACATATGCGCCTTTTTCAGCAACAATTAAAGTTCTTTCAAATTGACCAGTATTTGGCTCATTAATTCTAAAATAAGTTGACAATTCCATAGGGCATCTAGTTCCCGGTGGAATGTAACAGAAGGAACCATCAGTAAAAACGGCCGAATTCAATGCGGCAAAGAAATTATCAGATTGAGGTACTACCGATCCCAGGTATTTTTTAATTAATTCAGGATGTTCCTTTACGGCTTCTGAAATTGGACAAAAGATTACTCCTTTTTCAGCTAATCTATCTTTGAAAGTAGTAGCTACTGACATTGAGTCGAATACTGCATCTACGGCAACCCCTGCTAAAATTTCTTGTTCTTCTAATGGGATTCCAAGCTTATTGTAAGTTTTTATTAATTCGGGGTCTACTTCATCTAAACTCTTTGGTCCATCTTTCATATTTTTAGGGGCTGAGTAATAACTAATTGCTTGATAATTAATTTTAGGATATTCTACATTAGCCCAGTGTGGTTCTTCCATTTTCAACCAAATCTTGTAAGCTTTCAGTCTCCAATCTGTTAACCATTGTGGTTCACCTTTCTTTTTTGATATGAATTGAATTACTTCTTCATTAAGGCCAGGAGGCAATGTTTCAGATTCAATATCAGTTACAAAACCATATTTGTATTCTTGTTCGGCATATTCCTTTAACATCTCAGTTTCAGATTCTTGTTTCAATTGTGTTCTCCATAATTCATTGATAAATTTACGAATTCGTTATTCGGTTTGGCTTGAATCATTTCGTTCAATGTAATTTTTTCAAGGGCCGATTTAATGGTATTATTTATCTTCTGCCAAGGTAATTCTACACTACAACTAGATTCATATGAGCAGGAACATTCATTTGTTGAACACTCAGTTAAAGCAATGGGGCCTTCAATAGACTCAATAATTGATGCAACAGAAATTTTTGAAGCCGATTTGCAGAGTGCATAACCTCCCTGACTCCCTCTTTGGGAAATTAATAATCCTTCATTTGATAAAGTCTTTAGCAATCTTGTGACAGTAGGCAGCGGTATCTTTGTTCGATGAGCTATCTCTTTAGCCGTATGTACTTTGTCTGATTTCATAGTTGCGATTTCCGTCATAACTACTATGCCGTAATCAGTGAGTTTATTGATTCTCATCATGGTTTATATCTCAGAGTAATTGGACTAAATTAGTCCTATTTAAAAGTCACCTTCAATTTAACGTTAACAATAAAGTTATATCCTAGCTTATAGAGTCATAGTAGAGCACCCATGGAATCGAGTTCTAGCATATTGAAGGAACTTACTTTAGAGTCTGTCAAAGCAGATATTTATTCTAGAAATAATCCGACTCTGACGCCAATAGATATTGAATTTTATGCGACTACAGTTCATAGAATATTAGAGTTAAAAAAGAAACACAATGCCGTTATTTTGGGTCATAATTATATGGAACCATTAGTTTTTGGCCTTTCCGAACAAGGAGAACAAGGAGATTCTCTTGGATTAAGTATGAGTGCGGTCCAGACTGATTCTGAATTTATAATATTTAACGGAGTAAGATTCATGGCTGAAACTGCTAAAATTCTTAATCCAAATAAGAGAGTTTTGATTGCAGATAAAACGGCAGGTTGTTCTTTGGCAGATGATTTTAGAGCTGAAGATGTTCGGATTTTAAAGGAACAATATCCTGGAGTTCCTGTAATGATCTACATCAATAGTTATGCTGATGCTAAGGCTGAATGTGACGTTTGTTGTACCTCAGCTAATGCTGAACAAATAGCAATGTCAATGCCAGGAGATGAATTAATTTTTGTTCCTGATTTATATTTTGCTCAAAATTTAGAAAAAGTTTTGGAGGGTAAGAAGAAAATTCTGTACCCTGGTAAGAATAATAGTGCTAAGGGCGCCGTCTGTGAAGTCCATGAAAAATTTTCTTTAGAAGATATAATATCAATAAGAAAATCATTTAAAATCAATAAAGACGATCCAAATCGAATGATGTATGTTCATTGGGAGTGCAAACCGGAAGTACTCCAAGAAGCAGATTATTATGGAAGTACTACACAGATAAGAAATGATATTGCACATAGAGTAGCAAGTGGTAATTTAGAGAAAGCATTCATCGCATCTGAATGTGAGCTTACCTCCAATTTAATGGAAGAATTTCCATCTGTTGAGTTTGCTACAGCTTGTTCAGTACGTTGTAATCATATGGCAAAAATATCATTGAATAAGATTCAACCAATACTTGAAGCTATAGATTCTGGAAATGATTTATCTCAGTGGGAAGTCAAATTATCTGAAGAAACGATTAAACGGGCATCAAATCCAATAGAAAGGATGATTTCCCTTAGTTTCTAAATCTTCTTGCAACAAAAATAATTGCAGGGATTGCTATAGCTATTTCAAAACCAGGTAGTCCTAACAACCCACCCTCATCGCCAAGTAATCCTACATTCTTTTCAAGTGTAATGCTCACAAGCGCTGGTTTTACAGTACCATTTGCTGAACTATTGCCAGCCATATGGTCGAAGGTAGTATAATCCATCATTAATTGGATTCCAACTCCTGTAACTTCAGTCCATGTTATGAATGTAGACGTTAGATCTGCAGTTCCGTTTGGTAAGGTTATAGTATATTCTAATCCTTCAGTTACCCCTGCTTTCGTATTATCAGCCATGTACCCGTCAGTTCCCATTAGCATAACAAATCCACCCTTAAGATTAGTATCCCAGTTTACTGGCCAAGCTTCTGCAAATTCTACATTAACTTCCGAACCTATCCATTCCCCACCAAAAAAGAGGACATGACCTCCAGCAATATTTAATCCAGTATCATAAGTTACATTATCGTAATATATTTTGATATCATCCCAGCCTTCATAAGCTAGGTTAATCCCAATAGTATCACCAGTATTCAATTCAATATTAGTTGTAAGACTATGGGTTGCCTTGACAATTCCATCTCCATTGTGTTGACATCCGCTTGTATCTTCACTTACATCCTGATCATTGACTTTTATGGTTATAGTCCATTCACAACTGTCATCAGTACCTTCAGTATCTTCCCACCAAATGTCAAATGATTTAATAGAGATAGATAGTCCGAATTCTACTGGGTCACTTGTCCAAGTACCTACATTCACTTGCTCTCTATTAGTTCTAAAGCCTACATAATCATCGTATTGCGCTTGAACCGATTTTGTAGCTTCAGGTTCACCAGGTAATTTATTCTGAGGCGATAAGCCGTCATTTTCTTCTTTCAAATTAAATTTAAGTTGTAAATCCGGATTTTCGTATTCTGGTTCTTCAGCAGCCGCACTAAAAGATAGTAGAAAAATGGCTGCAAATGCTATAGCAATAAATGCTGAGACTTGTCTCATGGATTCTTCCCATTGGGTTCGTTTTATTAAACTTCTCTTCTGCAAAAACTAATAAAAATAATTGAAAATATGGCTAGAATAGAATTAAACCCAGGAAGCCCTAGTAATCCTTCATCGTCTTCTGAGCTTCCTACACTGTTAGGGCCTAAGTTTTCCATTACATTTATCATGGTTGGTTCTGTCGTTGAGGATGTTTTTCTTGAATATGAAAAACTAATGATGCTTTGATCTAATTTGGCATATTCTTCATCAATTATCCAAGTAATTTTTTCTGATTCAATTTGTGTCCCATTTATGTCGTAACGACCTCCTTCACTGATCTTAGGATATCCACTAGATTGTTGACTATTGTCTAATTCTACTCCACTAACTATAAGTGTAATAAAATTCCCATCTACAGCCTCTTGGCAATTTGCAGGCCAGGATGTAATAAATTCAAAAGAGACCGTATTGCCACTAATGGCTGTATTACCAAAAATAATAGCATTAGTCACAACCTTCATTCCAGAATCTCTGCTTAAATTATCGTAAAAAATATAAATAGATTGGAATGATTTCATTTCAACTTCAATTGAGATTTTTTGCCCAGTTGTGAGTGTTGTGCTCAATGCTGTATCTGGAGTAGCTAAGTATTCGCAAGGATCATCTTTGCTAGCTCCTTGATCTTCATCACATTCTTGCCCAGATTCATCAGTAAATTGATATATCTCGGTTCCATCAACATAAACAGTCCATTGCAAATCAAGGGCAGCATCATAATCTTCGTCACTAAGATCTTCAACCCACCATAAATTGAATATCACATTGTCAATACTAGTATCATAGATTACGGCATCACTTTCCCAAGTTCCCATTGATTTCCAATCTCCTTTAGTTCGAGTTGATGCAGGAGTTCCAGCTCCGGGGTTTGATTCATGTGATGAATATTTTTCTTCTATTGCAACTCTATCAATATCACCAGAAGTTTCAGGAGAGATTTTTGCAGCTTCCTTTAAATTAAGATGCACTGGGAGAGTACTACTTTCTGCTTCTTCAGCTACCGAATTACTGCTCAATAAGAAAAAAGCGGCGATAATAATAAAGGCCATAGTGAGATTTTTTTTGCTATAAAATCGTCTGTTCATAAAAGCATTATATTGCGGTAGAATAAACTATTTTCTATGGGAGAAATAGTTAAGAGAGATAGCTTTCACTAGATTATGTCTGAATATTCAGTAACACTCGAAAGAATAAACAAATATCTCGATTTAACTGCCAAAGCTCTTGTTAAAGTTTCAATAATTGATGAAGAAGGAACAGAGAATTATGCCAAGGCTGAAGATATTTTAGGAATGGTTAGAGCATATCATTCAGATGCTAAAGTTTTTCTCGATGAAGGTCGCGGCGATGATGCATTTGCAGCCGTAAATTATGCACATGGTTGGATAGACTGTGGAGTGAGGTTGGGATACTTAGATGGTAAAGGCGATTGGCAACTATTTACTTTGAGTAATTAGTTAGCACCAATTCGAATAGATCCTTCTTTGTAGTGGATATGAATATTATTTTTCATATATTCAGCTAAATTTGATAAAGAAGCATAAATTTCATCTTCTTTCATTTTCAATGCAGTAGCTGCTTTCTTAGTAGACCACGGCTTCACAACAAAATCATTAAGTTTCAAATATTCATAAACTTTTTTATCATTTGAATCTAAATCATCTAGTGCCATTGTTAGAACATAGAATAAAGAGTGTTTAAGCTTAACTATTTTCTAAATACCTGATAACATGACTTTCATTCTCACTTAGAGGATACATATCTTCACCAATGGTTTCTTTCCAGATTCTGAAGAAAGATCCTTTCAGGTAATCATTAATAAATCTAGGATGGATATACGAACCTCTACACACAGCAGGTGTGTTTCCCAAACGGCTAGCTACTTCTTTTACCATTTTTGTGCTATTTTTCTTACGCTCTTTCTTATTATCTTTTTTCTTAAAACTACAGATAGTTTTTGCTGCAATTTTAGTTCCACCCCATGTTCTAAAATCTTTTGCCGTAAATTTTTCACCCGATATTTCTTGGATGTATTCATTGACATGGTAGGCTTTTACATCATTTTCATTTCCTTCTTCATCAAAATATAAAAATAAATCACCGTCTCTTCCTTTTTTAGCGTTTTTGCACATCATTATCAAAGCAGGCAAATCGGGTATCTCTTCATCATTGATTTCAATTTCGTGTTTTTTACTGCTTTTACCCATAAAAGTAAATTTTCCCCCTACTTGAGAATCATACCATTTATCAGCTTCATCAGTTATCTCCGTAGGTTCAAAATCCATATGTTCATCTTGCATTGTAGATAATCCATACGTAGCCTTTTCACTATCATCTCTAGATGTTTCATTTCCAATACGGATGAATGTAGTATCTAATAATCTTACAATAAGAGCCATTACTCTTTTGTAAGGTAAACCATTTTGCTTATTATTGCCTTCTTTTGCTAAATCTTCAAAATATTGTTCACGAATCTTGGGCAATATTCTTCCAAAAGGAACCATTTTGTCAAATTTAGCTTCACTCCTTAACTGTGTCCAAATAGGATGATAAATATATTGAGTTTTCTTCTTTGCATCTATGCCAGTAGCTTGAAGGTGTCCGTTATTTTTATCACAAATCCAAACCTCAGTCCAAGCCGGTGGAATACTTAATTCATCAACTCGTTTTAATTCTCTCTTAGCTTCAAGTGGTTTATTTTTAATATCATAAAATGATTGTTTTTCGTCCTTTATTTGCCTAGTATATCCTTTCTCAGTATTATTAGAATAATAGAGGCCAGCCTCTTCAGCACTGGCGATTGCATTTATTTTTGCCTCATTTACCATCTATACTAAATTCTCTTGATTAAGCCCTTTCAATTCCGGAAGAATAAATTCACCATCTTTTCTAATTAGTACATCATCAAACCAAATTTCTCCACCACCATAATCAGGCCTTTGAATTAGTACCATATCCCAGTGAACATCAGATCTATTTCCATTATCTGCAATATCATAGGCATTACCTGGTGTAAAATGAAAACTTCCAGCTATTTTTTCATCAAATAAAATATCTTTCATAGGTTCAGTAATATATGGATTAAATGCTATTGCAAATTCTCCGATATATCTTGCACCCTCATCCGAATCAAGAATTGTATTTATCTTTTCATCGTCACTTCCCGTGGCTTTTACAACCTTACCTTTTTCAAATTCTAATCTAATATTGTTGAATACAGTGCCGTGGTAAAGAGTTTCAGCATTAAATTGGATATATCCTTCTACAGAATCTTTGACAGGAGCTGTAAAACATTCACCATCAGGTATATTGCGTTCACCGGCACATCTGATTGCAGGAATTCCTTTAATTGAGAATTTCAGATCAGTACCTGGCCCTTTGATATGAACTTTTTCAGCTTCAGTCATTAACTTTTCTAAAGGTTTCATAGCTTCATCCATTTTCTTATAATCTAAGCAGCAAACATCAAAGTAGAATTTTTCGAATGCTTCAGTCGACATATTTGCCT
>Ga0209402_10001525_pt1 | contig 24940 bp, 20 predicted proteins | sample ArcticOcean_MG_C_3_FD_187437 | JGI IMG/M metagenome (GOLD analysis project Ga0209402, IMG submission 187437) | Marine microbial communities from western Arctic Ocean - ArcticOcean_MG_CB8_126 (SPAdes) (version 2) | ecosystem: Environmental > Aquatic > Marine > Oceanic | place: Arctic Ocean... | reverse complement strand
ACGGTTTGACAATGATGCACTGTAATGCTGCCCGCATTACCTTTCATCCATCCGACTGAATCCAATGGAAGTGTCCCGACATCGGCATCGGACAGTCCTCCAGTCCAGAGATCGTGCTCGTTATAGTGGTTGTAGATCGGGCCATTCTGGCTGCCAGCAATGGCACCCATTGGTCCCATTTCGTCATCGACATCGTTCATGTACAGGCCAATCGCTAATACGGATGGGTTGCTGTGGGGATAAAACGGAAAGTCCTGATGCCATTTAACTTCTTCACCACCGCCTGACCATTTGAAGTTTAGCTTCGAATGATGAAACATAACGTCACCGCCGAGCAGATCTTCGGCGACATCGACGATGGGACCTTGGCTTGCAAATTCCCAATAAAGTGCGTGCTGCATGGTGGGCCAACTCAGTCGACGCAGTCGAGGGTTTTCCGCGCTGTGCTCTGGCTCAAGATCAAATTGCTCATTCGACTTTGTATGCCCTCTACTCTCCTCGATAAAATCATGGGTAACGGCCCAAAGTCGATTTAACCAGTCTTGGCCAATGAACTGGTCAATAACCAGATAACCGTCATGAAAAAACTGTTCGCGCTGAGATTGGCAAAGCACTTTCGGCGTGCGGGCTAGAATTTGCGCTGGTTTCATGAGGCTTGCCTTCTAATCAAGTGAACGATGTTGGTAAAAGCAACCATTGGCAGCGTGCGCTGGCCTTTTTTCAAACTGCGTGTATAAAGGATACATAACTCATTTGTGCATTGTGCAATGATAGGTTCGTCCAGTGGAAATTTCTAGAGTAATCAATTGTTTTGGCTGGGTTTTGGGGCGTTCACGACCGCAGCGTGGATGCTCTGTGCAGTATGGGCAGGATTTGATTCGCTAATGAGTCATCGTGTCGGCATTGATATCGGCGGAACGTTCACTGATTTCGCTTTATTGGATATTTCATCGGGCCGCATTGCAACCCATAAGCGCCTGACGACTCCTACGGCTCCTGCCAGTGGTGTTCTCGAAGGTTTGTCTGATCTGTTGGTCCAAGAACAGGTGCCGGTTGAGCAGGTGGAGGCGGTCATCCACGGCACTACTTTAATTACCAACGCGATCATTGAGCGCAAAGGCGCGCGGATCGGAATGATAACGACCGCTGGCTTTGTGGATGTGCTGGAGATGGCGAACGAACATCGGTACGAGATGTTTGATTTGCGTATCACCTATCCAGCGCCGCTGGTCGAACGCTCCTGCCGTGTCGAAATCAAAGAGCGCATCCGCTATAACGGCCAGGTTGAGACGGCATTAGCTCAGTCTGAGGTGAAACTGGCCGTCAGACATCTGGTTGAGGAAAAGGGGATAGAAAGCCTTGCCGTTTGTTTTTTGCATTCCTATGCAAATCCAGAACATGAGCGGGAAGTTCGTGACATTGTGCGCGCGGACTATCCGGAACTTTATGTGTCGATTTCCTCTGAAGTGTTTCCGGATATTCGAGAGTTTTCACGTTGGACGACAACCTGTATCAACGCATATACCCAGCCGTTACTGGACCGTTACCTTCATGACCTTGAACAAGGGTTGTTCGCACGCCAGATTCAAGCACCTCTATTTATTATGACTTCAAGTGGCGGAACGGCGACGCCAGCTGTCGCGCGGAGTTTTCCGGTGCGCATCATGGAATCAGGGCCCGCCGCCGGCGTACTGATGTCGGCACGTCATGGGGAAACGCTGTCCATCAAGAATTTGTTGTCATTTGATATGGGGGGTACCACGGCGAAGGGTGCACTCATTATTGATGGGGTGGCAAACAAACGGTACGAACTTGAAGTGGGTCGAGTACACGATTTCAAACCGGGAAGCGGGTTAGTTGCTAAGATACCGGCGATCGATATGATTGAAATTGGGTATGGCGGCGGCAGCACGTCGGCAATCGACGCCAGAGGTTTGCTTGCTGTCGGGCCTGATAGTGCTGGCGCGCAACCCGGGCCAGCTTGTTATCAACAAGGTGGCAAGAAGGCGACACTGACCGATGCTAATCTGGTGCTCGGTTACTTGGATGCGGCGTCATTCCTGGGTGGTAATTTTGATTTAAGTTTGCCAGATGCCGAAGCCGCCATCACCAAGGGAGTATCGGAGAAGTTAGATTTGCCGCTCGCACGTTCCGCCTGGGGGATACATGATGTCGTTAATGAGGGTATTGCCCGAGCGTTCAGGATTCATGCCTCCGAGCGGGGGTTTGACTATCGCAATAGCGCCATTGTGGCCTTCGGTGGTTCTGGGCCCATTCACGCCGTAGCAGTTGCGCGAAAACTTCGTGCGCCCCAGGTTATTTTTCCAGTTGGTGCGGGGGTAATGTCGGCTTTTGGTTTGTTGGCAAGCCCTCTGACATTTGAAGTTCTGCAGGGGCAACAGGTATTTCTTAAGCAATTAACATTGGAAATATTTGTTGAGGTGTTTGATCGTTTAATGAGCGAATCAAGTCAAGCATTGATCGGTGCGGGTGTGGCACCGTGCGACATTGAATATCGTCTCCGTCTGGACATGCGCTATTCCGGGCAAGGGCACGCGATTGAGGTCGCTCTACCGGAACACGGTTCACTGGTGGAGGTTTTCCCGACCATTGAAGAGCGCTTCGCTGAACGCTATGCGGGACTTTATGCCGCGGTGGATCTCAAGACGCCAGTCGAGATTACAACCTGGAAGGTAGGTGCGGTAGGTCCACTGCCTTTTTTTCCGGAAGGCTACAAAACATGGCAATCGAGCGACGACATGAGTCAGTCCCGCGTAACGCGTTCGGTCTACTTCAATGAGCATGAGGACTACATTCCCTGTCGCGTGATTAATCGCATGTCACTGCGCTCGGGGGATCGCTTTGAGGGGCCATTAATTATTGAAGAGCGCGAGTCAACTGTGGTCATTGGTCCGGAATGCGATGTTGTTGTAGATAAAACCCTGAGTCTTATCGCTACGTTATCGGGAATTTAGATAAATTCCATGACGCATACTCGACAAGCCCCGCCTTTGGTAACTCACGATGCGATCAGCGTCAGCATTATGTGGGATCGATTGGTTTCGATCGCAGATGAAATTGTTAGCACGCTGATGCGAACATCGTTTTCAACCATTGTGGCGGAGAGCTACGATCTCACGGTGGCCATTCTCGATGCCAATGGCCAGTTGCTTTGTCAGGGCACCAAAAGCCTCCCGGTCTTCATGGGAACGGCACCGGTGACATTGCAACATTTTTTGACGCGTTACCCGCCAGAGACTTTAAAACCGGGCGACGTTTTGATCTCCAATGACCCATGGATTGGTACGGGTCATCTATTTGATATCAACGTGATGCGACCGGTATTTGTGGAGCAGGAAATTGTCGGGTACACCATGAGCATTACTCATTTGCCTGACATCGGTGGGCTTGGTTTTGGCGCATCGGCGACTGAAATTTATCACGAGGGGCTGCGCATCCCAATCGTCAAGTTGTTCGATGGCGGTGTGAGAAATGAGCTTGTAGTCGAATTTATCTCTAATAACGTCAGGACGCCGGATCAGGTGCTTGGAGACTTGTTTGCTAACGTAACCTGTAACGAGGTGGGTGAACGGATGTTGTTGGAGTTTATGCAGGAATATAAGTTGAGCTCTCTTGAGGCCTTGTCGTATGCGATCCGCCACTATTCGGAGACGGCTATGCGCAGTGCCATTCGCACCATGGAGGACGGTGTGTATGCCCATTCGATCCAGATTGAGGGGATTGATGCGCCATTGACGCTGAGTTGCGTGGTAAAGGTCTCGGGCGATGCCTTGGCAATATCATTCGATGGCACAGATCCGTGTGTGCGTCAGGGGATAAACGTTCCCTTTTGTTATACCAATGCGATGGTGTTGTACGCCATTAAGTGTCTTACCGTTCCGGCATTGCCGAACAATGCCGGAACACTTGCGCCGGTTGCCGTATCGGCGCCGCCCGGGTGTTTGCTAGCGGCGGAGCACCCATCGCCAACAGGTGCCCGGCATGTGATTGGCCACTTTGTCGCACCACTGATTTTTGGTGCCTTGGCTGATGCGGCGCCAGCACTGGTCCAGGCGGATTCAGGAATGGCCGATCTCGTGACCTTCCAGGGTCGACATCCCAACGGCCAGACTGTCGCGGCGCTTTATTTTGCCTCTGGAGGCTTTGGGGCATTGGAAAATCACGATGGCCTGGCGGTTACACCGGGTCCGTCGAATATGGCGGTGGTGCCGACTGAACTGTGGGAGGCCTTGACCGGGACGATGATCGAATACAAACGACTCGTTCCGGACTCGGGCGGCCCGGGCGCTGCCCGTGGTGGTCTTGGTCAGGAGCTCGCGATTAGAAATGATACGGGTAGCTTGATGACTGTTTTTTTCATGGGTAATCGGACGGAATTTCCGCCGGCTGGTCTCGTGGGCGGAGGGCCCGGTCAGCTTCGTCGTCACCAGGTTAACGGTGAGACGGTACATCCGAAGGGCCAATACCATTTATCGCCAGGTGATCGAATCACATTAGTTGAGGCGGGTGGGGGTGGATTTGGGAAACCAGCCGAAAGGTCGCGAGCATTGATTAGGCACGATATTGCGGAGGGCTATGTCACGGCGACCAGCGCCGCCAGAGACTATGGCTTTGATGGTGAATAGCTTTTCTCTTTGGTTTTAGTTCACGAACGTTGTCCAATGATCGAGGGGTTCTCGTTCCGCCACTAACTGATTCACTGGTGCATCGGGTTTGGCATGTCCGATGGCCATGCCGCAGAAAAGCATCAGTTCTTCTGGTGCATCAACGAATTCACGGACACAGTCTGCGCGGTTTGCCCAGGCTTCCTGTGGGCAGGTGTCAAGGCCGGCCTCCTGTGCTAACAACATGAAGCTCTGCAGAAACATTCCAAGATCTGACCACTGTGGTGGCCCCATGATACGGTCGACAAAACAAAAAAAGGCCGCTGGTGCATCGAAGAAACGAAAATTTCGAGTGAGATGGGCAAGGCGAGCGGGTTTGTCATCCCGAGGGATCTTGAGTAGCGCGTACATATCCTCGGCAAGTTTGAATCGAGAGGTGCGATAGGGTTCCTTCAGGCTGGGTGGGTAGATCGCATAGGCGGGTTTTGTCTGGGGAGTTCGGTTATGCAAGAACTCCAAGAAACGAGTCATGGTTGATCCATTGATGACATAGATGCGCCAAGGTTGTAGGTTGCCTCCGGACGGTGCTCGGGCCGCCTTGGTGAGCAACGCTTTAATGGTTTGATCCGAAACCGGGGTGTCGAGAAAATGCCGGATAGATTGACGTTGCTGGATGGCGTCGGAAACATTCATAGGCGAGTGGCGGATGATTAGCGTGATGTAAAGGGTGAAACAATGAGACAGCGGTTTGGCATCGCATGCGGGCGCCATCATATCAAGCCACGTATGCGTATGTGGCTACGTTTGCCGCTAAGCAAAGGTTGACAACGGGTGTAATCTGGGGCATCAGAAATTGGCGATGTTGTCATAACAATGTGCAAAGGATCCTAGGTGCAAGGGCTTCGGTGGTCATTTCGAGAAAAGGGTCGAGGTATGACACGAGTTGCAACGATTGCTAGCCTGCTGCTGTTGACTTCTTGGTGCAGGGCCGACCCGCCTTGCGAACCACCGGCCGGACTCAAACCGGCAGAGATCGACCAGTACTGTCTGATTCACCAGTACCGAACCGGTTGCCTTGAGCGATTGGGTTATGACATGTCACGCAAAGACTGGCTGGTCGAGGTCTCCGACTTTAAGGGCTGCACGCTCTGGGCGTGCAATCACCTAGCGAGCACCGTCGGAGAGTGGTCTGAGACGTTAATCGAGGTAGTTTGTTCCGATCCTGATTTAGATCGACCGTAGCGCGTCTGGCGCGTCATTGGAAGATATAAATTCTACTCGTGCATCCATTTGTATTTTGGGACACCCGCGGTATCGTTGCCTTAGGTCGTCATCATAGAGCGGTGCCGTTTTTGAGTCTGTACAGTCGTTTATGATGGCAGGCAAGTAAGTTAACGAAGTCCTTGGGTTCGGGTGGCTGACGGATCATTTGAGTTTGGTATCTGTATGAATTGCCTATTATTTGGAGGGGTGGTGCGATGAATAGTGAAATGGTTGATCGTATTCTTAAGTGCGTTGATGTCGAATATGCTGTCGACATGGTGCAGAAAATGGTGCGCACGCCAAGTGTCGTTGGCGAAGAGGGGGCGTTCGGTTTGGAGTTGACGAAATGGCTCAAAGCGCTTGATATCGGCGACGTATGGTACGAAGACATCGACGGCACTCGCGGCAATGTGCTTTGGCAGATTAATGGCAGTCGATCCGGTCCCAGGTTTCTTCTGACAGGTCATTTGGATACTAAGCCAGTGTGTGAAGGATGGAATCGAGACCCCTATGGCGGAGAGCGGGAAGGGTCGCGTATTTTCGGCCACGCGATCATGGATATGAAAGCGGGCCTTGCGTGTCAAATTGCCGCTATGAAAGCGCTGGTTGATGCGAATGTCGAGTTGGCTGGAACTTTGACTTTTGCGGGTGTTGCCAATCACATGGGGGATCAGTCGGGTGCGATTCATCTTGTGGAGAATCACCAGTTTGATCATGCGGTGCTGGGTGAGCCCACCGATATGGAGGTCTATGTCGCGCATCGAGGTCGTTACTACTTTGATATCTCAACTATCGGGCTTTCTGCGCATACCTGTCACCGGGGTCAGGCTATCAATGCAATCGAAAAGATGCTTCCAGTGATCGAAGAGATTTCCAGAATCGAATGTGTTCCGGGTGTCGCTCCCGAGATTGCCGAGTTGGTGGGGGAAGATTTGATACTGGCGGTAGGGCGTATTTACGGCGGCCTTTTCCCTGGGGGTCCTTCCATGATTCCGGATCGGTGTACGATTCGAGTCGATACCAGGCCACAACCCGGAGTGACGGTTGATCAGGTGCAGAGGTTGCTTGAAGGCGCCATTACGAGGGCCCAGGCGACTGACTCGGAGATTAAGACGGAACTCGTACTCGCTGATCGTAAAGACGCCTTTATGGTGGCGCGTGACGCGCCGGTCGTTCGTCATACCAGCGCCGCGTGGGAACGGATCATGCACCGACCCGTTGTCTATAGTGGCGGATCATGGCTCGCCGATACCGCGAGCATGGGACCGTTTGTGGAGACGGTTATTTTTGGTCCGGGAGGTGATCCGGTATATCAACCCAATGAATCTCTCGAAATCACTGATATTGAGCGGGCGTCCCAGATAAATGCGTTAACGGTTGCTATGGCGCTGGTGCCGGAGATGAGTGATGGCTAAGGTCGAGGCGATCCATTTTATCTGTGTAGAGCAAACCACCTAGAGGATGATCTGATGTCAATGCGATTCGATGTCACGACGATGGCCGTAGAAACGCCAGCGCGGTTTGCCAAGTTAGTGTCAGTGGTGGAAGACGCGGGTTGTGATCATTTATGGGTATGTGATTCCTCGTTGCACGCGCGTGATGTGTTTGTTTATTTGGGGATCGTTGCCAATCACTCGGAACGTCTTCTCTTCGGTCCCAACTGTAATCATCCCTATACCCGCCACCCTGCCATTAATTACAACGCGATGGCGACATTGCACGAGATATCGGGTGGGCGAGCAAAGATCACGGTTGGGGCAGGTGACCGACCGGTAATGGAACTCGGGTATCGGATTGCACCGGTGGCTACGGTGCGAGAAATGATCGGTGCCATGCGAGCCCTCGAGAAGGGTGATACGGCTAATTTTGATGGCAACACGGTAACGCTTAAGGACACACATCTTTCTGTCGACCTTCCAGGCCCGCTGCCGCTTTATATGGCGGCTTCAGGACCGCGGATGCTCCGCTTGGCCGGGGAGCTATGCGACGGAGTGCGTTTTCTTTGTGGTACTCACCCGGCGTGTATTCAATTTGCGTTGGCGCAGATTCAGGCGGGTGCAGAAATCGGTGGTAGAACGTCGGCGGATTTAGATATAGGTTGGACTATCTACGGTTCTTTGCGCGACGACATTGATCTGGCGAGAGAGGAATGCAAGTCGTTGGCGGCGTGGTTTCCACAGACAGCGCGGCACTATGCCGAACTCGCCGGTGTGCCCGCTGACACGATAGAGGCAATACGCGGTGCGTATACGGGTGGGCATTTTGATGCAGCCGGAGAGGCATTTAAATATGTGACCAATAAGATGATTGACGATTTCACGATTGCCGGGCCGGCAGATGTGTGGATCGATCGGCTGCGTGAAGTTGCCGCGCTCGGGATTACACGTATCAATATTTTCCTGCTGCGTAAGGAGAAACTAGAGATGGCAGAGGCATTGGCGGCGGATGTTTTTCCGATGCTGCGGGAGGTTTGATTGTCAACGGCACTGGTTAACGGAGTAGCGCTTCGATACGAGATATGCGGGGAGGGGTTTCCGGTCGTCTTGTTGAATGGGTTAGGCGGTTACCGTAAAGACTGGTATGAACAGGTGCCAGTCTTTTCACAACATTATCAAACGATCACTTACGATCATCGGGGCACGGGCGAGTCGGATAAACCCGAGACGGGTTACAGCATTGATCAATTTGCCGATGACTGTATCGGGGTATTAGATCATTTGGACCTGGAGCGAGTTCACCTCGTCGGGTATTCGATGGGGGGGCGAATCGCGCAGGCAATAGCTGCTCGTTTTCCCGATCGTGTGGCCGCATTGGTATTAGCGGCTACGGCTGCGAAACCCAATGCGCTCAATCTTTATAGTCTGAAACTCGGTGCTTACCTTTATGAGAACTATGGTCCCTCGGCGGCCGCTTCAGTCGGGCCTCTGGTGGATTTCACACACAACTACTTTGCTAAAGCCCTACCTGTGTTGGTCGATAATCTGGGTGCTGTGCCAGAGATGCCTATGCCACTGCACGCCTTTATGGGTCATGTGGGTGCTATTGAAGACCACGATACGTCCGGCATCCTGGGCAGTATTCGCTCGCCAGCACTGGTGGTGATTGGAGATCAAGAGTGGCTGAATCCCTTGCCCGATGCCAACGCATTGGTTGAAGGGATTCCTGACGCGCGACTGCAGGTAATAACTGGTGCCAGTCATGGTCTCATTATGGAGCAGCCAGAACAGTTTAATCAGTTTTGGATTTCTTTTCTGAGTATCACCGACTAATTGATTGATTGATTGATTGTCTTTGCGTTGGGGCCTATTGACTGCACCCTGTCTGTATCTCCCGGTGGTATTTGTCTGTGCCTTTCGATGTAGTCCCGTCGTGGTAAAGGCTTTTTTAATTAAGGTTCATAATGATGGGGGCGCGTGTGTGGATTGGCTAGGCTAGGGACTCACCTGGCAGGTCGAGCGCCGGTCAAGTGCGATAACCTGACCAACATTCAGGGCAATACGGGTCTATTCCTGGGACGAAACTAACGAAATAGGATATGATTTTCCTTGTGGCCACGGGGGGTTCCCGGTTGATTCGGCGGTGCGGTATTGTCTGATCACCGGGGCAACGCCGTCCCACTGTGAGAAGTTGTTTCAGACACAATAAAAAGACTTGATGAATAGGAGGATGCTGCTGTGAGCGAGATTAATTATTTTGTACTGACGGCCGTCGATTGTGCCGCGGATTACCGTCCTACTTTCATGCCGATGGTTGGAAACCTAGCCGAAGAACTTAAAGAGAAAGCCGGTGCTGCGCTTGTTCGATATGGCTTTGTTGCAACCGGAGACAATCCCGGGGCAGTCGTGCTGTTTCAGGCTTATGCAAACTTAGAGGGTTTTGAAAAAGCCATGGAGGTTTACGCGGCATCTGATGATTATGCCAAGGCCATGGCCAGTGGAAAGATCGGGATACGGCTGCGTAATCTGATGAAAGTGCATCCGATTCCATTTGAGTCACAAGCCACCGGTGATATGAAGTATCTGGTTTTGACGCGTATTGCGTCAGCCGACCCGCTGATTGATACGATCTCGTCCATGGCCGGCGTGTTTGCAGCTGCTGGAGCGCTCACCTTCCGTTACGGCACCTTGATCACCGGCAGCAATGCGGGTAATCGGCTGCTCGGAGTGACATATCCGTCACTGGCGGCGGTGGAGAAGGCCTATGATGGGTTGGGCGCAGATCCTAGATACCAGGCGTTGTTAGAGAAGGTCGATGTGAATATGCGTAATATTGTGCGCCTGGTCTAAGCAAAGCCAAATCATGTAGGCCATTTTGGTTGGACCGGGATCTTAAGCGTTCGCCATCGTTAACGTGAAATCGGACGGCGCCGTGTCGCGTAGCTGCGCGTCCGAGTTGAAAGGGGTGTCTGTGGGCAGGATTGCCTGAAGACACTCCTTTTCAACTTAAGCGCTTAAGTGACTGACCGGGGCCGTGAGGCGTTGATGGTGATGCTGACCCACACCGTTGGCGACATGAAACGACGGTGTTAGTTCACCGGCTTATCAACGGGTGACAGTGTCAGGCCCAAGTTTTCCGGGGTGGCGTCTTGACTTCAATTTGAACGCAATCCTCCAGTGCTTCGCTCGAGTGAACAACGCCAGGGGGGTGACGCCACACGGATCCGGCTTCTGAGATAAATTCCTCGTCTCCGATGTGGTTTCGCATGCGCCCGCTAATGAGCGTGGCCACCGATTCGTGATCTTCGTGCACGTGGCTCGGGTCGATCAAACCCTTTCCCCGCCGTACTTTCAGCATGACCATTGTTTCGGTCACCATGAGAACTTCGACGGAAAGGTGGCCTTGTTGTTCAACGCCTTCTATTGCCCGTACGGTTTCTTCTACCAACTCGTCGGGGTGGCGATGAACAGCGTCGAGTGGTTCAAGCGTGCGGTCGGTGGATTCACTCATGGTAGGTCCTCGTGGTGGCTAGGCAGTGATCAGGTTGTATCTGCCGTCACGCAAACTTGACAGCAGACCATGGTTGGGAAATAGCGGCAGATCTCCAGGCTGGTTTTGTTATTTTGGCACAGTCGGGGAGCGTGAAGCGTCTGTGAGCGTGAGTAGGCCTAGGTGTTCCGTGGGGTTGGTCCTGGACATGATCTGCTTACCCTGTGCGAATGCTTGGATAGTATGAGGAGGGTGGTGATAAGAGGTGCGACAATAAGTTCAGACCCTCTTTGAAACTGGACTATGGTGTTGGAGTGTATGCAATGAGAAAGCTAGGGATCGTGTTGCTGCTGGTGACGGGGGCGGCTCATGCAGGCGACTTCGAACTCTGTATCAACGGAGTTAATCTTCAAGGGCGACCGTGTGCGGGCCTTGGGGGCGACACCGGTGGTATGCGTAATCAGCAGATCGTCGCGGTGGGTTACGACGCCATGGAGATCATTCTGCATTGAGAACGTATGGCGAGTGGTATTGATGGCGCCGGGCGCTCACATTTTGTGGGGCCGTATCGGGGAAATCGGTTTATGAAACTTCGTGATAAAACCTTCAGTTGTCACGCATCGTTAGATACCAGGCAATTCAGGTGTGTCAGTTGGTTGCCGAATTAACAGAGCGCATGATACGGCTATGGGCTTGGAGGCGAGCAGAGAATAAGGTCTCCCATTGGGTGGTGGGGCTAGGCTTTTCTTTGAGTGCGCTCGCGTGTTCCGCGGCCAATCTGCACCTTGAAATGCTGCCCGGCAGCGAAGGTGTCGGGCCGAAGATCGAGGCGCAGCTGATTCGAGTCATCTCCGAGCGTCCGGCGAGTTTCATTCCTCGAACAAGACATTTGCTGGAAGATGGTTCGCCCCGATTTACTAATCGTCTTGCACTTGAGGCAAGCCCCTACCTTCAACAACACGCGCACAATCCGGTGAACTGGTATCCCTGGGGGGAGGAGGCTTTCGAGTCGGCCAAAGCGCTGGGCAGGCCGGTGCTTGTGAGTATTGGTTATTCGACTTGCCATTGGTGCCATGTCATGGAGGAAGAATCATTTGATGATATAGAGGTGGCTGAGTTTCTTAACCAACATTTCATCGCGATCAAGGTGGACCGGGAAATTCGCCCGGACATAGACAAGGTCTACATGACTGCGGTGCAAGCCATGGGTAGTAACGGAGGTTGGCCTTTGAATGTATGGGTCACCCCGGATCGAAAACCGTTTTTTGGTGGAACCTATTTCCCGCCGGAGAATCGTGCTAATCGACCTGGTTTTAAGACGGTGCTGGCGTTTCTCCAATCTGCGTGGGAAACACAGAGGAACAAAATCGTGGTGTCGAGTAACGAAATCAGTGTCGCGGTGATTGCGGCCATTGAGGATGTTGGTGCAAATGATGGGCGCGTTCCGGACGCAAGTCTTCTGCGTCAGGCGATGGCTGAGGTGAACGCGCAGACGGACCCGGTGTGGGGTGGGATTGGCCTGCACACAAAGTTTCCATCCAGTATGCCGTTGCGGTTTCTCCTGCGTTACCACAGGCGAACCGGAGATCACGAAGCCCTACGGCTAGCGTTACTGACGCTTGAGAAGATGGCGTACGGCGGCATCGTTGATCACCTTGGCGGGGGTTTCCATCGTTATTCAACAGAGCGCAGTTGGCAGATCCCGCATTTTGAGAAAATGCTTTACGACAATGCGCTGCTGGTGCCGATTTACCTTGAAGCAGGGCAGGTCACGGGTCGAGACGATTTTCTTCAGGTGGCGAGAGAGACGTTGGACTATGTTGCCACTGACATGACGTCAAACGATGGAGGATTTTATTCGGCACTGGATGCGGACAGTCGAACACCTTCAGGAGAGATGAAGGAAGGCTGGTTTTACACCTGGGCACCTGCTGATTTGATTGAAACCCTGGGAGAGGAAAGAGCCCGTATTTTCTTTGCTTATTTTGGTATGCATCCGGAAGGTGGCAACGAAGGGCGAATTATCATTAACAAAGCCCGTTCGGAGGAGCAGGCAGCTGCGTCTCTTGGAATGTCCCGAGCAGCCTTGCGTAGTGAAATCACAAACATCAGGCACGACTTACGGTTGGTGAGATCTGGACACGCGCCTCCGCTGCGTGACGAGAAGATTCTGACGGCTTGGAACGGACTGATGATTTCCGCTTTTGCGCGCGGAAGTTTTGTGTTGAATTCGACGCGATACCTTTCCTACGCGCGACGGGCTGCCGAATTCTTGTTACTTCGACTGCACGCAAAGGGCAGACTGAGTCGAGTTTTTTTCGATGGTGAAGCGAGTGGTCCGGGATTTCTTGCCGACTACGCGTTCTTGATTGCCGGATTGCTCGATTTGTTTGAGGCAGATCCGGACCTGCGCTGGTTGAATGCAGCGATCGAATTACAGGACATCGTGAATGGCGAATACAGCGATGAAGAGGGTGGGGCCTATTTCAGACTCCCTCGGGGAGTCGACGCGTTGTTCACCCGCCAAAAGATCGGATCAGATGGCGCATTGCCGTCGGGCAATTCGGTGACGGCCCTCAATTTGCTCCGTTTATACGAATACACGTTGAATACGGATTATCAGGAGCGAGCGAACCAGATCTTTCAAACATTTAATAATGCAATGAGGCGGCACCCATTGGCGTTTTCTAATCTATTGGTGGCGCTTGACTATCGATTGGATACACCATTTGAGATTATTTTGGTGGCACCCACCACGGGCAACGGACTGACCGAGTTGCTAGCCCCGATTCGACGCAACTTTGTGCCTAATCGAATTCTTATCATCACGCACGAGGGAGATGATTTTGCAGAAAAGGCGGCGGACATTCCCATTATCAGGCATCGCAAGGTGTTGGATGGCGCGGCGACGGCCTATGTGTGTGTCAACCAGGTCTGTCGACTCCCGACGACCAATGCGGCACAGTTAGAGCAGCAGATTACACAAGTAAATGAACTACTTGACTAAAATGGTGACCCAGATAGGGGTTGCCGTTGAGGGGGTGGCTTTGATCGATTCTTCAAGAGAAACTGCCAGAGGCGGCAGTGCCCGGTGAGCGGGTTCGAATGAGAAAGTTTGTCTTTCTTGTGGTCCTGCTGATGGCCTATCCAGTGTTAGGAATAGCCGGGCCCTCTCCCGCGCGTCTGGCGGCCATGGATGCACTTTGGGTCGCCTATACCTTCCTCTATCAAGGAGATCCGCAAGGCCTTGCCTATGTGGAAGAATCGTTGCGCATCGACCCGGATCTCGCGCTGGCAAACATCATTCGGGCCGAATTTGCGATGAAGCAACAAGACTGGACGACGGCTCGGCAATATCTTAGGCGGGGTATGGAGCTCATTGGAGAGCCAGATCAGATATTTTCACCCGCGGACACCATTCCGGTTAATGTGAACGTCATTGAAGCGAATGCGAGGGTGTCGTTGGGTTACACCTTAATGGCACTTGCTACGCAAGCGAATGAGAAAGGCGACCTTGAGACGGCTATGCGACACCTTAACGTCGCGCGGTTGCATCTACTGGCGAGTCTTGAGCTTGAACCGACGTCAGCGGTCAAGGAGACGGCTGAGAATTTGCTGTCTTTGTTAAGTGAAGCCTACAAGAGGTGATCCTTTAGCCCCAAGGGGTAGAGTGCAACGAGTTCTTGGCCGCTGTGCGCAGGGTCTAACCCACTAAGTTCGTCAAGCGTCGGTACGATGAAAGCACTCAGTTGATGGCAAAAATAATCTTCCCGTTACTGTTTGTCTTTCTTTGGAGCGGTGCGTTCATTGCGACTCGCGCGGGACTGCCAGACATATCACCGATTACTTTCCTGGCTGCTCGCTTCACATTGGCAGGACTCATACTGCTGCCTTTCACGTTTTTCTCCGGTGCCTTGGGTGGTTGGGCCAACGCCCGTCGGGTTCTCCCACACCTGATAGTGGCGGGAATTCTGATCAACGGAGCCACCTTAACGGCGGGATATTGGGCGTTGGTAGATATTTCCGCCGCGACCATGGCATTGCTCGGATCGCTTCAGCCCCTGGTCACCGCCTTTCTCTCCGGGGCGATTCTTGGTGATCGGTTCCGTTCGACACAGTGGTTTGGTTTTGGTCTGGGCACGGCGGGAGTCGCGTTGGTCGCCGGCATTAACAGCATCGACCTTGGTCAAACCGAAGGTATTCTATGGGGTGTTGGCGCATCAGGTTGTCTCATCGCAGGGACACTTTATTACGCCAGGTTCTGTCGGTCGTCAGCGTTGCTGACGGCTAATTTCGTCCAACTCACGGCAGGTGCAGGGTTTTGTTGGCTGGTGGTGTTGGGGTTCGAAGAGGTTTATGTGTCGGTGACACCCACGCTGGTGTGGAGCTTCTTTTACCTGACGTTTGGTGTTTCTCTGGGTGCAATGGGGTTGTATTTGTTTATGCTTAAAACGGGGACGGCCGGTAAAGTCACGGCTAATTTCTATATCACTCCGGGATTGACTGCGATTCTTGGTTGGTTGATTCTCGACGAGTCGTTGTCGCCTCATGTTTTAGTGGGGTTTGGGTTGGCAATGCTCGGTTTGTGGTTGGTGCATAGCCGGCAGCCTGCAGTGATTCGGCCACGTTAGAGAGAATGGACCGATCGCGGCGTGTCGTGTGTCTGAACCGTGGTCGGAGGGGCGGAGAATTCCTCGAAACCACCTGTCATCGCGCGTTAGTGACAGCATAGAATTGGCGGGGGCTAACCAACGGGCTAACCACCATGCCAAATGACAGGACGATTATATTTGTTAGAGCCAATGCTCCGGGTTCCGATGAAACGGAATGGAATGATTGGTATGAAAATCAACATATCGCGGCGCGGCTCGAAATACCTGGCTTTTTGTGTATTCGTCGGTTTCGCTTAAGCGACGGGCAGACGTCGAACCCTGCGTCGCTGGTGGCGCCAACCTATCTCGCACTGTACGAGGTCGACCATCCGGACGTTTTGTCCAGCGCCCCTTATATGAAGGTGGTCAAACACGAGGCATCGCTGGGCAGTGATAGTTTTGAAGCAAGAACTCGTGCGCAACCGTACATCTCTAGAGGGATTTTCCGGCAGATATTCCCGCCGTCAGATGCCTACACCGTGCCTGATGGGGCTGAGTGGCTGGTGGCCGTAGGGCACGGGGATTTGCCTGACAGCCTCCACAGGGAGTATGACGCCTGGTACAACACTGAGCATATCCCCGCGTGTCTTCGAATGCCTGGCGTTGTCACTGCCCGTCGTTTCGAGATTCAGGCGACTGCCAGTGGCGCATCCAGTAAGGTCGGGTCGAACGTCCCGGACTACGTGGCTTTATATGATGTGACGCACGATAGTTTGTTAAGCAGTGAGCTCTTTGAGCCATCAGACTCAGCGCCGTGGCAGACGGTGGAGTACTGCAAAATGAATCATGCTTACCAATGCATCTATCGAGGTGAGCGTTAAGGAAGCCAACCATTCGGGCGCAGGCTTCCGGTCTTGTTTTTCTAGGGGCAGTGTCGGCGTAGATGGTTGCATAGTGGGCATTGCCAGACTTTCAGTCATCGAGCTTTCTCAACGCTTGGTTTACACTATGAGCTTCCCGCCAATAACGCGACTGTCAGGGCTTCTTTGGACTGTGGTGCAATGAGTGGGTCCGATTGCCCAAGCGGCGGCAGTCGTGCGGTTGATTCCAGGTGTCACGATGGGGCTACCCGTTGTTTACCTTTCGTATCGATGGGTGGTCGGGGTACCGTTTGCAGAAAGAGTATTGAGTACGCAATTTGATTTCTAACAAGCTGTCTCGTTCTGACCAATACAAAAGTGGCCGCAAGTTAGATCCGAACATTCTGGGTCGCATCTGCAGGCTGGTTTTTAAGCACCCGATGAGGGTTGGTGTCGTGACGGTGGCGACGCTGTTGTCGTCCGGGTTTCAACTCTTTATTCCGCGCTATTTAGGTAAGGCAGTCGATAACGCGCAAGGTCTTCTGCATGGAACGGTAGGGGGCGTGGCAGAAATCGAAGCAGCGCTGTGGTTATCCGCTTGGATGATTCTTGGCCTTAGCATTCTTCGCGGGTTGTTTGCCATGGTGCAGAATTATTTTGGGGAATCATTGAATGACTGCATCGCGGCAGATCTTCGAAAAGCGTTTTACCATCGCGTACAGCAGCTCGATGTGAGTTTTCATGACAACGCGCACACCGGAGATCTGATCACCCGGGGTATGCTGGATCTGGAGGGTATTCGGCATTTTCCCAGTACCGGTTTGGTTCGAACGGTCATGCTGTTGGTTCTCGTGGTTGGTGGCAGCATCCTCCTGATTTCAACCGATACAGTCCTTGGACTGATTTCGCTTAGTTTCGTGCCAGTCATCGCAGTCACATCAGCGATTGCTCGCATTCAGCTACGTTATCTTTGGTTAAAGCAGCAGGAGCGGTTGACGGTGCTGACCAATGCCATGGAGGAGAATCTCACGGGTATTCGCATCGTGCGAGCTTTTGCCGCACAAGCGCATGAATTGCTTCGTTTCGACAAACACTCGGTTGCCGTTCGTCAAGTTGCATTTGAGCGACTGATGGCGCGCGTCCGGAGCATGACATTTATGGGGTTTTCCTTTTTTGTTGCGTTAACGCTTGCGCTTTGGGTCGGTGGCAACAAAGTACTCGCGGGTGAGATTACTGTGGGGACACTCACAGAATTTCTTGCGTTTATGATGATTCTTCAGATGCCGGTGCGACAGATCGGGATGACAGTGAATTCGTACGCACGCGCGTCAACCTGTGGCGCACGATTTTTTGAAATTCTTGATTATCCGAACCCGATAGAAAGTGGGAAAACCCTGCCTGATCTAAAGATAACAAAAGGTGAAGTTCGCTTTGAGGGTGTCCATTTCGGTTATGGCGAGGGTAAAACACGGGTCAACGTCCTGTCTGATATTACTTTTAGTGTCACAGCGGGAAAGACGTTGGGCATCGTCGGACCGCCGGGCAGTGGTAAATCAACCATTGCCCGTTTGATTCCACGTCTGTATGAGGTCACCGGTGGTCGAATTCTGATCGATGACCAGGATGTCAGAGAGGTCTCACTGCATTCTTTGCGGAGATCAGTGGGCGGCGTACAACAGGACTCGTTTGTGTTCACCGCGTCCGTCGATAGCAATATTGCTTACGGAAATCCGTGGTCAGATGATGCAGGCGTCATACAGGCAGGGCGCGACGCGCAGCTGCACGATTTCGTCAGCCAACTGCCCGGCAACTACCAGACGCTGGTGGGTGAGCGAGGGGTATCGCTTTCTGGTGGGCAGCGTCAACGGGTATCGATTGCACGCGGTAACTTGATTAATGCGCCGATCTGCATACTGGACGATGCAACAGCGGCCATCGATGCCGATACTGAGCGCCGCATTCATGATGCGGTAATCGCTCGACATGATCACCGCACCAGCATTGTTATCTCCCATCGGTTGGTGAGCGTCATGCATGCAGATGAAATCCTTTTTCTTGAAGAAGGGAAGATTGTTGAGCGCGGAACCCATGAGGAACTTCTGGAGTTGAGAGGGCGGTATGCGGAATTGCATTCCCTGCAGATGGGGGCATCAAGCTCAGTTGAAGCAGCTTTCGCGCAGGTGTCGCCAGGTTGAAGTTGCCCGGGCAAGAGTCGAGTATGAGCCGAGGAGTGCGGCCACCCCGGGGTGTCATCGGGGCACAGGTCAGTCACGATGAGGAAATGTTTGGGCGTGTCTTCGACGGCCGGGTTATGCGTCGATTCTTTTCCTTTGTGTGGCCTTATCAGCGCCTGCTGGCGCTCGCGTTGATTGCCGTGTTGGTTTTTGTCGCCACACAGCTGGCGATTCCCTTGGTTATTCTTTATGCCATTGATCATGTTATCCAACCAGGGGCGGCAGCCACGGTTGCATTGAGCAGTGTCATTATGTTTCTCGCTGGGGTGGTGCTGGTCAATTACCTGGCCAATTATTGCCAGGAAGCACTGGTCGGGAGGATCGCTGAGAACGTGGTGGTTGATTTGCGACGTGCCATGTTTGCCCATCTGCAGAGGGTTTCCTTGTCATTTATGGATAAAACAGAGGTCGGTCGAGTGATGTCGAGGTTGCAGAGTGATACCGGCACGTTGCAGGAGTTTCTGGAGACATCAGTCTTTGCGATCGGCGATGTGGTGCTGTTGTTCGGCATCGTCATTACACTGTTGGTGCTTGACACTGAGCTCGGCCTGTTGACGCTTTCGATTGTGCCGATTCTCCTAGTGGTACGGTATTTCTGGTTACCGCATGCCCGGGCGGCGTTTCGAAGAGCACGAGAAACCAATTCGATGGCCAACGGCGCCTTGGCAGAAGCGATTCACAGCGTCAGAACAGTTAAAACAATGGTGCGAGGAAAGGACAACCATGAACTTTATTCTGATCTTGCGGATCTCAATTTAAGAACGCACTTGCGCGCTGCCAAACTGGCTCAGGTCAATGTGCCGATAGTTGATGGGTTAACGGGTGGAGCAATGGCAATCATTGTCATTGTCGGAGGGCGCATGGTTTTTTCTGGTGGGCTTGAAGTGGGGGTGATGGTTGCCTTTCTCTTCTATGTTCAGCGATTTTTCGATCCCATTCGCTCACTAACGATTCAGTACAGCATGATGCAGAGGGCAACGGTATCGGGCCAGCGAATTCTGGAAGTGCTGGACGTGCCTGAAACAGTGACCGACGCGCCCGACGCATTGGATCTGGTGAATTGCACTGGCGCGATTTCATTTGATCAGGTCAGTTTTCATTACACGCCGGAGATCTCGGTTTTAGAGGCTGTTTCTTTCTCTGTCTCTCCGGGGGAGAAAGTTGCGATTGTTGGACCGACAGGTTCTGGAAAATCAACAACGGCGGCCTTGTTGCGGCGATTCTATGATCCGCTATCTGGTCAAGTTTGTATTGATGGTCATGACTTGCGTATCCTGTCGCAAGACTCCATTGGGCGCCATGTCTCGATGGTGTTGCAGGAGCCGTTCCTGTTCTCAGGCACTATATTTGAGAACATTCGCTATGCCAGCGTGACAAAGAATACCGCTGACGTCGAACGTGCTGCGCAGGCGGTGGGCGCGCATGACTTTATTGCGCGGCTTCCCGGTGGTTATCAATTTGTCCTGGATCAGGGCGGGGGTAACCTATCGTTAGGTCAGCGCCAACTGCTAAGTTTCGCCCGTGCACTGGTGGCGGATACTCGGATTCTTGTGTTGGATGAGGCGACGGCTAATGTTGACAGTTATTCGGAGCGAAAGATTCAACGGGCTCTGAATATTCTGCTTGAGGGTCGCACTGCGATAGTGATTGCCCATCGATTGGCGACTATTCGCGACTGTGACCGCATCTTGGTTTTGAATCACGGGCGGTTGGTGGAAGAGGGGAGCCATCAAGAATTGATGGATATAGACGGTTTGTATGCACGACTTTGTCGGCTAAATTACGCGTCCTTTGACGATGTTCCCTCATCGGCAATACGGTAATGGCCGTATCGGTGCGGTTAGCGATGGAGTTAAGTTTCCCTCCATCGACCCGATCACTGGAGGAGAGTTCGTTCGGGCCGAGGAGGGCAGTTCTCTCGCTTTAGCAGTTAATGGTACTGCGCTCTGCAATCTGAAAGATCAAATCAGCGAAGCGTGTATCTTGCCTCGCCTTTATTGCGTTGCCGTGGTGCATAGGTGGTAAAAACATGTAATTGTGGGATGCTTTTAGTGGTCGGTATCGACGGTAATGTTATGGTTGATAGGGTAGGGGTGTGATGCACCTTCGAATATGTTTCTTGATGATGTTTTCTGCGCAAGTCGGTGCCTTTGACGCTGGCGATATGAGCAAATTGAACGCGGGGCGCGAGTGCGCGCGATGTGATCTGAGCCAGGCTGATCTGAGTGATGCGGCTTTGAGTGGTGTCGATCTGAAATGGGCCAGCCTGACGAGGACCAATTTATCCGGTGCAGACCTTCGTGGTGCTGACCTGAAGTGGGCGAATCTGAGTGGTGCAGACCTGACTCACGCGGATTTGACGGGTGCCATATTGAACGGCGCTAATTTGTGGGAAGCGCGGTTTCGCGGTGCCAGGATGAGACGGGTGAGCTTGGTCGGGACCGATCTCAAATGGGCGAATCTGGCTGGGGAGGATCTCCAGGGGGCAGACTTGACGCTGGTTAATCTTTCCGGTGCTGATTTAAGCAAAACAAATTTGAGGAGCGCGCTTTTAACGAAAGCCAAACTGGCGGGAGCGAACCTGCAAGGCGCGAATTTGGCCAAAGGGAATCTGACCTGGGCGAATCTCAGTGAAGCTAATGCCAAAAAGGCAAACTTCGCCGGCGCGGACCTGACTTCGGCAGATCTCAAATGGACGAACCTCGGCCAGGCGAACCTGAGCGGGACGGATCTGACTGGCGCTGATCTGAGTTATGCGAGCTTGTTTAAAGCAAACCTGAGTAGTGCTGAATGGGCTAGCGCCCGATTCTGTAAGACCACCATGCCTGACGGAACGATCAACAACGCAGGCTGTCACTGATATGGGGTGGTTCCCAGAGGTGTTTTAGCGTCATTCGTGTTGGGTCAATCGTTAATGTCTGCTTTCCGATGAGCGGGTTGTTTGTAATAATAGCGTCGTTGCTTTCCCCCAGGCGAGGCGCCTCGCCATTTGTACCGACATGTTGCGCATTTTGAAACAGATAGGGGAGATGCGTCGTTGGAGGTAATCAGCCCCGAATGACCGAACAGAATTTGACATAAGGAATCGAACAGTGAGAAAAACCAAAGGAAAGATCAAGAACAAACAGCGGCCGGTGAGTCAGCAGAACGTCGCGAAACGACAGAAGCTCATCTTAGAAAACATCAGGGTTCTGGCGGAGAAAAAATTAGCGAATGATGCTGCCGCCTAGTGCGCGAGAAGCATTGGCCACGATGTTCGTGGCAGTCGGACAAAATCGGCAGATTCCCACCGTCGATAGCCGTTTCCGCAATCTAAGCGGTAAATAACTCGGCCTGGGCCATTGTGATCTGGTAGTTGACCTTCTACACTGGTTGGTTCATTAACAACTGAAAAGGAGGTGATCACAATGTCTAGTGATATGGATTTCATCACGGTGAACTTTGGTGTTTCTTCGCAGCTTTGGAGCAACCTCTTCAGTTGAGATAGACACCCTATCCAGTGATAGTGTTCACTGAGATAACCAATCACGGCGCCCACTTCGGTGGGCGCTTTTGGTTGTAGGCGCAGGGGGCTACGATGACAACACGAGCGATGTCTTTCAAAGTGGTCCTGATCAGGACCTGAGCCTAAATGAATCGACGACGTTTCCTGCTGATGCCCTTGCTGGCTATGATCAGTCAGCGCGTGATGGCGTTTTTCAGAGTCAGTCCGTCAGATCAGGAGGGCCCGTTCTATCCGGTGGTATCGATCCCGCTGAATGCGGACCTGGTGCACCATGGAAATGGTGCGGCGCGGGGGAACCACCTGGAACTCAAGGGCCGTGTGATCAACCAACAACAGCAGCCACAATCGACTGTCCGAATCGAGATCTGGCAATGCGATGCGAGTGGACGTTACCGGCATCCGTGGGCGCCAGGGAACGATCGGGTTGATCCCCACTTCGCAGGATTCGGGTCGGTTAACACGGGCTTGAATGGCGCGTATCGTTTTAAGACGTTGATGCCTGTTCCGTACGGCGGGCGCCCACCGCATATTCACGTGAAATTGTTTTACGCCAATCGTGAATTACTTACCAGCCAACTTTATCTGAAGGGGCAGGTGAGTCAGGGTGGTTCGCGCAGTGGTCTAAGCGGCGCTCCTGAGCAGATGGTGATCGACCCCAGGTCGGTCGGAGAACATCAGTGGCGTGCCGATTTTGATTTTGTCATTACGTGAGAAGCTAAGCGTCCGTTCGCGGTAAGATTTCCCGTCACACAGGCTGTGCTGTACTGAAAAGGAGAAGATCGATGGTGAGTCATGCAACCGGCGATGGTGGCATTCCGCCCAGAGATGCAGCAGCGCGGGGATTAAAGCGAGTCATGACGCTGGGCGGGGCCTATGGCACGCGCAACCACACGGTCAAGAACCTGCGCGATCACAAAGGCAAGCGCGTGCTGGTGGAGACACTGCCATTTTCCCCAGAGGAAGCCGCGGCGGCAGAAGAGGCGGGCATTGACACCATGAAAGTGCGCTTTGACCCGAATCAGCCAGCGCCGGCTGCAGCTATCCGCCAAGCTGCGCCCAACACCTTCATGGCATTTTCAGTGCCGCTTCTGGCGGCGGCGAGCGAGACTGAAGCGGTGCGGCTGGCTTACGATGCGATGGCTATCGGGGCGGACGCGATCATGTGTCAGTGGAGCCCGCGCTTTGTCGCAGCAGCCGCCGAAGCCGGTGTGCCGGTGCAGGGGCACGCAGGCCTGGTGCCGAGAAAAAGCACCTGGACGGGCGGCTTAAGCGCAGTAGGAAAAACGCTGGACGAGGCCCTTTGGGTCTACCGCGAGATCAAGGCGCTGGAGAAGGCCGGTGCGTACGCAGTGGAAGTCGAAGTTATTCCGGAAGGCCTATTGGCGGAGATCACAAAGCGGACAACGTTGTTGACTTCATCCATTGGCGGCGGTGGTGGCGGTGACATTCAGTTTTTGTTCGCTGAAGACATCCTGGGTAACAACCCACCGCCTTATCCGCGCCACTCCAAGCAGTATCGAGACCTTTATAAAATGAAAGAGGCCATGCAGGCAGAGCGTGTGGCGGGTTTCAAAGCCTTTATCGATGACGTACAGAGCGGCGGTTTCCCCGCAGAAGAGCACGTGATTAAGACGCCGGATCAGTTAATGGAGCAGTTCCTGGAGGAGGTCGAGGAGTAATGGTTGCAACGCACAGGTTGTTAGCCCATTTGTTAACAGTAAAACTAATGTTTTGATGGGTTAGTGTGACGGGGATCACGCGAAGGGGCGTTAAGGTTTCTCTGACGCTTGCATCCGCGTAGTCAGGGGTGCTCAGGTGTGGATAACTGATAATTAACTTGACGCAGAGGTCAACAACGCCAGAAACGCGTCACTGTATTGCGCTAGTTTTTTGGGACCCACGCCGTTGATTTGCGCAAAGTCTTCCCTGGTTTGGGGTTTTTGATTGACCATATCGATCAGGGTGGCATCAGAGAATACAACGAAGGCAGGTACGCCCTGCGCGGCGGCAAGGGCTAATCGTTTGGCCTTGAGTTCGGCGAGTAAAACCTGATCGTCATCTGTCGTTGGTATACCTGAATCGCCACGCGGCACCTTCCTATTCAGCGGTGTCTTGCTTCCTGTCGACTCCCGTATTGCCTGGTATTCAAAGGTCGTCTCGCCGCGTAAAAGACCGAAGCCGGTGGCTGTGATTTCGATCCGTCCATAGCGTTCAATATTTACCGTGAGATAGCCCGCCGAGAGAAGTTGTCGAAGAAATTGTTGCCAGAACGCTTTTGAATGCTCCTGTCCTGCTCCGAATGATTCGATCTCATGGTGTCCGCGTTCGAGAATTTTCTGAGTATTTGCCCCCCGGACTACATCAATCACGTGCGCTTGTCCGAACGACTGGCCGGTTTGATGGACGCTCGTGATCAGGGTTACCGCCGTAGTGGTGCCATCAATGAGTTCGGGGGGATTCAGGCAATTATCACAGTTGCCACAGTCGTCGCTGTCGTCGCCGAAATAGGAGAGCAGTGTTCTCCTGCGGCAGGAACTCGCTTCACAGTAAGCAAGGAGGGCGTCTAACCGTTTGTGTTCCCGAAATTGATGCTCTTGATCGTCTCCATCCTGCTGAATAAAACGTCGTCGTTGATACAGGTCATTCAGGCCGTAAAGCACCAGCGTTTCGGCGGGTGCACCGTCTCTTCCGGCGCGCCCGATTTCCTGGTAATACGTTTCCATGTTGCCCGGTAAACTGGTGTGGACCACAAAACGAATATCAGGTTTGTCGATGCCCATCCCAAAGGCAATAGTCGCAGCCATGACCGCACCGGGCTCAGTCATGAATCGATCCTGGTTGATTTTTCGTAAATCGTTATCCTGGCCGGCGTGGTAGGCAATGGCATTAAAGTGATGTTTGACCATCCAGGCGGCGACGCGTTCCGTTTCTTTTC
>Ga0209402_10001524_pt1 | contig 24941 bp, 23 predicted proteins | sample ArcticOcean_MG_C_3_FD_187437 | JGI IMG/M metagenome (GOLD analysis project Ga0209402, IMG submission 187437) | Marine microbial communities from western Arctic Ocean - ArcticOcean_MG_CB8_126 (SPAdes) (version 2) | ecosystem: Environmental > Aquatic > Marine > Oceanic | place: Arctic Ocean... | reverse complement strand
AGGTTGTGGTGCAGGCTGGCGGCCCCCGCGGGCATCGTGGCTTCCACGTCCTCCCAGCTTTCCCCTGTCGGTAGCGAGATTTCACCTTTTTGAAGTTCCAGGTCTTCTCCGTAGAAATTCCCCTGATTCAACAGTCCCCACTTGTGCGATCCCCGGACAAACCACATCGGTCCGGCCTCCGCTGTGACGTCTGAGATCGCGACCCACGCCGTAAAGAGTTCACTGCCTTCCTCCCAGATTTTCCAATACTGTTTGTCCTGGTGCCAGCCAACGCTGACGCCGGTGTCTGCCGCAGCGAGCACCGCGGGCTTGTGCAGCAGCTGGACCCACCAGACCTGGACCTTGCGCGCACCGGTGACCTCGGCGACCCATTTTCCGAGTTCGGGATGTCCGACCAGTTCGTGGATGGCGAGGTTGGCGATCTGCGGCATTTCGATTTTGATCAGCTTTTGCGGGTCATCCCCCGGGGACCAGTACGAGGACTCCGGGGGATTTCCTGTTTTGTATTCCCCGGCGATCAGTGCGTCCATTCCTTCATTCGCACGGTGGACGAGTTCTGTCGGCAAGATTGGCTGCGAGGAGATGGCGTATCCATCTGCGTTGTAATCACCTCTGTTCGTCATTGGATTCCTTCCCTTTGGTTCCGACTTCGAGGCGTTCGCCCAGGGGACCTGGTTCAGCGAGATACTTCAGGTAGATCTCCTGTCTCGGCAGAGCCGATTCGTCTCGCATCTTGTACAGATCTTTCGGGGTGGACTTCTGTGCGAGCGGCCACACGCCGTCCTGCAACCACGCGACACCTCCCGTTCCGTTTATCGCATCTGCGATTCGCTGACGATCCCACCAGAAGAATGGCTCCGGAAGATTCTGCGGAGACACCCAGGCGATTTCGATGACTTCCTCGGGCTGCGGTTTCAGGTGGCCGCCCACCGGGAATCCGGTAAAGACGATGTCGTGGTCGCCGCCTTCCCGCCACCTCGGACGCGAGTAGATCCCCACCAACCTTTCCAATTCGACCTCGAGCCCGGTTTCCTCTCTCGCCTCGCGCACGGCCGCCTGCGCTAACGATTCACCTGGATCGACACCGCCTCCCGGAAGGCACCAGACTTCGATGTCCTCACGTTTTGTCACCAGGATCTTTTCGTCCTGCAGGATCACGACGTTCACACCGAGTGTGGGCAATTCGAACCCTCCGTAATGGCTACCAGCCGACCGCGTATCCATCGCGCCGCGGATCCGATCCGCCCATCAACGCGTTGGTTTCACTGTTTATGGTGATCGCCTGGGCGCTTCCAGGACCGCCCCAGTCGCCGAGTATTTCAAGCGCGTGACCCTTTCCTGACAGCCCCTCCCGAACGTCCTGGCCGAATCTGCCTTCCAGTTGGAGCGCATCCTCGCAGGTATGGGGTACGGTTGATTCCATCGGGTTCTGGAGCGAGCGCCAGCGAGGCGCTTCCACCGCTTCCTGAGGTGTGAGTCCGAAGTCGAGCACGTGGGTGACCAGCTGAAGGTTGGTCTGCACCTGGGTGTCCGCCCCGGGCGTGCCGCAGATGAGTACGGGTTTCTTGTCCTTTGTTACGATGACGGGGTTCATCGTGTGGCGGACCCGCTTGCCGGGCATCAGGCAGTTCGGGTGGCCTTCCTCCAGGTGCCAGTAGGTCATCCGGTTGTTCAGCAGGATCCCTGTGTCTCCGGCTATGAGGCTGGATCCGAATCCGGACTGAATGCTTTGCAGCATACAGGCGGCGTTTCCCCAACGGTCGGCGACACAGAAGCACGTGGTGTCCTGGTGCGATTCGGGGGCGCCTGCAGGGACGTCCGTGGCTGCCCGGGTGAGATCGATTCTGTTGGCTTGTTCGCGGGCGTATTCTTTTGAGAGGAGTCCCTGAATGGGGACGTCGATCCAATTGGGATCCGCCATAAAGTTTTCACGGTCCGCGAAGGCGAGTTTCTTGGCTTCCACCATCAGGTGAATGGCGTCGGCCGTGAGATAGCCCATTTCCTGGAGGTTGTAAAGTTCGACGATGTTGAGTTCCTGCAGGAGGATGTGTCCGCTGGAGTTGGGCGGCGTTTCGAATACTTCGTGACCCTTGTAGGTGGTGCTGATCGGGTCTGTCCAGTGCGCGTGATGATTCGCAAGGTCTTCGCGGGAGAGCAGGCCGTCACGCGATTTGCTGAAGGCAATGATCTCTTCGGCGATTTCCCCTTCGTAGAAGGTTGCCCGACCATCGGTTGCGATTTTGCCGAGTGTCGTCCCGAGGTCTTTCTGGAAGAGGATATCCCCGCGGCCGAGCGCCGAGCCGTCTTTGGTGAAGATCGCTCGCGTGAAGGGATCGGCTGCGAATCTTTCGTGTTCGCCTCTGAGCCCTTTCGAGAGTTGATGGCTCACCGGAAATCCGTTTTCACACAGGCCGATTGCGGGATCGAATACCTTGCTGAGCGGCAGCTTTCCGTGTTTTTCGTGGGAGATCAGCCAGCCGTCCACGAGTCCCGGAATCGAGGTTGACCGAATCCCTTTCATCGGGATGCCGCCGTTTTGGAGATAGATATCTCGTGTGGCCGCCTGGGGCGCCGCACCGGTGGCGTTGACTGCTTCGACCGATTCCAATTCGGCCAGGTAGAGGAGCAGAAACCCGTCGCCACCGACACCCGAGGCGTGCGGCTCGACCACACCCAGGGCGGCCGCCGTGGCGATGGCCGCGTCAATGGCGTTTCCGCCGGCCATCAGTGTCTGGATGCCGGCCTGCGAGGCCAGAGGATGACCTGAGGTGACCATTCCGTTTCTGCCCATTACGGAAGGACGGAAGGCGGGTTTTGAGACCTGGTGAGGGGATTGCATTTGGGACTCCCGTTGTCGTGGTGGGTAATTTGAGGATCGCCAGGCTTAAGCTGCAGTCAGGAGAATTGGCCGGTCTTTGGTGATGACGATGGTGTGTTCGTAATGCGCGGCAGGTGCCCGGTCACGTGTTTTTACGGTCCAGCCGTCTTTGTCGTCATAGATGCGGCCGGAGCCGGAGGTGATGATGGGTTCTATTGTGATGACGAGTCCCTCGGTGAGCGGTTGGTAGAGTGAGGGTTCTTCGTAATTGGGGACCAAAGGGGCTTCGTGAATGACTCTGCCGATGCCGTGACCACTCAGAGCGGGGATGACGGAGAATCCACGAGATCGGACTTCTTTTTCAACCGCTTTTCCAATGGCGTTGATGGGTCTGCCCGCCCTGGCGGATCGGATGGCTTTCTCGAAAGATGTTCTGGTGCACTCGCAGAGTTTCAGGTGGAGCGTTGAGGCCGGAGGAACGACCACGGATTCTGCGGCGTCCGCAATGAAGCCGTTGAGTTCGACGGTGACGTCGATGGTTACCAGATCGCCCGGACGGAGGACTCTGTTGCCAGGTATTCCGTGTACGACTTCATCGTTGATACTAATGAGGGTGGTTCCCGGAAATCCATATGCGAGGGTTGGTGCAGAACGCGCGCCGAATTCGGCGAAGACATTCGCTCCCACCTGATCGAGTTCCCCGGTGGTGATGCCTGGCTCGACGTGAGCCTTCATTGTTTCGATCGCTTTTCTGACGACTTTTCCGGCCTGCAGGAGACCTTTCAGTTCTTCTTCGGTTTCTATGGACATCACTGTTCCTTTCAGGTAAACAGGCGCGTGTAGGACGCCGGTTCCTCGAAGATGCCTCCGCTGTTTCTGTAGTATTCTTCATCGAGGATGAAAGATCCGTCCTGCGGTTTCAGCCAGGGGGCGTTGGGTATGGGAAATTCGTTCAGGAGTTCAGTCCAGTTGCCGTAGTTTTCAGGACCGTTGGATTCTATGAGTCCGCCTTTCAATCCGGGGAACGCAGGCAGACGTGCGCTGACGTTTTTGTTCCACTCCAGGAGGAAGGGTACACAGGCGTTGTCGGCAACAAAGCAGGGGGTTTTCGCTTCGGCGGACGCCTTCGCCATTTGGAAGGCGAGGGTGAGGGTTTTTCCGGCGGGTTTGATGACCATTGCCCCGTATCCCTGCTGCTTTCGGGTGATGAGATCTTCGACCTGTTGCAGGCTTTCGTCTGCGGCGACTTTGACCGGGAGGTCGCTGACTTCCTTGTCCCGGGCATCCGTGAAGGGTTCCTCCAGGAGCAGAATCCGGTCCTGGAAAGAGCAGCAACCCTCGAGCAGGGCTTCCACGTGTTCCTTCTTTTCATATCGCGCGTTGGCGTCCAGGTAGTAGAGGACGTTTCCGGATTCTGTGCCGGATGTTTGATACGTTCGGGCGAGTTCGTGGATGTGACGGAGGCGCTCCAGGTCTTTCTCGACCATTTCTTTCTGGGTTCCGGGTTGGCCGATTTTGATTTTCAAGATGTAGATGCCACGGTCGAGTATTTTCCTGAGTCGATCGGTTTTGAGGGTGTATCCCACGGCGGGTGCCAGGGCGATCCGGCTCTGCCTGGCAGAGAGCGCCGTGCGATATCCGTGCGGGATCAGGTCGTCGAAGTTGTGAATGCCTTTCAATTTTGCGTGGAGCATCCAGGCGGCGTTGTCCAGCGCGACCATCGAGATCAGCGTGAAGGAGCGTCGCAGGTTGTCGTTTGCGGTGACGCGTTGGGCGTATCGGTGAACAGGTTCGAGTAGCTCATTCTGGAGGTGAAACGGGTCGATGAAGTCCTGGTCAAGGGTTTCCTGAATCGCGAATTCAAGGACCGTTGCCGAGAGGAGGTTGCCGCCGACATCCGTGTGGGACGAGAAGACGGAGGGATCCGACCAGAGTACCGCAGTTCCGCCGATTCCAATGGATTCGACTCCGCTGGCGTCTCGGAGTTTTACCACCAGGATCCATTTCTCCCGATAGGAAGACCCTTTGAACGCAAAGGGCTGTGCAAACGGCTGTCGGTGAATTTCGAGATCGGCGTGTGCTATTCGCATAAGAAGGAATGTTCAGACGGTGAACGGATGTTCGCAGCGTTGGTCTACGCGAGTGGGGCTCAGTCCCATTGTGACAGATCCAGGATTACGCCCAGGAAGGTGCCCTTTTCATTGACGAGACCTTCGTAGGCGAGCTGCGCGTCTGAAGCCGGAAGGGTGTGGGTGTGCAGTGGAGCGATTTGCAGCCGACCCTGCGCGATGAAGTCGAGCATCAGTTCGTGGGGATTGGGGTCGTCATAGTGTGCGACTTCGGACTGTCTGCTGCCGTGGGCGCCAATGATCGAGACGCCCGGACGGTGTACATCAAAGTACAGGCTGATTTCCGCACTCCCCCTGGGGCTGCCGAGGAGGATGACTTTGCCGTTTCGAGAGGCGATCTTCGCGGCGGTCGGGGCGACCTGGGGATCGCCGGTGGCTTCTACGACGATGTGGCAGCCGGTCCGGCCGGTGATTTCCTCAAGACGTGTCGATATGTCATCGATGGTCGGGTTGATGTGATCGTGGAGGTCGCACATTGTAGAGAAGGAAAGGCGCTTCTCTTCGGTGTCGATACAGATGACCTGGCGGGCCCCCGCGGCGTTCATCAGTTGTGCGGCGAAATTCCCGATCATCCCCTGGCCGAATACCGCTACGGTTTGACCGAGACGCACGTTCGACAGGCGGATCGAGGTGAGGGATATCTGGGCCATCACCGCAAAGGGTGCGTGTTCGATCGAGACTTCCTCGGGAATCTTGATCGCTGTTCGCTTGCTGGAGGCCATTGTGTGCGAGGCGTGTTTTCCTGCAGTGTAGACGAGGTCACCTTCCTTGAGGTGATCGATGTCTTTTCCTGTAACGAGGACTCGGCCGACCGAGGCGTATCCCGGATAGAAGGGGAACTTGGCGTATTTGAAATCGGGTACGGGAAACCCGGCGTGGCTCTCGGTGAACATTGCCAGTTCGGTGCCCGGGCTGATGAGGCTGTAGATGTTTTCTACCAGGAGTTCTTCCGGTCCGGGCGTGTCCGGGATTTCGGTTTCGACGATTTCTGCTTTCATTTTTGACGGGAACACGATCTGCTTTATTTTCATCACCGGACTCCTTGGTGTGCGTTTCCAGGTAATTATCTGTCGATCAATGGCCGAGTCCCGGTGCGGTCAGGCTGCCCGTGCTGACCGTGCCGGTCGTGATGTTGAATATGCCAGGGAATCGGTCCTGCCAATCCGCGTTGGCATTTGGGCAGAATTGGCGTGCGTTGCCCTCGATGGCGGTTACAGAGGGTACCCGGGCGGCCAGTCCCGCCGAGTGGAGGAAGGAGGCGCCGGGGCAGGTGAGGTCCTGAACACACAGGAACATCCCGTATTTTTGAGCGGCTGCGCCCATCAGCAGGGCCTGGGACTGGCCCTTGCAGGCTTTGAGGGCGACACCCGAGTAACCCAGGTCTCTGGACATCAGGAGGCTTTCGAAGTCCTCCAGGGATTCGTCGATGACCACAGGCCGTATTTTGGCTGCCCGGTGCATTTTGTTCTCCGGGTTGGCCTTCAGGTCTCGCGCTGTGGGTTGTTCGACATACGCGGCGCGTTTAAATGCATCCGGACTCTTTTCCTGGATCTGGGCGAGAAAGTCGAGCAGGTACTCCACGTTCTGGCACTGTTCGTTGAAGTCCAGGGAGTAGCTCCAGGTGTCGACATTGCGCTTTGCCTGGGTTTCCGCAGTGACTTGCTGAATGGAACAGACTCTGTTCACATCCCAGTCCAGATCATCGCCGTTCAGTTTGATTTTCAAATGTGTGAGGCCATCCGCTTCGATCCATTCCGGCAGGGTTTCGGGCAGGCCGTCGTTGATGCGCTGAGCGATGTCCGAGTCCGTGAGCGGGTCCAGCGCGCCGACAAGATGGTAAATGGGCAGTTCGGGCTTTGGGAGGCGCGAGGTGTACCTGTCCAGGAACTCGCCTGAGAATTCGCTGTTGAGATAGGTTTCGAGGCTGTGGGTCATATGGTCTGCGCCCAGGCCGTCGTAGCTGTTGATGCCGGCAGCCTTTCCGAAGGCGTCGTGCAGGGCGGCGTCCACGGGGCTGGCGGTTACGAGCGTGCAAAGTTTGGGGATGGGTTCCGCCAATTCCAGTTCGCGACCCACTTGCAGGGCGAGGTCGAGGAATTGGGGCTCGAGACGTGTGGCGATGTCCACCGGATGACCGGATTCCTGATCCTGTGCGGTTTTTGCAGCGATCGCTTCCGCCAGTTTGACCATTGCCGCCATCGATTCATCGAATGTGACTGTTTTGGAGGGAAAGGACCACGCATTCCCCAGGGGCATCGATCCGAACCCTTCTGCGGTGCGGCCATTTCCGTTTTCGACGTCGATGGAGATGTTCATCAAGGTGCAGTGTGTGGTGACGACACCGCCAAATTTCAGGGGTGTTCGGTAGGGAAACGATTCGAAGGTGAGTTTGATGTCTTTGATCCTGATGTCGGTGCTCCTGGACATTGGGTGTTTCTCCGTTTTGATTGTTTATATTGTTGAGGATAAGTATGATAGCACGGGTCTTGTGTGGTGTCAAGGAGAGTCAGGTCGATTGAAACAGGTCCGTGCAGGGTGATGACGAATGCGGCAGAAAGGAGAGCGAGGTGAGCAAAAAAATATATGTCGTGGGTATTGGCGGCGGAACGGGATCGGGCAAGACGACTTTGAGGAAGGGGCTTCTTGAACGGCTGGGTGATCAGGCCGTGGCGATCCCGCACGATGCCTACTATCGAGATCAGGGTCACCTCTCCGAGACGGATCGGGGAGGTTATAATTTCGATCACCCGGAGGCCTTGGAGACAGACCTGCTGCTTGTGCATCTGCAGACGCTGGCTTCAGGTGATTCCGTGGAGATGCCCGCTTACGATTTCGAGACTCACACGAGAAAAGACCCCCCCGGGGCGACTCTGGTTCCGAGATCCGTTGTGATTGTGGAAGGTGTTCTGGTGCTGGCCGAGGAAGCTTTGAGAGGTCAACTTGATGTGAAGATTTTCGTGGAAGCCGCCCCGGACGTACGGCTTTCCCGGCGGCTTGTGCGCGACCAGAGAGAACGGGGGCGGGATACCGAATCGGTGATCAGACAGTATGAGGCTACCGTGAGGCCAATGCACGATCAGTTCGTGGAACCCAGCCGGGCGTTCGCGGACGTGATCTACCCCGGCGATCGGGAAGGAGGAGCTGGAATCGATTTGCTGGTGGCCCACCTGGAGTACGTGATTCAGAATGGCTCGGATCGATGAGGCAGGGAAACTACATTTGACGCTCGATCCCGGCCACCAGCGCCGCTTCGATTCGGGCAGCAACTTCGTCCAGATGTGCGCCTGTCGATCGGTCGAGCGCCACGGCTGCGTCTCGATTGGCAATGGCGTTGCGGATCTCGATCAGGTCAGCTCGAGCTAGTGCGGAGGCATCGGTTGGCGCGCCCTTGGCAGGGTTGACGACCAGGGTGATCACTTTGTCGAGATGCGCTCGCTGAAGATTTCTGCGGAAACTGTTGATGTTGCTGCCCGCCTCGAGTTCCGACCAGATGGAGACGCGCAGGCCCTCGAAGAGTTCGGGTAAGGCGAAGGGATGCTCGGATTCCCAGAGTTCCAGATCCAGAAGTCGCTGGAGCAGGAGCGGGTGGTAGAAGGTGTTTAACGGGTTTCGTTGGATCGCGAAGATCTGCTCATGTACGGGATAGTCGAGCCGGCGCATCGAATAGACGGCCCCGGAGAATCCCCAGAGCCGTTCCGGGGCGAGTTTCCTGAGGAGCGATGGTGAAAAGGCAAAGGCGTTTTGCCCGAAGACATTTTCCTTCAGAAATTCGAATGCTTCTCTCTGTTTGGCCGGAGGCACGGGTTCGAAGGGCAGGCGTCCTTCGGGATCCCCCACGTGGTCTCTTCTGAGGTAGATGCCTCCGATATACTTTGTAAGCGTTTGCGCTGCCAGACTGTATTCACGTAATCCCCGCTCGAACACACTCCGCAGTTTCGGGTATCGTTCCCCGTTTTTCTCGAAGGACACTTCGGTTTTGCTCCAGAGCTCTCTCGATAACGCCACACGGTTTTTGAAGAACTGAATGGGGTCGTTGCCCAGATCCCATCTGTTGGATGATGGGTCGATGCCGGTGGGGGCACCCCGGGAATCTTCATCTGTGAGATACGCGACTCTGGGGTCGGCTGCTTTCGAGACGATGCCTTCCAGTTCTTTCTTTTGTTTTTCGGGATCGGTAGACTTGAGCGGTTTGTAGGCGTATTCGATTGCCCAGTAGTCGTAGGGACCGAGTCCGGTGGGCATATAGTGTCCCTGTTCCTGCCCTTCCGGGGCGATGTTTATCGGTGTGTAGTCCATTACGGATCCAACCATTCCGCGTTCTTCCGTATAGGCCTTGTCCTGCAGTTTCCCCGCCGGATGGAGGGTACTGGCCTTGAAGTTGTGGCGGAGGCCCAGTGTATGACCCACTTCGTGAGCGATGACGTGGGCGAGATAGGCGTTTACAAAGTCTCTGGCTTCTTTGGATCCCAGTTCGAGAATGCCTCGGGCAGATAGCAGATTCAATCCGAAGGCCGCCTGATCTATCGCCCCTTCCGCGTAGTCGCAAGATGCGATGTTGTCCGAATAGGCGGGCATCTGTGCGCCGGGTGCTGTGGCGACGGGTTCGGCGAATCGCTCGTATCTCCTGAACATCGCCAGGGGAAACTCGGCGTTGACGCGGACACTCGCGCTGAAAATTTCCCCGGTCAGAGGGTTCGCGATACTTGGACCCTGGGCATAGATCGCCATCGGGTTGATGAACCATCGGACGGTGCTGTATCTGGCATCCTCGGGATCCCAGGAGGGATCGTCCGGCTGGTCTTTGACGACGATCGCGTTTTTGAATCCGATGCGCTCGAAGGCATCGTTCCAGACCAGTATCCCCTTTTTGATGGTCTTTCGGTATTCGTCAGGTACGGTGTTTTCGATCCAGAAAGTGATGGGTTTGACCGGTTTGGATAGTCTGGCGTTCGGTTTCTCTTTCTCCAGACGCCATCTGTTGATGACCCGTGTGTACCGGGTGTCGGTGGATTTGGAGGAGTAGTCCATAAACACAGTGGAAAAGTGACCCACCCTGTCGTCGGCCGGGCGCGACCTGTAGCCCGTGTTCGGGAGATTGGTGAGGCTGTAGCGATACACGTGTTGAAAACTGCGCGGGTCCGGGAGTGTATACGCATTCTTGGGGTCGCCGCTTTTGTAGTAGAGCACGACGTCGATTTCTGAATTCGCTGGAAAGGATTTCACCTGGCCGAAGTGGCTGGTTTTGCTGTCGAAGCCGTATTTCAATTTACGTGCGCCCAGGGCGGCCGAGACCATTGTGATATCCTGTACGAAGAGGGCGCTCGCGTCGACAAGAATGCTATTTCTTGTTGGATGAGGCTTGCTCTCGATGATCTTTGCGGAGGAAAGCAGGGCGTTTGTGATGCCTTTTTCGACGGCACGCGATAGGGGTGTTCCTTCGTCCGCACGGATGTAGACATTCTTGTGCAGGAACTGAACTTGCGGGCCGATCCGTTTGAGGATGAAGGGGAATCCGTAGGTCATAAAGCTGGGTGTCATCGCCGCCGAGTCGAAGTAGAATCCATCGCCTGCTTCACGCGTGACGCCGCACAGATACGTCTTCTCGAATTGATGCGGCCTGATCTCCAGGTAGACCTTTCCTTCATCATCCTTCCGGTAAAAGGTGAACAGGCCTTCGATCTTCTCGAAGTCTTCCACGATTTCATCGAAGGCCTTCTTTTCTTTTTTCTTTTTCTCTTCGGCAGATGTGCTGTCACTGGCGGCTTTGACCAATGAGGTGTCTTGCACGGAGCTGTCCGGTTGGGCTTCGGCTGCAGTCGCGTGGTTACAGGCCTGCAAGTAGATGATCAGAAAAAGGATGCCGGCACGTAGCAGAAGAGACATTTCGGACTCCAGTATCAAGGGGTTCAGGTATCAGGCGTTTTCGAGATAGCTGACGGGGATTTCGAATCTGAGATGGTCGGGGAGGTGGCATTCCCTGTCGTCACAGGCCTGATAGTGAAGGTGCGCGACGAGTGTGAAGGGTTCTCTCCGAAGATTCTTGACGGATGCTTTGAGGGTCAGGTGCTCCTTGTATATGTGCAGTGTTTCGCCGAGTGCCTCCAGCCGGAAGGGTTGGCCCGGAGGATATTCAACTTCACCGAATGCCACGTCTTCAATTAGATCGGAACTGAGTTCGGTCGGGAGATATCCTTCCGGGAGGGGCTTGGCGTGCAGGTGCCGGCCGTTCCGTGTTTCGATTTCAAGGGTAAAAGTTTGTATCTGACCCCGGCGGACACTGCCTGCCGATAGTTCGGCAGTCGCGGTGAGCGTGTCGTTCTCCAGTTTCTGTACGACCCGGCCATCCGGGCTGATGTGGAGATGCTCGCTGAGCATTCGCGGGATGGAATCGCGTACGCCGTGATTTGCGTAGAAGGAGGTGTCCGTGACCTTTCCATTTTCGTCAACAATGTATGTACCTGGAAAGGGTACGCCGTACCAGGCGTGATCTTCGGGCACAAGGGTGTTGAGGATCCCGAATTTCCGGATGATGTCACTCCTGGTGTCCGAGAGCAGCGGATAGGTGATTCCGTGTTTCTCAGAAAACGTCTGGAGGACTTCTACGGGATCGTAGCTGATGGCGCAGATTTGGACGTTGTTGCTTTGGAATGTGTTCAGATTTTCTTGCAGCTCCACGAGCTGGGTTTTGCAGAAGCCTCACCAGGCGGCGCTGCGGTGAAACAGGATCAGGGACTTCTTTCGGTCAGCCGCACGGTATTGAAATTGCCCGCCGTGCTGGTCTGGTAGCGAGAAATCCGGAATTCGTTCACCCAGGAACGGACCTTTGCTGAAGTCCTCGGAGGTTGGGTCGCCGCCGTTTGGTAGTTTTTCGGCCATGAGTTCAGTCCAGTTCCTTCGGGTTGGGTTCAGATGAGAATCGGTGAACATAGTATACCCAACGCCCAGGGCGGGAGCAATTGGGAAAGGGCACCAAAAAAATCGCCCCGCTCTGTGGAGAGCGGGGCGGCGGCGGCCCGGATCAGGCCATGAATTCTTCGTTGTGCGGCCGAACCTCGAGTTCAAAGGTCCAGGCGCTTCGATTCTGTCTGGTGAGATTCCAGTAGGATTCCGCAATGGCGTCCGGATTCAGGAGGGGTTCATTTTCATCCGGTTTGTATTGCGCTCTTACCTGCGGGGTGTCGATGATGCCGTCGATGATGATGTGGGCGACGTGGATGCCTTTCGGCCAGTACTCACGTGCCATCGAGTCGGCCATTCCGCGGACACCGAATTTGGCGCTGCTGAACGCAAGCGCGCCCGCCCTTCCGCGAATGCCCGATGTGGCCCCGGTAAAGAGGATCGCTCCGTCACCGCTTTTCAACATATCGGATACAGCCTCCTTTGCACAGAGAAACCCGCCGAAGACGGTGACCCTCCAGGATTGTTCGAATTCTTCGGGCGACAGTTCGAGCAGGCCTTTCCACGCAGCGAAGCTTGCATGATTGATGAGGATGTCAACAGGTCCGAAGCTGTCCCGCACCTGTTTGAAAGCGCTCGCTACCTGATCCGGGTCGGTGATGTCGGCCTGCACCGGGAGGACATCACCCTCCACCTGGCTAGCTGCCGCCTGGAGACTGGATTCGGATCTGGCGATCATTCCGACGCGACATCCTTCTGCTGCAAATTTCCTGGCGAGGGATGTACCTAGGCCGGGACCGACACCGGCGATCAAGACGGTTTGAGCCACAGTTACCTACAGTAAAAAGCTGTTGGATCCGGGTGAATGAATTCGTGAAGCAGGGATAGTGGATGCTCGGGTCTTATTCTACTTCATCGACAACCAGCACTGGCAGAATTTTGGACGCGTCGTTTCGATTGACGATCTTGAATCCCTGAAGTCTGCCCTGCCACTCCAGGATGTCCTTGGTGTTCAGATTTCTTTCTTTCAGGAATCCTGCAGGAAGGGAAGCCACAAAGTCCTGTCCATCTTCGGTTCCGGCGATGATGTACTGCGAACGGCTGCCGTCGCGGGCGATGGGTGTGTCGGACGTCAATGTGCCCAACCAGAACGCCGGCGCATCGCTGAAAGGGGTCATGTCCGGATCGTCCGAATCGCATTCCTGGAAGATTTCTTCGAGCGTCACTGGAGACGGCGGTAAGAGGATGTCGAGGGAGTCGGTTTCGGTGGAGTCGGCCAGACTGGATTCGAGTTCAATGATGATGAGCAAATACATCGGCAGAGGGTTGAGGGCGTGGGCATTTTTGTAGGCCTCGAGGGCTTTTTGTTTGTTCGTTTCGATGCGCCTCACCCTTTTCAGCTTCCTTTGCCGCTTTTGGAGGATCTTTTTCGCGCTCGTCCGTGATGGTCGCCTTGGCTTCTGCTGAAGCGTGAACACGGACGTCAATCGGTTGCGACCGTGGCGCCTGGCTGGCCTGAACCACTCGGGCGAGTGGGGTGATCGGCTGCTGTACGCCCGGAGGTCTGCTGGTGTTGCTCAGTTGAGATTTGATGTCGGCGAGTTGCCCCAGCACTTCTCCCAGCGCCTGTTTTACCTCAGTATCCTGCTCGACGGACCGTGCCCTTTCCAAAGCAGGGGCCATGGAGGGGTCGGCGTGTTGCTGTATCGCTTTCACCAGGTTTCGGCGAGCCGCCGGCGGGGTGTTCTGGACAGGGTTTTGAAGTTGATTGATTAGACTCGGTGTGGCCTGGGGTCCAAGGGCCGCCAGTGTTTGTACGGCTTCGGTTTGTACCAGCTGGCTTGGGTCGCCGAGTACCTGAACCAGGGAAGGTATGGTCTGCATTCCGCCGATGTCGCCAAGGATCTGTATGACGTAGATCCGCACCGGGACGCCGGTTGTTTCTGGATTCAGAAAGCTGCTCAGGTTGGATATGCCGGTTGGTCCGATCGCAACAAGTACACGCTTGATGGTTTCTGGAGGGTTTTCAGGCAGTTCCTGCAGCAGCTCCATCAGGGGGCGAACGGACTGGCTTCCCAGTTCGGCGAGTGCCTGTTCGGCCACAGAATCGTTCTGTCCCAGACGCGCTAAGAGACCTGGAATTTCAGGATGTGTCGCGGGGATTGCATCCGGTTGAGGTGGTACGCGAAGCACGGTCCAGTAGATCCCACCCGCAGTCAAACCGAGCGAGATCAACACGGCAGCGAGTTTCGGGAGGAGGCCCAACGAGGCGAGTCTCGCGGGTGACGGGTCCACAGTGGGGAGCGCTTCCTTCTGGACAGGCTGGTCTTCCGGCGGGTCGTTGGGACGATTGGGGCGAAATTCTTCCAGATCACGCAGCCGATGCCACGTATCCATCCCTTTGCGCCAGGCCATCGTGGTGCCGTCAACCTGTTTCTGAGAGAGAAGATACTGGATGTCCTGCTTGCTGAGAGGACCTTCCCGCACCTTCTCGATCATCAGATACCAGAGATCGGGTTCTTCAGCCATTGCGGTGCGTCTCCAGGGCGGGAGGGGAAACTTGGATGGAGTTGCTCGGGGATTCTACTGGAGGCCCAGAATGCGGCCGTACACCTGAGTCGCTTTCAACCTAACGGTGAGGTCTCTGTCGTTCATGGCCGTCACCAGGAAAGGGAGACCTGCCCGGTCCCGTATCAGACCAAGCGATCCGACGATTTCCAACCTCACTCCGGTGTCGCGTTCCTGAGCATATGCGCTGCCAAGGGCCCTTGCTGCGTCTTTCTCTTTCTTGCCGACTTCACCCAGCGCGTCCGCCGCGGCGATTCGTACGCCCGCTTCCCGGTCCGTGACGAGCGCTTCCTCGAGCGGCTGAATGGCGAATTGCGATCCGATTTTTCTCAGCATTCTCACGGCTTCCAGGCGAATGCCTACCAGTCTGTCGCTTCGAAGTGCTTCCTGGATATAGGGGATGGAGAATACGGTTCCCGCCCAGCGGAGCGACTGGACCGCTCGCATCCTCACGGTGGGATCCTTGTCATCCAGGGCAATACCCAGAACACGAAGCGCTTGTCTTCCGCCTATTTCGCCGAGGCCGATCGCTGCTTCGATGCGGACAGCCGCGTCAAGTTCGAGGCTGTCGTCTATGGCGTGTGCAAGCAGCAGGGCAGATGTGGGCCCGCCGATGAGCGAGAGTCCCTAGACGGCCTTTACGCGGACTGCGGCGTCCCTCGAAAGGAGCTGGTTGTAGAGCGGCCGAAGGTCCGCAGGGATCTGATTCTGACTCACCGCGGTCGTGTATTTGCTTTTGGTCTGGTTGGTGAGCTGTGGCAAATCCTCAGCGGGTTGCGCCTGGGGCTGAGCGAGTACTTCGGTGGAGGCGAGAAAGAGTAGTCCACACAGTAGAGTCAACTGGACTGAACAGCGGACCGATTTATTTTTGATGATCGTCATTTTTGATTGCCTGCTGGGTGATTTCCATGTGTGTGACGTGCTTCACATTCGAACACCGGTCGTCGATCCCCGGGATCAAAAGTCGCAGAGGGCCACCCTGGCTTTCAGGCAGCGGCTCCCCGTTCATATTGTATACAAACAGTCCCTTTTCTCGGACCACGTCGAGTGGGACACGTGCGGAAAATTCATTGTCCCGGGCGTGGAAGGCGACGTCTGCTGGTTTATCCGGTAGCACGTTCCGGTTCAGCAGATGACGAATTCGAACTGCTCCGCCCTGCCTGCCGGGGACTTCTGTGCCTACATCCCCGATCTGATCGGGCAGGCCACAGAAATCCTCATATGTCATCGCGACCTGACTCTTCCCTCCTATTCTCAATATCGGCACGCCTGAGGTTCCGTCCAGCTTTGCAAAAGCCTGAGAGGCCCTGTCCTGAAGAATCCCCGCAATGCGCAGGTCGGGACAGAGTGGCGGAGAAGTGATAACCTGGGTCTTGGAATCCTGAGATGAACCGGCATCGAGTTGCTTCTGCAGGGTTGATTGAAAGCCGGCGTCGAGCCCAAGGGTGAAGGGAACCACCGCAATTCGATCCGCGCCTTCTGTTCTTGAGCGATCAAGGAGGTGAGAGAGCGAGGGCTGGCCATCCAGAACTGCCATTTTGACGTCTTCACCCATAGCGTGTACGGTTGCTTCAAGGGTGGACTTGCTGGCTTGATCCCCCACAACGATGATGACTTGTTTCAACAAGAAACTCCTGCGTTATTTTATAGTCAGGGAGCAAGAAAACAGACTTTCCGTCCCTTCCACGTTGGCTACGGTACCTGGAATGGGATTGACCTTCCGCATAGGAACGGAGCGTATGATGCCACCTTTCGAGTCACTGCCGATTTTTCTCAAGATCGTGTTGCTGATTTTCTCTGCCCTGGTGCTGACACTGGGTACCAGCCTGTTCTGGCGAATGTTGAGATCCGTTTTCGGGCGCGATAAAGAAAAATGAAATGAGGTCAGGTGCGTAACTCTCGTCTGGCATAGGACAGGGCCATGACCTCGAGTGCATTGATAAGATAGACTTCCCGGACATCCGGATCGAGGGATTCGACCATTTGCTTTGCCATGAGCGGCACCTCCGATTCCATTTCTGATCGCATAGCATCCCATGCTTCCAGTTTTCCGTGTTTGCCCCGGTAGGTCTCCCGGGCGGCCTGATAGATGGCTTTTGCGATTTTTCTGGGATCTCCGTCCAGCTGTATCTGGGCAGTATCCATATCCAGGTTAGCTCCTGCCAACGGGTTCATATGAAACTACGTCTCCCACGACGTAGTCGTAAAGTTGCAGCCAGGCTCCCGGCTTCAGGTTTCGCAGGCGATCACCGTCTCCACGTGCTGGATCGATCGTTAGAGTTGTCCTGATTTTCTCTGGCGGCCAGTTCCCTCCGTTCGACGCGCTTGCTACCACCGCCCAGTCTTCACTGCCCTCCGTTTGCAGTCGCACACCATTCAGATTTCCGGATCTGGCCAGAATATGGAAGCCGAGGTGGACATCTCCTTCCGAGGATGACACGACGGAAGCGCTACCAATGAGGGAGGCGACGTCGAGTGTCAACCGGGTGATCTGTTCGGTGACGGGCTCTACAGACGATACCCTGTAGGTATGACCGCGCTCATCGGGATTGATCCGCACCCTGCCCTCCTGAGCAACGTCGACCAGTCCTTCTACATCTATTGTGCAGGCGTCCCGGTCCAGGGCGACGATTCGTCCGTTCTGATTCGCTCCTGAAAAGGACCATTGGCCGACCCGGTGTTTCAGTTGGCTGACACCCAATGTGACGGCTTCGCCATCTCTTATCACAGCCAGCGCTCCGGCCAGCAGGGTTTCGTCGCCAAATTCCGTGGTGTCTTCGGGACTGGCGTCTGGATTCCAGTAGATGTTGATTTTGCTCCCACGGCGTGTCTCCAGCACCACACCCGAGGCGGACGTTTTGTCGGAGGTGACTCCTGCTGCTGAAGTCAAAGCCGAATCGCCGACCCGGGGCTCGAGCACCAGGTCCACCTTTGAGACATCCGCATCATCACCTGGTTTTCTTCGCCAGATCAAGGGGTGATACAGGTAGTTGGATTCCTCAGGTGTGCCCATTACCGCTGCTGCCCGGGCTTGCATCAGTTCTGTTCCATCGCTGACCCCGGTTTGGTGAATGTCCAGGGCAACAGACGCTTCGACCTGCGATGCCCACTTCCCTTTCCAATGATCCGGAGCGTCGGCCGCCGAAACCTGGTCCATAAAGGCCAGGGCTTCATAGTCGGGATGCGTCAGATTCGAGGTGTCGCCCCGTGCGCCATTTAGGTCTGCGACGGTGCCCGATCTGGATACCAGGTTCGCGTCCGGAGAGGAGAACACACCGTCCAGGCCGCGGCAGATTCTCCAGTGCTCTATACCCCCTTTGACTCTCGAGAGGTCGACCAGGACCACACCTTCTTCATCTGTATCTATCAGTGCAAGGAGTCTGCGATAGGTGACACCCGGTTTATACCAGCGTTTTCCTTCCTTGTCCCACAGCCAGCGATCGCCTTCGACTTCGACGATCTGTATGCCGTCGGTGAACAGGGTGCGGATCAGCCGACCTCTGCCGGCGTCTCTGCCCAGAGCGGGATCCAGCGCGCCCCACGCGGTGTTGTGTGTGGCCCAATGTGCTTCCCATTTTGAGATGCTTGCCCACGACTGGGGATATCCCAGGTCGGTGAGGAAGGGGCGCTCGTGGGCGAAGAGCTGCACGTCCAGGAGGTCCCGGTGGCGATGGTGAAGGGTGTCTCCGTAGACGATTCCGGCAGCAGCCCGTTCCGGCACACCTGCCGTTCGGAGGATGGCGATGCCGATGCCGTCGTGAACGGTGCTCCCCAGGTGACGGTGTGTACCGGATTCGACGGCGTCCCGGATTTCGGCTACTGTTGCATCACCTGTAAACTCTGCTGCCCACTTCAGGAGATTTGGGGACATCGGGGCATGAAGGCAATCCCGCTCGATCCGGATGCTCCCTTCGCCGGATGCGGGCTGCGCGCCGTGGCTCCCTGCGCTGCCCGGGGCAGACCCGTCTCCAAATTGGAAATAGGATTTCCCGATCATGGTTATTTCGTGAGGCGAGCGAGCGATTCTGGGTGTTCTGGGATCGCGCACGAGAGAAGGATACCGGGATTCCGGATACGCCTCCGGCCGTTGTGCCCGCAGCCCTCTGAGGTGATATTCGAGATCGAAAAGTCCGTCATAGTGGATGGCATTGTATCCGCCGGTGGCCTCCTGCGGTGTGCCATCCGGAAAGAAGTCGTTTGTCGTGAATACCCGCAAGGTGTCGGGGCCTTCATCGTAGACCCAGTCCATTGCGCCTTGCCCGTCATCCCGGTCCAGGGTTCGGAGGATGATCAGAGCGGCCTGACTCTCTCTCGGCAGGTTGCTGCCGGCGGCGTGGTCCAATACGCATTGGAGGAGAATGGCGAGCATTTCCTCGATCAACTGGATGTTGTCCTGAGGGGACTGAACCGGCAGTCCCATCGCACTTGCGCGTGAGACGAGTTCCTGGTCTTCCCGGATCAATGGCCACGCGGTGTCGTATGCAATTGCGAGAGATTCCGCCAGATAGGGCGTGTCAATGGAGTATCGGATAGATCCATTGTTTCGCAACGCGGCCACAGGGTCCGGCCTGGTCGCCCAGTCCGGTTGACCCCAGTCCCAGGGTTCTTCAACGCCTCTCGAGGGTCCATATCTGAACTGAGGGGCAGCGGCGACGTAAATTTCCTCCGCGGCGTAACGAAGGAGCAGCAGGCCAAGCTGGCGTGCGATCGCTTCGTCATACCCTCCGAGTCTAAGTCTGTTGGTCAGCGCGTTTATTCCGACCTCGAAGGATCGGCACTGGTCCCGGTGATAGGTCGCAGCGAAGAGGAAGATGTTCCTGTCAGCGTCGAAGTATCCATAGCCGTCGTCTACATAATCCCCGCTCGTGAAGTCCTGTGCTGCGAGGTCATTGCTGGGATAAATGGAACTGCATACGGGACATTCGGACCTGAACGTGCAGGGCAGGTGGTTTCGCTTCCAGGGATAGAATCCACTGAATTTGAACAGTTCGGTGCCGCAGTTCGGACACCCCTGGGTGCAGTTCGCGAAGTGGGCCTTCGGAAGCTCGGCCGGCGGAAGCTGGTGCCAGAGTTCCGGATCGGATCTGCCTGTCCACCATTCGATCAGTTCAGCATTCAGGTCTTTCGCGCCTGGAGCATCTTGCAGGGTCTGTCGGGTCTTGGTTGTGGCGAAGGGTTGACCCAGCGGCCATCTCCGGGGCCACACAGCACCATTGAACTCCCGCGTGTGTCGCAGTTCATCCAGCGTGCGAATCTGAATCGTTACGGTGGCGGAATCTCCCTTTTTCGATGCGCTGAGGGTATAGTCACCAGATTTGGAAGGCGCACGGAGATAATGGTAGGTGGCGGAATCGGCGGGGACCCTGCGCTTTGAGATGACCTTGAAATCTTCGGCCTGGAGCGGCAGTTCTTCACTGTTGGACACGACGGGAAGTCGGAAGGTGCGATCTGCCAGGAGAATCCGTGGTGACCACGGGATGCGGAGACCCGACAATGTGAACCCCTTTCTTGTGAGGTGTACGGCTGATTCCAGTGGAGATTCAGTTGTGGTCCTTGCGTTCGTATTCCGTAAAGACATATGCTTCGTGGTCTTCTTCTTTTACCACGCGCCAATCTGTGAGGTCGAACTCGGGAAAGTAGGTGTCGCCTGGGAAATCCTGCTTGATATAGGACAGGTAGAGTCGTGAGGCTTTGGGCAGGCATTGGCGGTAGATTTCCGCGCCGCCTGCGCAGAAGATTTCCCCTTCGTAAGTGTCGGCTCTCTCGAGGGCTTCCTCGAGTGTGCGGCAGACATCGATGCCTTCGGTTTCGGGCATCGATCTGCTGACAATGATGTGATGTCGCTTTGGCAAAGGGCGGGCACCCAGGGATTCGAAGGTTTTTCTGCCCATGATGAGGGTGCCCCCAACGGTGAGTCGCTTGAAGTGCCTGGCCTCTTCCGAGATATGCCACGGCATCGCGTTTTCTTTGCCAATGACACCTTTCCTGGTGAGCGCAGATATGATGGTCACGATACAGCTTTCTCCGGGGGGGCGATTTCTATCAGCGGAGAAGAAGAGACTGCGCGACCCACGAGGTCATATTCGAATGCGTCCGTGATTTCGACTTCTACGAAATCGCCGATTCTGGCCTCGCCCGAGATGAATACTTCGCCGTCGATCTCGGGGGCGTCCATTCGGGTTCGTCCCATATAATCGTACTCCGGTTCGTCTGACACGCGGTCGACCAGGACACGCATTCGTTCGCCCACGTGAGACTGGCTGATCTCTGCGGATATGGTGGTTTGCAGTGACATGATCCGATCCAGGCGATCCCGTTTTTCCTCGTCCGTCACATCGTCGATCATCAGCCCTGCGGTGGTGCCCTCCTCGTGAGAATAGAGGAATCCTGCCAGGCGATTCAGACGAATGTCTTCCAAAAATTCGAGAAGTGTTTCCACGTCGGCTTCCCGTTCGCCCGGGAAGCCGGCTATGACCGAGGACCGAATGGTAAGATCGGGGATTCTGTCTCTGAATTTTTCGATGAGTTTCCGGATTCCGTTCTGGGTGGTGCCCCTGTTCATGGATTTGAGCAGGGGATCCGAGGCGTGCTGGATCGGCATGTCCACATAGGCGCAGAGCTTGGGCTCGGTTGCGATCAGGTCGATGAGGTCGTCCCGCCATCCGGAAGGGTAGGTATACAACAACCGCAGCCATTCCAGTCCGTCGATTTGAACCAGTTCCTTGACGAGATCGGTGAGTCTGGCCTTGCCGTAAATGTCGGATCCATATCGCATGGTGTCCTGAGCGACCAGTGCGATTTCCTTCACCCCTCGGGATACCATCCGCCTGGCATCTGCCACAAGAAATTCGATGCTTTCGCTGCGATTTTTGCCTTTTATTCCGGGTATCGCACAGAACGCACAGGTCCGATCGCATCCGTCTGATATACGTAGATATGCCCAGTGTTCCGGGGTGAGCAGATGGCGATCCTGGAGATCCCTCTTCGTGTCCTGAGATGGTCTGCCAAGCAGCTGGTTGCAGTGAGATACGATTTCTGTTTCGGCCGCCAGGCCGATAATGAGATCAGCCTCTGTGAGTTCTTCCTGCAGTTCCTCACGATACCTCTCGGCCATACAGCCCGTGACGATCAGTCCCTTGCAGTGTCCTGATTCCTTGTAGTCTGCCGCCTCGAGTGCGGTGGCAATGGATTCCTCCTTGGCAGGTTGGATGAATCCACACGTGTTTACGATGATGACATCGGCTTCGTCAGGGAGGTCGGTGACCTCATAGTCGTTCAGTTCGAGGAGGCGATGCATCCGTTCCGAATCGACGGTGTTCTTTGCACATCCAAGTGTGATCAGGTTGACTTTTGGCATCTGGGCTCGCGTTCTGGTTGCCTGTGAACGGGTGTGGATAGGGTAGGTGCGGCTTTATAGTGGCGAGAGACAGGCAAAATCCTGCCTGACCCCGTGAAAAGGATCGGATAACTCGACCCTTTTGTCAAGGAGGAAGACTGTAGCTAAGCCTTGAAAAAACCGATAGCTTACGTTCAATTTGCATCAGAAAAAGCTTGCCTTTTCCAGAAGCGCAGGTATATTTTATCTCTCTACGAAAATTTTCGACGGACTTTGAGGAGGCAGAGCAATGGCAGCCAGGTGCGAATTATGCGGAAAAGGCCCGATGGTAGGCAACCACGTCAGCCACGCCAAGAATAGGAAGAAGCGACGTTTCAACGCCAACCTCAAAAGGGTGCGGGCTGTTGTTGAAGGCACGCCCAAACGATTGAGAGTTTGCACAAGATGTATCAAAGTGGGCCGAATCACAAAAGCGGCCTGATTGATATTTTCTTGAGAATGAATAAAGCCACAGGCAGCGATAAAAACTCACCTTGATACAGGGTGAGTTTTTTCTATTGGAGCTACAGGGAGCGTATGGACTACTTTCGCAGCAAAAGGTTCCTGGATACCCTTCCAGACTGGGAGATTGGCAAGATTCCCGCAGGAAATCTGGAGGACTATCTACCAAGAATGCGTTGTCTTCTCAGCCGTCTGAATCATCCGGAGGCGGCTTTTACGTCCATAATTGTCGGCGGGACCAATGGCAAAGGCACAGTGAGCAGTCTGCTTGCGGCTTTGCTGAGGCGATGTGGCAAGCGAGTGGGGTTATACACCTCTCCTCATTTGCATACGATTCGGGAGCGGATTCAGATCGATGGGCAGGTGGTGGAGAAAGATCTTTGGGCCAAGGGTGTTGCCGAGCTCTACGAAAGATCCCGCCAATTCGAATCCGAGGGGTTCGGCCCAATCAGCAAGTTCGAAGCGCTCACCGGGCTGGCGGCGTATCTGTTCTCGCAGGAGCGGGTGGCATTCGGAATATTCGAGGTTGGACTCGGTGGCAGGTTCGATGCGACAAACGCGTGGGATTCCGACCTGGCGATCCTTTCGAGAATCCAGTTGGATCACACAGCCGTTCTGGGCAATACGCTTTCTGAAATTGTTTCGGAGAAGTATCCCATCGCTCGGCCAGGGAGGACGCTGATTACGCTGTCAGATCAGGACGCGGAGGTGATGCGCTACCTTCGGAAGGCCTGCAGCGAGGACCGTGTTGAGCTGAAGCTGGTTGGAGACGACAGATCCGAACGCGGTGACCTGACTCTCCTCGAGCAGAAGGAGGGTCGCTCGACCGTATTCTTCGAGAATGCCCGCCTTTCCCTTGCTGCCGCACATGAACTCGTTGGGCGTGAGCTTTCTGCCGAGGATATTTCCGAGACGATTCGTTTGTATTCTTGGCCGGGGCGCTTCGAGGTGGCGAAGCGATCGCCCTGGGTCGTTCTGGATGGTGCCCACAATCCCTCTGGCGCAGCCGCGTTGGCAAAGGATCTGAGGCGATGGGCAGCCGAGTGGACCATTCTGGTCGGCGTGAATTCCGGTCACGATGCGAGGGGAATTTTAAGGGCCATTCAGCCGATTGCGCGAAAGGTGATACTTACCCAGTCGGTGCATCCCAAGGCGATGACGGTCGACACCCTGAAAGCGTGCCTTCCCGATGGCATGATCGCCCTATCCGAACCTGAGATTCTCGAGGCCATGCATCAGGTAGGTCCCGGAGAGAATCTGTGTGTGATGGGCTCCCTGCACCTGGTTGCACAGGCCAGAGAAGCGCTTTCCTTACCATATGAGAAAGACGGTTTTAGCGAAGAGGTGCTCCAGGAGAGTCTGGTCTGTCTCGAGTTGGCTTGTAGAAATCTCGGGATCGCCTGTACCCGGGTTTCGGACAATGGAAATGTGTTGCGAATGCACCGAGACGGCAGGCCGGTCTACTTTATGCGGAACAAGCACCCCTTCAATGATTATGTATCCGGCAGATTGGCGGAGGACAAGGCCTATCAGAACGAATTTTTCACCGAGGCCGGTTTGAAGCTTCCGCTGACTCTGGAGATCTTCAATCCCCTGGCAGATGCCCGGTTCGAGCGGTATAAAACGCACGCTTCGATTCCTGACGTGCTGGCCGATGTGGAAGCCCGTATGCCGTATCCGGTTGTTGTAAAGAAAAACCGCGGCTCACTCTCACAGGGCGTATTTCTGGAAGAGAGCAGGGCCGCTCTGGAAGCTCGTCTGGGAGAGTTGTTCGAGAACAGTGGCTACTTCGACAACATCTTGCTGGTGCAGGCGTATGTGTCCGGCCCTGAATTTCGAATTGTCGCGAGTGGAAAGGAAACGCTGCTGGCCTATGAAAAGGTGAGCGGTGGAGTCGACGGCAAGGCAGACTTGAACCCCCTTCATCAGGCAGACGGACAGGCGATTCGAGTCGAGGATCATAAACTTCTGCAGGAGATGAACACGGTTGTGGAGGGCGTGGCGTCGGTTCTGGATTTGGGGTTCTATGCCATCGATCTGATCCAGACCGATTCTGGATTTTATATTCTGGAGGTGAATCCAAACCCGATTTGCTATTTCTATAATTCGTACAATGGGCGCGACGATTTCATTTCGATTTATGAGCGGCTGCTGAACAAGTTTCTCGTCAGTGCACAGGTCCGGCTTGAACTTGGCGGGAAGGATTGAGTCTTGGAAAACCCTTCAGACACGTGCGTTTGTGTCGATCAAGTATTAGAGTTGCGGGAAACAGGCCGCTGATTTGCATACCGGAGAAGATGGGGCTATATTCTTTAGATTGAGATGAAAGGCTGAAATCCGGACAAAACCCTTGGATCATTTTTGGAGGTCTCCATGAAGGTTCGCAGGATTCTGATGATATTCGCCTGTATGATTTTGGGCAGTTTGGTTATGGAGCAGCCCGACGCATCGGCACAGCAGTTCGTCGTTTTCAAAGTAAAGACCCCTTTCCAGATGGGCAACGCGGTACCGGATTCTGCCAAACTGAATGATTACTATGTAAAAATCGGAAGCCTGCAGGGGATTTAAATCGGTGCGGTGATGAATGTCTACCGCGAGAAGGAGATCGAGGCGGAGTTCGGCAATTTCAAGATCAAGACGATGCTCTTCATAGGTCGGATGAAGGCATACGATGTACAGGAAAAATATACAG
>Ga0209402_10001521_pt1 | contig 24961 bp, 27 predicted proteins | sample ArcticOcean_MG_C_3_FD_187437 | JGI IMG/M metagenome (GOLD analysis project Ga0209402, IMG submission 187437) | Marine microbial communities from western Arctic Ocean - ArcticOcean_MG_CB8_126 (SPAdes) (version 2) | ecosystem: Environmental > Aquatic > Marine > Oceanic | place: Arctic Ocean... | reverse complement strand
TATGGGAAGACAGCAAGTGTATCAAACATTATGGGAACGTATCAAAAAACCTGCTAAGGGTCAAAATGCAAGTTTAAGAATTCTCAAACAGCCACTAGAACACAAAAATTGTAAAGTTTGCGTGGTTTCTGCTTTTGATTTAGCAGAATTGGTGGAGAAAAATGAACATTATATTTTTGAATCAAACATCAGAAAACATTTGGGCGGAAAAGGTTCTATAAATAAAAAAATATCAGCAACACTAGACGACGATCCACAGAATTTCTTTGAATGGAATAATGGAATTACTATAACAGTAGACGATGTTTCGATAAAAAAGAATGAACTATACCTAAAAGGTGCTCAGATTGTAAATGGAGCACAAACATCAAAGAGCATTCTAGATAAGAAAAAAAAGGCAAATAATGTTGATGCCGAAGTATTGGTGACTATAATTAAAACAAAAGATGAGGACCATCAAAGAAAGATTACAAAATATAGAAATTCACAGAATGCTGTTAAAGGTAAAGATTACGTATCGTTACAAGATTATTTTATATCAATTCATCATATATTAGCAGCGAGACATGGTTATTGTTTTGAACATCAACAAGGATTTTGGCTTAATCTTTCTACATCTGAAAAAGCAAAGTTTCAAGGAGATGAGATGTACAACAAGTATTTATCAGATACAAAGGACAGATGTAAAATAAAGGATGATTCAGCCATTGCATCATTTGTATCATATTTTGTTCAGAAACCAAATGAGGTGTACGGAGGAATTGCAAAATATCTTCCAAATGGAGCAAAGTATGAGAATGTCTTCAATGATGAATTAAAAACTGATCACAGATATTTTCTATTTCCACATTTGATTCGGGAATTTGCTAAAAATAAATTAGGTTATGATAGAAAAAGTACTCAGAACAAAAACAAGAGATATGCCCAAAGTTTGTTTGTTGCAGTTACAGCAAGAATCATTCATAAAAATATTCTAGCAAAACATGATGATTTCAAAGATGATATTATAGAATTAGAAAAAATAATGCAAAATTTTGGATTGTGTGAGAAGATTCTAGGAATATCAGATAAAGTAGTCACAAAATTTCTAGAAGATTCAGCTGTAGAAACAAAAATTGAAGAATCCAATACTGCCCATAACTTTTTTTCAAATCAAGTTTATGGCAATGATATGCTTAAAATAATTGATAGAAAGATAAGTCAAGAAACAGAAGATATTTCATTTATCAAGAAAACAATTTTTGGAATTTAAAATTAGTTAGAAGGTAATAATCCGGCCGGTGTAAAATCTTGCAGGAGGTTACATTGACCAGACTATTACCGATCATAATATGAAATAGTAGTATTTACGTCATTTTTTTCGGCAAATGATTTTATAATCAAATTTGCTCGGTGAAATTGTATGGCTAAATGTACACAATGTAATCAAGACGTTGGATCAACCCCTTACAATCCAATGCCAGAATGGAAGATAGAAGCACCGTTATGTAGCAAATGTTATTCAAGTAAACTTGAAGAATTTTACCCAGGCAAACATATTAGAACTAATCGTCTAACCGAAAATGATTAATCAGTTTTACAATACTTATTTCTGTTAAAACAATTCCATGCCAATGCATCATCTTTGACATCATCTTCTGACAAAAATTTGATGTTTGTTACTACTTTTTTCTTTTTTAGTATGTTTAATTGGAAGGTATCAAAATTTGTACAATTACAAATTTCATAGAGGCAAGAATGAGAATCTACATTATGATCGTCTTTTCTATGTCCACAGTCACATAGTGCATCATTTTTAACCTGATCTACTGTTTTTTTTGAATAAATTCCAAATCTCATGTATGCACTTCCTTGATGACCTTTTTTGAAACGTTCATAATTTCCAGATTTTTCCAGAATTTTGTAGAAATACTTGTTAGTATCTGGACGTCTAGAGTCAGCACCCATTACAAACCAATAATCATCGCCAGTTTCCACAAATCGGATCTTTATTGTATGATCGTTCCACCAATGCATAGTTTCATACCATAGATCTCGAGCAGGTTTGTTCTCATCAAACATTAGAACTATATTCATTCTAATGTCAAAATATCGATATGCGACACCAAGAAAATCCTCATGCCAAGAGATCAATGGGTTTTCAGACACGTTTAACAAACAATTTTTGCCTATTTATCTCATCATAGATTGAGTAATACTCTTATATCTCATTAGAAGATTTGATGTTATATGACCTATAGAACTAGTATGCAAATTGTAGCCGATGTACTAATAGTTACAGAACAAACTGGTCAAGAAGGTATCAAAACTACATCACTTCTCACAAAGGCTAATCTTTCACATTCTAGATTAGAAAAATTTGTAAAGAATTTGACCGGCGCAGGATTGATGAATAAAATAGAATTTGATGGAAGACATACATTTGTCATTACTGAAAAAGGTAGACAATACCTAGAGTCATATCAAAAGTTTTCAGATTTAGCAGGATCCTTTGGATTAGATTTATAATTTTATTTTCTAAATTTCTTTCTTCTTTCACGTCTAAGTTTTTGTTGTTCTTTACGAGTTTGCATTGAACTGTAAAGTATGACGACTATTGCACCACCAATAGATACAAAGAATAAACCAGTGTATGGTTCCTCACGTAATCCACCTTCAGTCGGATCAACATATGCAATAGGAATTCCTATCAACATACAACACATAATCACCATAAGATACTTGTTCATGATAATACCAAATCATTAAATCATTTATCTGTTTTATCATATATTGATGTCTAAAGCATTAGAGTTAGTAGGTTTTGCATTGATTGGAGGTACAGTCATTTCATTTATTGGTATGGGAGATTCAGAACTACGTTGGCCAGTTTTTTGGGGATGTGCAGCAGGAGCACTCGCAATAATTTTTTATCGAAAGCGTCAAAGAAAAAAACAAGATCAAAATTTATCAAAATAGATCAACAACTCAACCAAAACTACACCGGCAGATCTATAAAGGACTATGAGATAAATTTTTTGGGGAACATGGAAGAAAAGATCGAATGGTGGAAAGGACTTGGAGAAAAACTCCAAACAGATATTGAAATTTCAATAGAATGAAATTATTATAAATTTTATAGATTATTTATTACAAGATCTTGTTGTTTTTTAGTAATTTGAGGATAAAGTGGTAATGATAAAAATTCTTTGAAGAGTTTTTTACTATTAGACAAATCATCATATGTTTTTCCATATTTTTTATATACAGAAAATTCGTGTAGTGGCTTATAATGAACGGAGCTTCGTATACCATTTTTTAGAAATTTTTGAAATACAGCATCTCTAGAATGTGATTTAGATTTTTTAATTCTTAATACATAAAGATGACATGAATGAACTTCATTATTTTCCATTTTAGGAGTAATTACGCCAGTTTTTTTCTTAAGAGATGAATTGTAGTAACGAAAGGCATTTTGCCGTTTTTTATTATTTGCAATTAATCTTTTAAGCTGGCTAACTCCTAATGCAGATCTTATTTCATCTAATCTGTAATTATAACCAGGAAGTAAAACATCATAATCCCAAGGTTTCCCTTTAGAAAATCTATCATGTAAGGATTTCATTATTCCATGATTTCGTAAAAGTTTTATTTTTTCTGAGATTTTTTTAGAGTTTGTAATTACCATTCCACCTTCAAAAGTGGTTAGATTTTTTGTCGGATAGAAACTAAAACATCCTGTTTCGCCAAAAGTTCCAACATGTTTTTTATTAGTTTGACTTCCAATTGCATGAGCGCAGTCCTCAATAATTTTTATATTGTATTTTTTGGCAAGTTTTTTAATTTTTATCATTTGACAAGGTTTACCTGCAAAATGAACAGGGATAATTGCTTTAGTTCTTTTTGTAATAGATTTTTCTATAGAAACAAGTGATATGTTAAAATCATCTTCAGAAACATCTGCAATCACAGGAGTAGCATTAGCAAATATAACAGAATTTGCAGTAGCAATAAAAGTAATGTCAGGAACAATCACTTCATCACCTTTTTCAATACCAATCGCTTTCAATGAAAGTTGGAGTGCGGCAGTGGCATTAGAGACACCAATTGCATATTTTGCACCTGTAAATTTTGCAAATTTATTCTCAAAGTCTTTTAAATTTGGACCATCAGTAAGCAAATTATTATTCAATACTCGAAGAATTGTTTTTTTATCATGACTAGTTATTTCTGGTAAAACAAATGGGACTTTGATTTTTGAGTCATTAAATGCATCAACTTTTTTTATTTTTTTCATAATATTACATATTTTTTAATAATTTATCTATTAATGAGGTTATCATAAACATTGAGAATTTTTTCAGTCATGAATTTTGAGTTACATTCTTTGGATACCAATTCATAACCAGCTTGTCCCAATTTCATATACTCTTCAGGATTATCAAATAATTTCATAATTTGAATCGCTAAATTTTGAAAATCTTCATTTTCAACTAATACACAATTTTTACCATTAGTAATTGTAGAAGGTATTCCATGTACATTTGTACTAATAACAGATTTTTTAAAAACAAATCCTTCTAATGGAGTTAAGGGAGATAATTCCCATCTTGATGGTAAAACTAAAAATTCTGTTTCACGGTAAGCAGCTATTACATCATCTCTACTTGGATTCTTAATTACACATACTATGTCTTCAAGATTAAATTTTTTTATCATGTCAAATATTTGTTTTTGAAATCCGAAGTCAACTCCCATTATAACAAATTTAATTCGTTTTGAAAAATTTGTGTCTTTAATAATTTTTATAGAATTTAGTAAAATATCAATTCCCTTTACCCTTGCAAATCTACCAAGAAAAAGAATAAATGGCATATCAATATCATATTTCTCTTTGAAATTAGGAGTAATAGTTGTCAATGATGATATGTTGACACCATTTTTTATAATAATCATTTTTTCTGTATTTTCTAAACTAAGACGTTTATCAAGAAATATCTGTTTTTCATATTCATTAGCTACAATAATTTTTGATGCCTGCCTAATGATAAATTTGATAAAAGGGAATTGTAATCTATAAAGAAGTTTTTGGAGAATGGAATTATCAGTAAGATCAGGATGTGTTGTGAGACCACCTTGATCAGATATTATTAAGGGGATATTTTTTTTTTTGGCAACAATTGCGGCTACAAATGATTGAAAACTTCTTAGTCCAATTGTATGTATTACATCAGGTGTATCTCGCATCATTTGAAAATACATTCCAGGATTTACAAAAAATAATTGTATGTAAAACCAAACATGTGAACGCATAATATAGAAATTATCAATTTTTTCTTTTTTTGGTAAACTTTTGTTAAATGTATGAGGATTATTTGCAAAATCCAGATCTGTAGTGTATAGAGTTACATCATGACCTAGATTTGATGCTTCTCTAGCAATATCCAACATTAAAAATAAAATTCCTCCAAATTGTGTTGCAGGAAGAGATGCAGGACAGGTCAATGCAATTTTCATTTTTAATAGTTTTTATGAGATTTCTCTAGTTAAAATGATTAATATCAATTCATTAATTGACAGAATGAGTAATTCAGTAGTTATGAACTAATATGTGAAAATTTCCTACATAATAGATAATGAGTAGATTATCCATATTTCTTCAGATTATTAAAGAAACTATCTTCAAACCAAGGTTAGCAATAGAATTAGCTGCAGAGAGGGCAGAAATAAAAGAGGATGAACAATATAAAAAAATTCAATATTCATATGATTTTAGTTCTATTGAAGAATTTTTTTCAGAAAAATTTCCGTCAGAAGATATATCAAGATTTGAGACAGAATTGATCGAATTGGAAGAGTACTCTAATGAATTTTTGAAGGATTTAGATTTAAAAAACTATCCATCAAAAGAAAAGCCATACCCAATCAACTATTCAATTAGTTCTGATTCAAGAAAATTTCTTTATATTTTATGTCGAATTATGAAACCAAAAAATGTAATTGAAACTGGAATTGCATATGGATTAAGTAGTTTCTATATTCTAAGTGCATTAAAAAAAAATGATGTTGGTAGACTTTATTCTATAGATTCAATTTTTAGACCATGGCAAAGTGAAAAAATGATTGGAATTGCTGTTCCCGAAAATTTAAGAGATAGGTGGAAAGTAGTATTAGGAAAATCGAATGAAAGATTAGAGAAGGTTTTTAATGAAACAAACAATGTAGGGATTTTTATTCATGATAGTTTACATTCATATAAAAATATGATATTTGAATTTAATTGTGCTATAGATAGAATTCAGGATAATGGAATAATAATTTCAGATGATGTTTTAGGTAATGATGCATTTCATGATTTTACCAACAAAAATAATTTAAAAAATTCAATTTTAAAGATAGAGGATAGTGTAATAGGTTATATTGAAAAGAATTAATTTTTTGATGCATAAAGAAAGCCTATATCAGAAAATAATTTTTTAATTTCAATATTGTAGTTTTGTGATATTAGTAATTTTTTTAATTTTGATAGTAATTCAGGATGTGTATCAGCCATATGATACTCAATTATGATTTTTTCAATTTTGCTGAAATATGAAATAGGTAAATTTTCTAGAATTTCATATTCTGTCCCTTCACAATCAAGTTTAAGAAAATTACAATTTTTTATCTGATTATCATCAAATATTCGTTGCAAAGAGATTGATTTTACAGTTATAGTTTTCAATGATTCTGAGAACATACTATGGCCAGATTCATCCTCATTAAGATATAATGTTACATCAGAATTTGAACTTGATACTGCAAGATTAAAGGGTTTAATTTGTTTTAAATTATTTATTTGTGTATTTTCAAGAAATAATTGATAGTTTTCTTTAACAGGTTCAAATGAATAGATAGAACCAGTCTTACAAAATTGTGAAGCATAAAGGCTGAATAAACCAATGTGTGCTCCCACATCAATTATTATATCATTATTTTTTATTTGAAAATTTTTTGTTTTGTATTCTTCAATTAACCAAACATGAGTTAGAGCCATTAAATCTGTAGAATTATTTCTGATTTTTAGTTTAATATTATCAAAAGTTTGAAAAATTGAATATTCAGTCTTTTTTAAATTGAAATAAACTATAGGAAAAATATACCAATTTTTGAAAGTTTTTCTTGAATTGAAAAGAAATTTTAATTTATGAATGAAATTAAGCGTCATAATTGATCAGGACTCGTATAGTAAAAATATCTTCTATTTTTATTATACCATTCATTTTTAAATATCTATAATTAAATTTGTGTGTGAATATTTTAGTCACAGGAGGAATGGGATTTGTGGGTAGTCATTTAGTAGATCAATTAGTTAAAGAAAAACATAAGATTACCATTGTAACAAAAAGTCAGAAAAAAAGAAATAATCTATTATCAGTCATAAACAAGGTTATAATTAAAAAATGTAATATTATTAATTTTTCTAAGTTTGGAAAGATTATAGATGAATGTAATCCCGATTTAATAATACATTTAGCAGGAATTACATCACACTCAAAATCTTTTGATGAACCTTTACACGATATTGATTCTAGTGCAAAATCTACACTCTTCATTTTAGAGAAAATAAGAAAAGATTATCCAAAGTGTAAATTCATACTTGGAAGTACCTTCATTGTTATTGGAAAACCAAGAAAATTACCAGTAAATGAAGATTCAGAGTGTAATCCAACTACGATATATGGAGCAAATCGTCTAGCAAGTGAAAATTATTGTAAAATTTTCCATAAAGTGTATGGAATTGATACCAGGATTTTTCGTATTACTAATTCTTTTGGACCAAGAGAACAAATAATTCCTAAAAAAAATGCAGTAAATTTTTTAATTAATGAAGCGCTTAAAACAAATAATATAACAATTTTTAATGAGGGCGAATTCTTCCGAGATTTAATTTACATTTCGGATGTAATTTCAGGAATTAGAAAAATTATTAAAAAAGGTAAAGCAGGTGAATTGTATTGGATAGCGTCAGGTAAAAAAACATGGTTTTATCATCTAGGCAGCATACTACAAAAAGAGACTAATTGTAAGATAAAATATGTCGAGACACCATCGTACACAAAAAAAGTTGATGTAGGTAATTTTTATGTAAATAATTCAAAATTAAGAGAATTAGGTTGGAGTCCAAAAATCACATTGAGAGATGGAATTAGAAAAACATTAAAATTTTTAGGACAATAGTTAAAATTTAGAGGCTTGCAATATGTTCTAAAATATTTTGGGATTATAATGCAAATTATAATAATATGAGAAGCCTCGAGTGGGATCTGAACCCACGACCTTTTCATTACGAGTGAAACGCTCTACCAGACTGAGCTATCGAGGCACGAACGATTTCTTCTCAGAGTTTATAAAAAGCGTTTCTGGTTTAAAGAAGTGAAAATTGCAATATCAGGAATAAGAGGAGTGTATGGAAACGATTTCTTCCCTGAAGATGTGATGAAATTCTGTAATGGTTTTTCTAAATAATTAAAAATGGAAAATGTGCCATAGGTAGAGATACAAGAACTACTGGAGAGATGATAGAGAAATTAGTTTCTGCAACATTATTAGAAAGAGGAATTGATGTTCACAATCTAGGAATTGCACCAACACCAATTGTATTTAGAAAAGCGAAAGAGATTGGTGCAGGCATAATCATAACGTCATCGCATAATCCATTAGAGTGGAATGGATTAAAATTCATTATTAATGGAAGAGGAATTACACAAGAAGAATTAGAGATAGTAAAAAATGAAAGAAATTCAAATAGGCCGAATATCGGTAAAGAAATTATTACAGAATCAAATTACATTTCTGATGCAGTCAGTATTATTGGAAAATTAAAAAAAACTCAGCATGTAACAGTTGACATTGGTGGCGGATCTGCAAAAAAAATCGCTCCAAAATTATTACAAGAGATTGGATGCCAGGTTGCAACAATAAATGACGAATTAGATGAATGTTCAAGAGGTCCTGATCCAACTTCAGATAAACTCACAGAATTAATTAGTAAAACAAAAAATGTTGGCTTTGCTTTTGATTTAGATTCAGACAGAGTAATTTTAGTAATGAATGGTGAAAAGAAATCATCAGATATTACACTAGGGTTAGGAGTTGTAAAAGCAATCAACCTGGGAATTAAAAAATTTGTTTTAAGTATCGATAGTAGTTTGGCAGTTGAAAAATACATTATCAAACATGGAGGGCAGGTTTGGAGATCCAAAGTTGGCGAAGCGAATGTAATACAAATGATGATTGAAAATAATGCAGAAGCAGGAGGAGAAGGAAGTAGCGGAGGATTCATTCTAAAAGAATTCAATATGTGCAGAGATGGATTATTGACTAGTGGACTAATAGCATCTATGATTGATGACGAATCTATTCAAAAAGATATAGAATTTTTTGAAAGTTTTTCACAGATTAGAAATAAAGTACCTATAGAATCGAGCTTACATGATAAAGTAATAACAATGATGACAAAAAAAGTAGAAGCAAAGTATAAAATTGATCAATTGGATGGTATTAAAATTAACATAAATGATAATACATGGTCATTAATTAGAAAATCAAATACAGAAGATGTTATCAGGGTTTCAACAGAATCAAATGATAAGCAATTGTTAGAGAAAATACAAAGTGAAATGATAAAAAAAGTAGAGTGTTGTTATGAAGAAATTAAGTGAAAAGAAAATTATTCAATTAATGAATAAGAGAAAAATTCGTTCAGAAGATATTGAAATTTTTAAGCTTGGAAATGAACAATGTGCAGCATGTGTTGACACATTAGTAGAAAGTACAGATATTCCAAAAGGTTCAAAATTATCGGATATTTCAAGAAAAAGCGTCGTTTCTAGTTTAAGTGATTTTGCGGCAAAAGGAATAATACCAAAATTTTGTATTGTATCACTAACATTACCAAAAAACATATCAAAAAAACAAGTACAAGAACTATCCAAAGGTTTTTCAAGTGCATGTAAAGAATTTAAAATTCAATTATTGGGAGGAGATACAAATCAAGGTAATGAAATTTCAATACATGTAGTATTGTTTGGAAGTGTAAAAAATTTCATAAAAAGAAATGGTGCTAAAGTAGACGACGTAATCTGTACTACAGGACCATTTGGATACACATCATCTGCATTAGAGATAATTATGAAAAAAAGAAAGTCTACAAGATTCTTTTCAACAAAATCAAAAAATCTTTTTTTTAAACCTAAACCACGACTAAAATTTGGTCAAGAATCAGTAAATTATATCACATCATCTATGGACTCAAGTGATGGCTTATCATCATGTTTGAATGAATTATCTAATCAAAGTAAAAAAAAAATTTTGATTACAAAAATCCCAACAAATAGAGATGTAATGGAATTTTCAGAAAAAAATAAGATTAGTTTGAATAAATTAGTCTTTGACGGGGGTGAAGAATTCGAATTAGTTTTCACAGTAACGCCTAAAAATTTAAAAAAAATTCACACATTAGCAAAAAAGAACAAAATTAGCATCTTCGAGATTGGTCACGTATCAAAAGGGAAAGGAGTGTTTTTTGATGAGGGTAATAATTCATTTAAGATTAAAGACAAAGGATGGCAACATTTTAGATAATTCAAGGGCATTCTTTTATAAAGCCAAAAAAATCTGCAAAATTTATGTCAGAAGCCGTTGAAGAAAAACCAGAAAAAGTTGTAAAAGCAACAGAAAAGATTGTAGAAGCAACAGAAGAGATTGTAGAAAGTAAGCCACACGAACCTACAAAAACAAAAGCTGAAGACAAATGGGGAATTGCACATATCTTTAGCAGTTATAACAATACAATCATACACATTACTGATTTAACCGGTGCAGAAACAGTTTCAATTAGTTCTGGAGGTCATCATGTTAATGCAGATAGATATGAATCATCACCTTTTGCGGCAATGAAAGCAGCAAATGTGGTATCAGAATCTGCAAAGACAAAAGGATTCACAGGATTGAATATCAGAGTCCGTGCTGTAGGCGGAGTTGGTTCTAGAGTTCCAGGACCAGGAGCGCAAGCAGCAATTCGTGCACTTGCAAGAGGCGGATTTAGAATTGGAAAAATTGATGACGTTACACCTATTCCACACGATACAACAAGAAAGAAAGGTGGAAAACGTGGAAGAAGAGTTTAGTTAGATTGGATTAACTTTAATTTTATTTTACAGTTATTATTTTCTAAGTATTTCACAAGAAAATTTGTAAATTTTTCTTCAGGTTTAGAACCTTTAGATTTGTTAATTTGTTCAGCAAATTCTTGTTCCATAGACATATGCAAGTCTCCTTTTAAGATCATGTCAATGAATGTCCAACCAAATTTGGATACAGGTTCATTGAGAATATACCCACTTTGGATATCACATAATTTTTCTAATGTGTTCATAGTATCTTCAAAAATGACTTGATCTTTAGGCCAATCAATTGTACTAATTTGAATATAATATGTCATAATTCATCGTCATTATTTGTTTTTTTAAATTTATCTGCAATTGAAATGAATTTTCCATCTTTTTCAACATTAATTTTATTTTCCATTCTAATACTTAGTCCTACAGATCTAAACAATACTAATAATTTTCCACCATCCAATGTTTCATTGATATCTCCTGATGAAATCAATTCTCCTAATTTTTCAATAATAATTTTAGATTCATTTGGAAATTGGTATTCTGCATTTTGTAATACTTCCATACCACGATGACCTAGACTATTTACTACATAATCACGTAATGAGAATTTTGGTTTTTTATTTTCTTCAATTATACTTTCAGATGATTGATCCTGCATAGATAGATTTTTTTGCATTTCAGCTAATCGTTTAGCTTTAAGCAACTCTAACTCTTTATCTTCGTCACTCATCCCTTGATCACTCCAATTGGAACTAATTTAGCAACTTTAGTTGCAATCCCAAGATTATGAGAAACATTAACAACCGCATCAACATCCTTGTATGCTTGAGGTGTTTCTTCTACCACACCATCTCTTGTTAGAGATTTTATAAAAATACCTTTATCGTTAAGTGATTTTTTTACCTCAGATTCTGTAAAATCACGTCTTGCTTTTGATCTTGACATCATTCTACCAGCACCATGAGCTGTTGAACCAAAACTTGCTGACATGGAATTTTCACCGCCTAAAAGAATCCAACTTCCTGTCCCCATAGAACCTGGAACTAAAACAGGTTGACCAAGATCTCTATATTTTGAAGGAACATCATCCATATTTGCTGGAAAAGCACGTGTTGCGCCTTTTCTATGTACTACAAGATTTTTTTGTTTTCCATTAATTTTGTGTTTTTCAACTTTAGCAATATTATGTGCCACATCATAAACTAATTTCATATCTAAATCAGATTCAGATTGTGAAAAAACTCTTTCAAATGATTTTCTTGTCCAATGAGTTATCATTTGTCTATTACTCCATGCAAAATTTAATGCTGCAAACATTGCCTTTCTGTATGATTCGCCTTCCTCAGAGGTATTTGGAACACATGCAAGTTCTCTATCTGCCAAGTGAATATCATATTTTTCTTGCACTTGCTCAGAAATTCTGAGATAATCACTACATACTTGATGACCAAATCCTCTAGAGCCACAATGAATCAATACAGTAATAGTACCTTCTTGTATTCCCATTCTTTTTGCAGCTTCTTCATCATGAATTTTTTCTACACGTTGGACTTCAAGGAAATGATTTCCAGATCCTAAACTTCCTAGTTGTGGAAGTCCTCGTTTTCTTGCTTTGTCAGATACTTTATTTGGATCAGCATTTGCTATTTGACCATTTTCTTCACAAACATTTGCATCATCATTTGTTCCGTATCCATTATCAATTGCCCATGAAACGCCTTTAACTAAAACTTCATCTAATTCAGATTGAGTTAATCTTACAGATCCCTTTGAACCTACTCCAGATGGAATAGATTTGAAAAGATCATTAACGAGTTCACCAAGTTTTGGCCTTACTTGTTCTTCAGTAAGATTTGTTCGTAATAATCTAACACCACAATTAATATCGTAACCAACTCCACCAGGACTAATCATTCCTTCTTCAGCATCCATAGCAGCTACACCACCAACAGGAAAGCCATATCCTTCATGACCATCAGGTAAAACTATTGCATGTTCCTGAATGCCAGGTAAAGTAGATACATTGATAGCTTGTTTTAATGTTCTATCAGTCATCATTTTTTGTAGCAATGTTTCATCAGCATAGATTGTGACTGGGACTTGCATTCCCAAAGAAGAATCTGCATCGATTTGATATTCATTTTCAGCAATTTTTTTTGGTTTTAAATCAGTCATTTCCTATGATGAAAATCTCTTCAGGCAATTTAAATTAAATAACAATTTCTACTAGATAATGAAAAAAGCTATCGTTCTAGGTGGTAGTAGAGGAATTGGAAAAGCTATTTCAGATTCTTTAAAAGAACTTGATTTGGAAGTTATTTCAGCATCAAGTACGGATATCGATACTTCGGATTTAGAGAGTGTCAATGAATTTGCAGAAAAAAATAGTACAACAGATGTCTTAGTGTTAAACACAGGAGGTCCACCAATAATTGAATTTGAAAAAATTACTAATGAAGATTGGAATAAATATCATAATCAATTGTTTGTTGGTTTTTGTACGTTATTACAAAAAATTAAGGTTAACGATGGAGGATATATTTTTGCAATAACATCAAATGTGATAAAAGAACCAAATACAAAATTAATCATATCAAGTGCATACAGAGCAGCTTTTTCTAGTGTGTTTAAAATTTTGAGTAAAGAATTTGCGTCTAGAGAAATCACTATGATCAATATAGCTCCAGGCCCAATCAACACAGATAGAACAAAAGAATTGGTAAGTGATGTAGGAGAATATGCAGATAGTTTGCCAATGAAAAGATTAGGAGAACCCAAAGAGATTGGTAATTTTGTTGGATCTATAATAGAAAAAGAGATAAAATATCTCTCAGGAGCAGTAATCAACTTTGATGGTTCAAATTCTAATTTTATTTTCTGACCAGACATAAGTTTATTTTTGTAAAAAATCTATACAAAATAGTGGCAATTTTACCTATAGACAGTGGAAGATACGGTACAAAAGAGATGCTTGAGATTTTTGGAGAGCAGAAAAAAGTTGATTACCAATTACAGATAGAAGCGGCTGCTGCACTATCTCAAAGTGAGATAAATCTAATTCCAAAGTCGATTGCAAAAGATATTGCAAGAGTAGCACGTTCAGGAAAGATCACTGTCAAACGGATTAAACAATTAGAAGCAAAAAGTGATCACGATACCGCAGCATTAGTAGAATCATTAGCAGAGAAATGTAAAAAAGAATCAAGACCATGGATACATTATGGATTAACAAGTAATGATCTTGTAGACACCAGTAATTCCATGCAGATGAGAGATGCAATTAAAATAATTCAACCGAAGGTTGGAAAACTTGCATTGTTATTATCAAGAAATGCTGTCAAGTATAAACTACTTCCAGCAGTAGGTAGAACCCATGGTCAACATGCAAGTATAATTTCATTTGGCTTAAAATTTGCCAATTGGGCATCTGAAATGGCAACACATCTAGAACGGTTAGATGAGATAAAAAAACGAATTCTTATTTGTAAAACACTGGGGGTTGTAGGAACTGGTTCTTTGATGGGCAAAGATGCATTAAGAGTTCAAGAACGTGTAGCAAAAAAATTATCACTATTTCCTGCTAAAGTTACTACACAAATTATTCCACGTGAAAGATATGCAGAATATATTTTTCAACTATCGCTTTTAGGAGCAACATTAGAAAAAATTGCAATTGAGATTAGAAATCTACAAAGAACTGAAATTGGAGAGGTATCAGAACATTTCAAGAAAGGTCAAATGGGGAGTAGTGCAGTTCCTGTCAAGAGAAATCCAATAAAAAGTGAAAGAATTTCTTCATTGTCAAAACTTTTGCGTAGTCAAATTAGCACATCATTTGAAAATATTCCATTGTGGCATGAAAGAGATTTATCAAATTCCGCTAATGAGAGATTTACTTTACCAATGGCATCTATACTACTTGATGAAATGATTGAAACAATGATTAGAATAATTAGCAATCTAAAAATTAATGATAAACGAGTTCAAGAAAATTTGTATATTACAAAAGGTCAAATTTTTGCAGAATTTGTTCTAGAAGCATTAATCAAAAAAGGTATTCCTAGATTTACAGCATATAGAGATGTACAAAGAGTTGCATTTGGAGCTCATGAGAAAAAAATGAATTATATGGACGCATTGATTAATGATAAAGCTATTTCAAAATCACTTACAGAAAAAGAAATTAGAGGTATTTTTATTCCTGAAAAACATCTTGGAGCATCGCAAATCATCATAAACAATGTAGATAAACACGTAAAATCGGATGTAAAAAGATTATCTAAATTTTAAAAGTTGTTTATGAATTTTAGAACCATATTGTAATGCCTTTTTTTGTTTATGGGCAGATATTTCAGGTACACCACAGGATATGGCAAGTTTACGTATAGCATGTTTCCTTTGTAAATCATCAGGATCAGTTATTTTTTCAGATATAGGAATAGTTTTTGCAAAGGAAATAAATTCTTCATTCAATAACGGTTGCAATATTTTTATATTAAAATTAGAAGTAACAGTGTTTACTGCAATCATCATTTTCTTCTCATTTTCTAATTTCTTATTCATGACATTCATTACTTCATCAACTCCGATACCTATTGCTTCACGATATGCATTGTAACCGCAAAATAATTCATCAATTCCATTTGCAGTTACAACTGTGGAAATTCCTAGATCCTTAGCCAATTTTGAAACATAGTAAAATGCAATTGAATTTTCATTCCAAGAAAGATTATCTGTTTTGATTATTTCATTAATTTTTTCACTAATTTCTTGAAAAGATTCTGGCTCTATTTCTAAAATATCATGTTTATATTTTAGAATTTCATTTACTTCTTTTGCAAAATTAATGTCATGTGAATCATGAAAACCAATAGTCAGAAGATGTATGTTATATCCACCATCATGTAATAATTTTGCAATTAGAGTACTATCAACACCACCTGAAAATGCAACCCCAACAGAATTATCTAAAACAGTATTTTTGATGGCACGTTGGATCTCATCGAGTAGTTGATTCACAATTTTGTCAATTGGATTGTATAATTTATTATTGTTCATGTGTTCCATCATGATATGGAATTGGTAAAACTTTCAGATAATAAGATTCAAGAGAGTCTTAAAGAGTTGAATGGATGGATTATTCTAGATGGAAAATTACACAAAGAAATAGAATTTGTTGGTTTTGACGAGGCATGGCAATTCATGACAATAGCAGTTACGGAGATTCAAAAGATGAATCATCATCCAGAATGGTTTAACGTCTACAATAAACTTGTAATTGATCTTATGACACATGATGTAGGAGGAATATCTGAAAACGACATTAATCTTGCAAAATTTCTAGACAAAATACCGATTATTCCAGCACTTTAGAGATTTATAGACAATAATGAGGTTTTAGATATGGAACCAAAAATTTCGGAAAAAGCATGGGACCCAAAACTTGAAAATGCAATTTTAAAAAAATGGGAAGAAGAAAAACTCTATGACTTTGAATTACTCGATAACAACTATACAATAGATACACCACCACCATATCCATCAGGAAGACCATGGCACATAGGAGCAGCATCACATTATGCACAAATAGATATGATTGCAAGAACCGCAAGAATGTCCGGAAAGAATGTGTACTTTCCAATTGGTATAGATAGAAATGGTTTACCGGTTGAGTTGTACACAGAAAAAAAACATGGCATACGAATGAGAGAAACAGAAAGAGGTGAATTTTTAGATTTATGTAAAAGTGCATTAGATGATTTAGAAGCTGAGATGATTCAGATAATGAAAAGTCTTGGATTAAGTGGAGATTTTAAAAATTATTACCGAACTGATTCAGAGGACTACAGAAAATTTACACAAGAGACGTTCATTGATCTTTGGAAGAAAGGAGTAATCTATCTTGCAACAAGACCAAATAATTATGATTGGGTTTCAGGTACAACAATTGCAGATGCTGAAATTGTTTATGAGGAAATTCCAACAAAACTTGTATACATGAAATTTATCACTAAAGAAACTAAGAAGGAAATAATTATAGCTAGTACAAGACCAGAATTATTATGTGCATGTAAAACAGTCATAGTTAATCCAAATGATGAAAGATATTCAGATTTGATTGGAAAAGAGTTGATTGTCCCACTTACTAATAATGAAGTAAAAATTATACCACATCATTCTGCAAAAATTGAATTTGGTTCAGGTGCCGTAATGGTTTGTAGTTATGGTGATCAAAATGATGTAGCATTATTTAGAGAATTACAATTAGACGAAGTTATTGCAATTGGACTTGATGGTAGGATGACAGAAGTAGCCGGAGAATATCAAGGATTGAAACCAAAACAAGCTAGAACCAAAATTATCGAAGACTTGGAAAATGCAAATCTTGTAGAAAAAATTGAAGATATATCTCATAGAACTCCATTATCAGAAAGGAGTAGGATTCCAATCGAAATTGTACCTATGGAAGAATATTATCTAAAACAGAAAGATTCACTCGAGAAAATGAAGAAATTAGGAGAAGAAATCGAGTTCTACCCAAATATGCACAAACAAATTTTGATGAATTGGCTAGATTCTATTTCTATTGACTGGCCAATTTCTAGAAGAAGATTCTACGGTACTGAAATACCAATATGGTATTGTAACGAATGTTCAGAACCATTTGTTCCAGAACCTGGTAAATATTATCGTCCATGGAAAGATAAATGTCCGGTAGAGAAATGTCAGAAATGTGGAAATACAGAATTCACTGGGGAAGACAGAACATTTGATACATGGATGGATTCTAGTGTATCTCCATTATTTGTTACAAAATTTAACAGAGACGAAGAATTTTTTAAGAAAACATATCCTACTGCAATTAGACCACAAGCAAAAGATATTGTCAGAACATGGTTGTACTATACATTATTACGATGTGAAAAATTAACTGGAAAAAAACCTTGGTCTGAAGCATGGATAATGGGTTACGGATTAGATGAAAAGGGTATGAAAATGAGTAAGAGTAAAGGTAATGCAATTGATCCATTACCAGTAATTGAAAAATCAGGTGCAGATACTTTTAGATTTTGGAGTGCAAGTGAAATAAATCAAGGTTATGACTTTAGATGCTCAGAACAAAAAATTGAATCCACTAGAAAATTTTTGAGCAAATTATGGAATGTTTCAAGATTTCTATCTAGCTTTCCAGTGATTAAATCAGGTAAATTATCTGAATCAGATAAATGGATATTATCTGAACTTGATAAATTAATTTCAGTTTGTAAAGAAGGATATTCAAAATATAATTTCTTCATTCCTTCTACAGCAATTAGAGAATTTACATGGAACATTTTTGCTGCACAATACATAGAGATAGCAAAAGCAAGAGCATATGGAATTGGTTTTACAGATGAAGAAAGAGATGGTGCAATTTTTACATTACACAAAGTATTATCCACAATATTGAAACTTTTAGCACCCATTACACCGTTCATTACAGAACATCTTTGGCAAACATTATACTCCCAAGATAGCATACATAAAGAAAATTTACCAGATATTGAAAATGTAACTGATATGTCAAAAATGACACAAATAATTGCAGAATTTAATTCAAAAGTATGGAATGAGAAGAAACAAAAGGAACTTTCTTTAAAAGATTCAATAAAAATGGATGTTCCAGAAATATTAAGTCAGTTTAAAAAAGATTTAATCGCGATGCACAATTTAGAATCTAATTAAGATTATCAACTAATTTTACAAATGATTTGTGTAATGAAATATTCCTTGTAAGTTCAGGGTGAAATGCAGTTGCAATGATATTTCCTTGCTTTACTGCAACAATTTTTTCATTGAATTTTGCTAGTATTTCAACATCAGAACCAGTTTCAGATACAGATGGTGCACGAATAAACACACCATTAAAAGAAGAAATCCCAACAGGTTCCATTGAAATATTTGCTTCAAAAGAGTATTTTTGGCGTCCAAAAGAATTTCTTTCAATTTTTACGTCTAGAACATCTAATAGAGGCTGTTCAACGTTACCTACAACTTTATCTTTAGAATTTTTTGATAGAAATATCATTCCGGCACATATACCAAATACTGGCATTCCAGATTCAATTTTTTCTTTAATTTTTTTTAAACCACCGTTTACAAGAGACATTTGACCAATTACAGTACTTTCGCCTCCGGGAATTATCAGACCATCAAGTTCAGATATTTGCTCTATTGTTTTAACTTGAATTACAGTGCCATCAATACCTAATTCACTCATGGAAGCCAGGGTGGCTAAAAAATTTTCAGTCACATCTCCTTGTACTGCAAGTATACCAATCTGAATTTTACTCATACAGTACTACCTCTTTCTTGCATTTTCAAATCTAGATTTTTTACATCCAAACCAAGTATTGATTGTCTTTCATCAATCATTTTTTGTGCTTCTTTGACTTTATCTGATTCTTCCCAGAATGTAGTTGCAAGAACAACAGCACGAGCACGTTCTTGAGCATCTTCAGCTTTGAATATTCCTGAACCTACAAAGATTCCATCACAACCTAATGACATAAGATAAGCAGCGTCAGCAGGGGTTGCAATTCCTCCAGCGGCAAAATTTACAACAGGTAATCTTCCAATTTTTGCTGTCTCTTCAACTAAATCATAAGATACTTTGAATTCTCTAGCCATCTTAACAAGTTCTTGCTTGTCATCAGAATCATACATACTTTTGATAGTACGAAGTTCTTCATTGACTTTTTTAATATGATAAATTGCTTCTGCAACATTTCCAGTTCCGGGCTCACCCTTAGTTCTAATCATTGCCGCACCTTCTTCAACTCTTCTTAATGCTTCACCTAAAGAACGCGCACCATTTACAAATGGAGTAGTGTAATCCCATTTCCAAATGTGATGATATTCATCAGCAGGGGTTAAAACTTCAGATTCATCTATCATGTCAACATTAGTTTCATCTAGAACACTTGCTTCATACACATGACCAATTCTACATTTTGCCATAACAGGTATTGTTACATGATCCATAATCTCTTCTATAATTCTAATACTTGCAGTTCGTGCTACACCACCTGCTTTTCTTACATCAGAAGGTAATTTGTCTAGCACCATTACAGATACTGCACCGGCTTCTTCAGCTATTTGGGCTTGTTCAACATTTGTCACATCCATAACAACTCCATTTTTTAGCATATGTGCAAAACCACGTTTTAGTGTGGAAGTACCACGTACAGTTGAATTAGAATCAATTTTTCCACATACTACACCCTTGGAATCAGGAATATCTCCAGAAAGCGGAATCATAGACTATCTGAGCCTCATCGATATTTATTCCCTTATGATCTCCATTATTAGTTCCAGTTCTTCTTGAACCATTGTGATGATTGGTGGAATCATTCGTTCGGTTGCATACTGTTCAGGCCAGTATAATTGATTAGTATTTTCATTTAATGTAATCTTAAGACCAAATTTTTGATAGGTTTCAACTCCTTCTTTTATAGAAAATGATTCAAATGGTAATGACAAAAAACCAGTTTCTTTAATCATTGCAACAAGTTTGATTCTTTGTGAGTTATCAATTTTAATGGTTTTTGGCGTACTAACTTTTCCATCTTTAGTAATAGAGTAAGTTACTGTGCCATCATTTTTTATTACAATAATTTCTGTTTGATCTGCAGTAATTCTATCGGTTATACCTGGTGAAACATTTCTAAGATGATGTGTAGTGAATTCTATTTCTGATTTATCAGAAGGATCTATTGCAGTATTTGATATTTCTGGTGCAGTAACTAATGGAATGACAATCATTATTGCAAGAATTATTGGAATTGCGCCGCCAACAAGAAGAATCGGTTTAACCATTTTACTGCAAATATTGCTAATTTACAAATAAACCTTAGTAATAGTTAAAATTCCTGCATAATATTTCAATTCTTGTGGGTTCGTAGCCTAGCCTGGTAGGGCGACGGTCTCCAAAACCGTCGATCGTCGGTTCAAATCCGATCGGGCCCACTTACGATGTTTTATTTTTTAAAACATTAAGAGCAGAACCTGCTTTGAACCACTCAATTTGAGATGAATTGTAAGAATGTATCAAAGTAATTTTTTCAGAATTTCCATCAGAGTGTTGTAGTTTACATTCAAATGATTTGTTAGGTGCAAAATTAGTTAAACCAGAGATACTAATTTTATCATCTTCTTTAATTTTTTCATAATCATTAGAATCGTTAAATGTTAATGCAAGAATACCTTGTTTTTTAAGATTTGTTTCATGTATTCTTGCAAAAGATTTTGCAATGACAGCTGCACATCCTAAGAATCTTGGAGTCATCGCTGCATGTTCACGACTACTTCCCTCACCATAATTATTATCACCTACTATGACCCAACGCATGTTTTTTTCTTTGTAACTTCTTGCAATTTGTGCACAGTTTTCAATATTATTTGAAAGAATATTCTTTGCTTTGCCAATTTCATCATTGAATGCATTTACAGCACCTAAAAGTAAATTATCACTCAAGTTATCAAGATGACCACGGAGACGAAGCCAAGGACCTGCAGGTGAGATATGATCAGTGGTGCATTTTCCTTTGGCTTTTAATATCAAATTTAATTCAGTGAAATCATTTCCGTCCCAAGAAGAAAATGGTTCAAGTTTTTGTAATCTGTCACTGTTAGGATCTATCAAAACATTAACATTTTCAGAGTTTTCTGATGGAGAAACATAAACTCCTTCAGTGATCACAAACCCATTAGCAGGTACTTCAGGAGCAATTCCAGGAGGAGAAAGTTTAATTTTTTGACCATCTTTTCCCTCAAGTGAATCCTCTAATGGATTAAATGATAAACTACCTCCAAGTGCAAGTGCGGTTATAATTTCTGGACTTGCTATGAAATTCATTGTATCGCGTTTTCCATCATTACGTCCAGGGAAATTTCGATTAAATGATGTAACAATTGAATTTTTTTCTCCCTCTTTTAATTCAGGTCTTTGCCATTGACCAATACATGGGCCACATGCATTAGCAAGAATTGTTGCACCAATTGATTTTAGGGTATCAATTTGCCCATCTCTCTCTATAGTAGAACGAATTTGTTCAGAACCAGGAGTTACTAATAATGGGATTTTTGCCTTGATTCCATGTTTTTCAGCTTGTTTAGCAACGCTTGATGATCTAGACATATCTTCATAAGATGAATTTGTGCAACTTCCAATTAGAGCAACAGAAATTTTATCAATATACTCTTTTGAGTCTACTTCATCAGATAATTTTGATATCGGTCTTGCAAGATCAGGCGTATGAGGTCCAACCACATGTGGTTCAAGAATTGAAAGATCAATTTCAATTACCTTGTCAAAAAATTGTTCAGGGTTTTCTTCTACTTCAGGATCTGCTTGAAGTAAAGCAATGTGATCATTAGCAAGAGATGCAATCTCTTTTCTATTTGTCGAATTCAGATAAGTTTCCATTCTTTTATCATAAGGAAAAATGGAACATGTTGCACCAATTTCAGCTCCCATATTGGTAATTGTTGCTTTACCAGTACAGCTAATTGATTCTACACCAGGACCAAAATATTCAATAATAGAATTTGTACCTCCAGATACTGAAAGTTTTCCTGCAACGTATAGTATAACATCTTTAGGTGCAGTCCATCCACTCAGTTCACCTTTAAGATGAATACCAATTCGTTTTGGATAAAGTAATTCCCATGGCAAACCCGCCATAGTTTCTGCTGCATCAAGACCGCCAACTCCAACAGCTATCATTCCTAATCCACCAGCATTTGGAGTATGAGAATCAGTTCCAATCATTAGACCTCCAGGAAATGCATAGTTTTCTAAAACCACTTGGTGGATAATTCCAGCACCTGGATTCCAAAATCCAGCGCCATATTTACTAGATGCTGTTTCAAGAAATTTGTATACTTCGTTATTTTCATACATCGCTAATTTTGTATCAGATTTTCCTTCAGTTCTTGCTTGGATTAAATGATCACAGTGAACAGTGGTTGGTAATGTAACTAATTTCAAACCAGCTTGCATAAACTGTAACATGACCATTTGACCAGTAACATCTTGTAATGCTACACGATCAGGTCGAAGAAATACATAATTTTTTTTTTCATCTAAGAGTTTATCTAAAAATTCATCTTCAAGATGTCCAGCAAGAATTTTTTCAGTAAGAGTTAGAGGTCTTTTTAATGTAGTTCTGAATTTTGGGATGTTTTTTTCTAATTTATGATATACTTCTTTGACCATTTCAGGTGTGGTTTCTATTACAATTTTAGACAATATTTCATAATGTAATTTTCAGTTTATAAACGGTCAGTGATTAAGATTTCAAAATTTTAACATACAGTTATAAGAGAAAATACACTATCTGCTTTTGTTGTTTTTATTATTAAAAAATCAATTAACTTGGAGAATTGACATACATGGTTAACAAAGGTTTCCCAAAATTTGGAATGTCACAAGCAGGAGCATATGTTACAGCATTAAAAAATTATAATTTACCAGATTTCATTCTAAAATTAGTTGCAAAAGACACAAACTCTGAACTTTTAGAGAGAGGAAGAATTGATGATAGATTACAGAGTATGAATGATCATGCATTAGAGTTACTAAATAAAATTTTTGTCGATTGTGCAGAAGATAAAAAAGGAAAATTTGCACAGTATAGATTTTTTGCATATGTTTCAAGCATGTATCATAAATGTGAGGTTTTGATTAATGAAAGTATTCCAGGTAAAACTGGTAAAGAGCATAAGGTTCCAATTGCGATAAAAAGTAATGGAATGTACATAGCAATTGCGTTTAACAAAGCAACAGGAAATTCTATTAACAAAAAAGATGTTGCAAAATTTTATGATGTTGCAGATGATGTAAAAAGTGGAGAGCATGGAACACAACTCATTGACGCAATTTATGGATCATCTGTTGGTTTCAAAGGAGATTCACTAGTGGAGTTAGAAAATCTTAGTAAATCAAGAAAAGATGATGCTGAAAGTAAATTAGAATTCAAAACTGCAAATTTTGAAAATAGAATTTATTCAGTTGTAAAATGCTAATATTTTATTGTCGAAATATCCATTGAAAGGAATTTTGGTTTATCATTAGTAATTTTATAATTTTCATCATATTGAATAAAAGGTAAATTATTGAAAAGATGTTCAGTTTGTAAATCATGAACATCTTCAATGTAACGTTTATGTTTTTTTTGTCTTAGCATTTCATGCAAAATTTCATGGCACACAGTAGTACAATTTTTTTCTGCAAGAAATAATTCATCATGGCCATTTTTTGGTTTTTGCCAAAGTGCCATTCCAAAATTTTCAGAATGAAATCCTTCACATGTACAATCAGTCCAAAACGGTCTAAAATGTGTCAAGTAAAAGTGATAAATTTCTTTTCCACGTTGACGATGATCATCTAATAGATTATGCGAATCAAGTTTTTGAAGTATGCTTCTAGGCTTTGTAATCATTTCATCACATTGAATTTCATATGATTTTGAGAAATTTTCTTGGATCCATTTTTGAAAAAATTTAGCCATATCTTTTACATATTCAAATTCATCTTTACGGTATTCAAGATCTTCTTCTTTAACTACAAAAATAAAGTGTAAGAGCATTTTAACAAAAAGGATGTAATGATTAGGTTTGACCTTCTATGCCCATAAGGGTTAAGGTAGATCTAATCTTTTCTATTTTTCTTATCTTCCAAGTAATTGTTTCACGTAATGCTTCAACTGTTGACGATTCAATTTTTGCCAAAATGTCGTAAGCACCAAAGGTACCGTGAACCTCTATTACTCCTT
>Ga0209402_10001502_pt1 | contig 25144 bp, 23 predicted proteins | sample ArcticOcean_MG_C_3_FD_187437 | JGI IMG/M metagenome (GOLD analysis project Ga0209402, IMG submission 187437) | Marine microbial communities from western Arctic Ocean - ArcticOcean_MG_CB8_126 (SPAdes) (version 2) | ecosystem: Environmental > Aquatic > Marine > Oceanic | place: Arctic Ocean... | reverse complement strand
ATTGCCATTTTGGCAGATTATTGATGAATTTTTATAGTTTTAGGTTATATTTGATATAAGGCATACTTTTTGCATCAATACTAGTAGGAAAAAATATGGACACAATAGAAAAACAATATCCAGTAATGCCGTTAAAGAATACGGTATTATTCCCTCAACAGGTTATTCCTATTTATGTAGGAAGAAAAAAGTCGCTAAAGCTGATTGAAGATTTAGATCCAAATAATAAATATTTGGTAGTCGTCGCACAGCAAGATGGCTCAGTAGAAGATCCAAAAGAACAAGATTTATACTCTTATGGTACATTGGCATTGGTATTAAAGACTTTTGATATGCCAGATAATAGTAAGTCTGCTATTGTACAAGGGGTAGATAGAGTAAAGATTCTAAAATATGAAGAAGGCGATGACTATTTTATTGCTGACGTAGAAAGAATTCCAGAATCAATTACTACTCCAGATGTGCAGGTTGAAGCATTGGCTAAAAGTTTAAAAAATTCATTTACTGAATTAATAAAAATCTCTCCGAATCTAAATGAAGAGCATGCAGGAATGTTATCAAATATTGATCGTCCTTCTAGGCTTGCTGATAGAGCAACATCTCTTTTATCTGTATCAAATTCAGAAAAACAAGAAGTTCTAGAAGAGTTAGATATTAAAAAGCGTGTTGAAATTGCAATTAATTTATTACAAAAAGAAATACAGCGCATTAAGCTGGGTGAAGAAATTCAAACAGAAGTACAAGATGAAATTTCTAAGACTCAACGAGAGTATTATTTAAGAGAGCAGATGAAAACTATCCAAAAAGAACTAGGAGAAGATAATCAGACTGTAGAATTAGATGAATTGACTAAAAAAATTGATGATGTGAAGATGAGTGAAGAGGCTACACAAGTAGCACATAAAGAATTAGATCGTCTTTCACGTATTTCACCACAATCTCCTGAGTATTCTGTCGCAAGAACTTACTTAGAGTGGTTAACAGATTTGCCATGGAGTAAATCTAGTAAAGATAATTTAAATATTAAAAAAGCAAGTAAAACGCTTAACGAAGATCATTATGGTCTGGAAAAAGTAAAAGAGCGTGTGCTGGAATATCTAGCAGTAAGGTCTTTGAAAAAGAGAGTCTCAAAAAATGACACGGTTAGAGGACCTATCCTTTGTTTTACAGGCCCTCCAGGAGTTGGTAAAACTTCTTTAGGAAAGTCTATTGCTAAATCGATGGGAAGAGAATTTGTTCGTATTTCATTAGGCGGAGTAAGAGACGAAGCAGAAATTAGAGGACATAGACGTACTTATATCGGAGCATTACCTGGAAGAATTATTCAGTCATTGAAAAAAGCTAAAACAAATAACCCTGTCTTTATGTTGGATGAAATTGATAAGCTAGGTTCAGATTTTAGAGGCGATCCTTCTTCAGCAATGCTTGAAGTCTTGGATCCAGAACAAAATCATGCATTTAGCGATCATTATCTAGAAGTAGATTTTGATTTAAGTAAAGTAATGTTTATTTCTACAGCAAATTATGCTGATAATATTCCTCATGCACTATATGACCGTATGGAAATGTTAGATTTCAGAGGTTATATTGATGATGAAAAAGTTAAGATTGCTGAAAAGCATTTAATTCCAAAACAAATTACAGAAAATGGATTAACTCCTAAGCAAGTGAAGTTTAATGAAGGTGGTATTAAGGAAATTATTCGTTCTTATACGCGAGAATCTGGAGTAAGAAGCTTAGAAAGAGAAATTTCTAATGTGCTTAGAAAAATTGCAGTAGATGTAATAAATAAAAAAGTAAAAACGGTTAATGTGACTAAGAAAATCGTTAATGACTATTTAGGGATTCCTAGGTTTCAATCTGATTTAGCAGAACGCACTACTAAGCCAGGTGTTGTAACGGGGATGGCATGGACTGCTGCAGGTGGAGATATTCTATTTGTAGAATCAAGCAAGATGAGAGGAAAAGGTTTGCTTACCTTGACCGGTCAATTGGGCGATGTTATGAAAGAGTCTGCCGCCGCTGCATTTACGTATGTCAAATCCCATACAGATATTTTAGGATTAAAAGAAGATTTTGCAGAAAAAATGGATATTCATGTTCATTGTCCGGCTGGAGCTATTCCAAAAGATGGTCCTTCAGCGGGTGTAGGAATGTTTACTTCATTGGTATCTTTATTAACAGATAAACCAGTAAAGAGCAAACTTTCTATGACAGGAGAAATTACGTTAAGAGGAAATGTCCTTGCTATTGGCGGTGTCAAAGAAAAAGTGACAGCTGCTCATCGTGCAGGCATTAGAACGATCATACTTCCTTTTGCAAATAAACGTGACTTAGAAGAGATTCCGAAACATATCAAAAAAGATTTAACATTTCATTTCGCAAAAGAAGTGATGGATGTCATTGATGTGGCTATCCCAGATCTTAAAAAGTAATTTGTTGGATTATTTAATCTAAGAATTTAATTTCACTCACTTTTGGGGCGATTAGCTCAGCTGGTCAGAGCGCCTGCTTTACACGCAGGATGTCGCAGGTTCAAATCCTGCATCGCCCACTCGTCAATAGATTAGTATTATACAGAGAGAACAAGGGCTACTTCGGTAGCCTTTGCTGTTTCCAAAAGACATCAAACAATGGTAAACAAGCGTACTTCCATTGGTAAACAATATGGTAAACAATTCCTCAACCTTATTATAAACGGGAATTTTCAACCTAATTATCTCAACCTAAACAAGAAATCGAGGGGGGTAGGTAACATATATAAGACTCACACGCAATCTTGAATAATTTTTTGTAAGTTTTAAAATAATGGACAGAAAATATTGAAATGAAATTGCCAACCAATCCAAAAAAACTATTTTTTATAGATGGTTGTGGTGCCATTTTATCAGCTTTTTTATTAGGAATTGTTCTTGTAAGATTTGAAAAATATGTTGGAATACCACCTGCAACACTTTATTTCCTTGCAGCATTTCCGATAATGTTTATAATCTATGATTGGTTTTCTTATTTGCAATCACACAATAAACAACCACTGCTTTTAAGAGGTATAGCCCTTTTCAACTTTTTATATTGTGGTCTATCTATAGGAGTGGCATTTTATCATTATGAAACTCTTACAATATTTGGGTGGATTTATTTCTTCATTGAAATTTTGATTGTAATGATTCTTGCAAATTGGGAATTAAAAATTGGCAAACACAATCTTGGGCAATTTTTTAAGTCTTGTGAATAGATGGACTAAAAAGAGTAATTTTAATGAAATCAACAAAATGGAGATTAATATGAAATGCTTAACATGTAAAAGAACTTGGAAAAGAACCAAGTGGTATGAATTTATCAGCTTCTTAACTAAATGTAAGAAGTGTGGTAGTAGGTGCATACTAAGGTATTAAGAAGATTTGTCAAGCAATCATCAAACTAAAAGAAATCATAGATTGGGCAACAACATTGAGAGATAATCTTAAATAATACATCAACCTAATAATAGAATCCTGAATAACATTCAAGGGGGGTACCAAAGTATATATAAAACCCACCCACAATCTTGGGCAATTTTTTGTAAATTTGAGTATGAGAAAAATATTACTAACAACGTTTCTTTTGTTAACCTTCCTATTCCCTCAAACACAAGACGAATCAAATGAAATACATATAGAAGAAATTAATAATCATCACAACGATGGGCATGGTAGTATGGTGAATAATTTATCTGAGAATACAACTAAAGCTGCCTCCATACAAAATCAATCAAGTACTTCTGAAATTATTGATGCTTACTTACAATTAAAAAATGCATTAACAGAAGACAATGAAGAGAAAGCAGCTGAAGCTGGTAACGCTATTCTTACTGCATTTTCAAATTTTAACATATCTCAATTAACTGAAGATCAACACAAAGAGTATGTTGAAATTGTTGAAAACGCAAAAGAACAAGCTGAACACATTGTAAAAAGCCCTATAGACCACCAAAGAGAACATTTTGAAGTGTTGAGTACGGATATAAAGGATTTAATTGCATTGCTAGGAATAGAAACTGGCACAACTTTATACGAAACTTTTTGTTCTATGTATAACAATCACACAGGGGCAATGTGGCTGAGTGAAACTGAAGAAATTAAAAATCCTTTCTATGGCAGTAAAATGCTTACATGCGGTAAAGTGCAAAAGCAAATTAACTAAATGAAGGTGTTTAAAAAAATAGGACTTTTTTTATTGATTGTGTTTGTGTGTATACAATTTATACCTACAAACCGCAATCAAAGTACTGAAATTCTTGACACAGATATCACCAAGACTTTTAAGGTTCCTCAAAACATCCAAACACTGTTAAATGAATCTTGTTACGATTGTCATAGCAATAACACCAAGTACCATTGGTATGATAAAATTCAACCTGCAAGTTTGTTTGTAGAAAGACACATTAACGAAGGTAAAAAAGAATTAAATTTTAGTGAATTCGGTGCGTATTCAAACCGAAAACAAAAAAGTAAATTAAAATTTCTTATTAGTCAGGTTAAAGATGATAAAATGCCAATATCATCTTATGCTTTAATACATTCTAATGCCAAACTTTCTGAAAGTGAAAAAAAAGAAATCATAGATTGGGCAACAACATTGAGAGATAATCTTAAATAATACATCAACCTAATAATAGAATCCTGAATAACATTCAAGGGGGGTACCAAAGTATATATAAAACCCACCCACAATCTTGGGCAATTTTTGGGGAACTTTACTGCTATCAAGTAGGTTAGTTATTTTAATAGACATACCTTGTCAATATTAATTGAATTAATAAACAATTGGAGGTTCCAGTGAAAAAAATAGTATTATTATAGATCATATAAATTATAGTGATATATTTTATATATATGAAAAATATTCAATTCATTAAAGAATCATTAAAAAATCTAAAGGAAGTTGGGACTATATTCCCAAGTTCAAAATTTGTTGTAGAAAAAATGGTTTCACCCATCAACTTTGAAAAAAAGCTTACAATATTAGAATTAGGGTCTGGGCATGGAGTAATTACAAAGAAACTATTAGAAAAAATGAACTGTGATTCGCAACTAGTTTGCTTTGAAATAAATAAGAAATTTCATCAAGAACTTAATAAAATCAATAATGAGAAAATGATATTAATTAATAAATCAGCCGAAAAGATGAAATCATATCTAAATGAATTTGATATAGAAAAAGTAGATTATATTGTATCTTCATTACCATTAGTATCATTACCAAAAGAAACAACAAATAAAATTTTATCTGACTCTGTAGAAGTATTAGGAAAAAGTGGAAAGCTAATTCAACTACAGTATACAAAACTATTAGACAAAAAATTGAAAAGTTACTACAATCAAATTGATATACAATTCACCCTCAAAAACTATTTGCCTGCGTTTATTTATACTTGCTATAATCAAAAGCCTCTATAAAAGAGGCTTTCTAACTCTATGTGACATAGCAGTTTAAATACTACAAATAACTACTTAATGGACGAGAGATTAAAGTGGAAATTTTCAACCTAATTATCTAAACCTAAACAAGATATCGAGGGGGGGGGTAGGTAACATATATAAGACGCACACGCATTCTTGGATAATTTTTTAGCATTGATTCATTGACTAGAGCAACAACATTTATGTATGTTAAGTCTGTATGTCAAACAATGTTAAAAAGCCAAAAGTATTAATTACTTATAGGCCATTAAATAAAACATTAAGAAATAATCATGAATAAACGATTTATACACATCCTTATTGCCGCAATCTTACCATTCCTCGCATCCTTCCAATCAATTCAATACCAATCTATTAAATCAGATCAATTAGCATTGAGCGTTGACGCTAATTTCCCATCAATAATACAATATAAGCTATTGAAAAATAATGCAATATTAAAAGGAAGTATATCAAACAATAAGACTTTATTAATCAACGGAATAGAATTTCAACCTAAAGTAACATCAACAGTTAAAGACAACGCCATCCTTTATATTATGAGTATAGAAGATATTGAAGTATCTCTTACTGTAAAGGTTGAAGTGATTGATAATATTGTTGAGTTAAAATTTATTGAGGTAATAGAAAATGGGGCCTTTAAAATAAATACAATTGCTTTTCCAGAACATCAGTTATTAACGGTTTCTTCCAAAGTAAAAAATGCAAATTTTTCAGGAGCTAAAATGTTTACAGCTGTGGGAGGTAATGATGGAGATATTTTTCAAAAAGTAAATACAAAGACATTGGTAGATTCCACACCAAAAGGATTTTTGTACGGTATTTTATCTAATAAAAATATTGCTGCTTCTATTTGGACAAATGCTGTTCAAGAAAAAACGGATAATAACAGGATTCTTAAATATACTTTTAAAAAAAATAATGACGTCTACACCAGTCTTTGGAGTGGATCATGGTTGTATAGAGCTGATAGAATGAGCTCTATCAACAAATTGCCAGAACTAAAAATAATTATTACAGATGATGCCAATGGTGATAGAAAAGTAGATTGGCAAGATGGGGCAATTGCCTTTAGAAAAATTATGAATAATCCTTTTGGAAGTGAAAGGGTAAAAGATTGGGTTGTTTTTAGAATTCCTATGAACTTTGCTAGTCAGGCTACAAATCCATTTTCAAAGTCATTAGATGAGACCAAAAGAATCTTTCTAAATACTGATGGACTTGGTCAATTTGTAATTCTTAAAGGATACGGAGGCGAAGGTCATGACTCCAATCATCCTGATTATGGATATATTGGAACGCGGCAAGGTGGTGTAAAAGAAATGAATCTTATTTGTGATCAAGCGAACAAATATAATGCTGATATTGGAGTACATATTAATGGTACAGAATCTTATCCTGAAGCTCAAATGTTTAGCGAATCTTTAGTTAAAAAGGAAAATTTAGGATGGAATTGGCTAGATCAATCTTACAGAATAGACAAGCGGTTTGATGCTATAAATGATAAAAGATACCATAGATTGAAGTCTTTAAAAGATCAAGTACCTAACCTAGACTTTATATACTTAGATGTATGGTATGCAAAAGGGAGCTGGGATAGCCGAAAGGTTGCTAGCGAAATTAATTCGCTCGACTTGATTTTGGCAACAGAATTTCCACAAGATTTAGAATATGATGCTGTTTGGAATCATTGGGCTGTTGATTATAAATATGGAGGAAAAACGATCAAAGGATTTAATAGCAAAATTGTACGTTTTATCCGTAATCATCAAAAAGATACTTGGATTGCCAAACACCCTTTACTTGGAGGTGCTGAAATGGTTGATTATGAAGGTTGGCAAGGAAGAATCAATTATGATAATTGTATAGATATTACCTTCCAAGCAAATTTACCTACTAAATACATACAACATTTTCCAATTATTAACTGGCAAGAAGATGTTATTCAATTAGAAAACAACGTTGAGGTTAAAACTCAATCTGGAAAAAGAATTATTACAAAAGACGACAAAATAATTTATAATGACGATGCTTATTTATTGCCTTGGAATCCTATTGAAGAAAACAAGCTTTACCATTGGAACGAAAAAGGAGGCACAACAAATTGGATGTTACCTCAATCTTGGAATGATGTTAAAACTATTTTCCTTTATGAATTAAGTGATTTAGGAAAAACACTCCACAAAGAAATTGCCATAAATAATGGTAGTGTTGAAATTAATACAAAAGCTAAAACACCTTATGTTCTTTATAAAAAATTGCAGACTACTACGCAAATAGATTGGGGCGAAGGCACAATCGTAAAAAATGGAGGTTTTAATAGTGGGAATATTGACAATTGGAAAACGAATAATGAAAAGGCAAACGTCTTAAGGGATAGTCTTGGACAATACAAGTTAATAGTTAATAAAAGTAAAGAGCCAACTACAGTATCCCAACTCCTACCCAATCTTCCAAAGGGTTCTTATGCCGCAGAAGTATATGTTCAAACGTCTGGAAATAGAAAAGCCAGTTTAAAAGTAGCATCGAGCACGAATGTTAAAGTAAACTACACAACAAGTTCGTTGTGGGAAAATTATATTGCAGCAGATAGTAAACATGGAAGTAAAATGCAAAAAATGCATGTGTTTTTTGATGTGGAAAAATATCATGATAATATCAAACTAGAGCTTAACACGAGCATAGGAGATTCCATTGTTATATATGATGATGTGAGAGTAATCAGAGCACAAAAAAAAACTGCCATAGATAGCATCTATTTTCAAGAAAGTTTTGAACACATTCCATCAGGTATAATTCCTTTTGTAAAAGGAGAAGCTGGTGGAGCTAATGATCCAAGAGTGCATCTTGCAGAAAAGCATAGTCCATACACGCAAAAAGGATGGAATGGGAAAAAAGTGAGTGATGTTTTAAATGGCAATTGGTCACTCAAACTGCATGAAGATGCTCAGGGCATAATAATCCAAACTATTCCACAAAATTTAAAATTTGAGCCTTATAAAAAATATAAAATTACTTTTAAGTATCAAGCTGAAAGTGACCACTATTCGTTTGTATTAGGAGACAATACAACAACTCTTTTGGAAAATCAAGTTAGTCAGCAACATGAAACACAGCTGTTCGAATTTATTTTTACTGCTTCTCCATCTGGAAATTCGTGGTTTGGAATCAAAAAGAATAGCGAAGAAACATCAGATTTTATCCTTGATGATATTACAATAATAGAAATGGAATAAATAATTTTTTCCTTGAATTAGGATATCAGTTGTAGCTTAAAATCTTCTGATGACAAAACAAGGGCTACTTCATAGATTAATTTGTTGTACATTGACACTTTCTTTCGCGGCAATCTTTACAGGAAGAAAAATAGAGAGGACTACTTCGGTAGTCCTTTTTTTTGTAGATTTATAACAATGAAATTATTTTTAACATCCCTTTTAATGGTAAGTAATCTTTTTGCTCATGAGCTTTCAAAATCTGATCAAGCTGAGTTTGTAGACGGCAGTTTTTTAGACTTTATATATTTGGGAGCCAAGCATATGGTCACAGGTTATGATCATATACTATTTTTAGTTGGGGTAATTTTTTTCCTAACAAAACTTCCTGATATTGTAAAATTTGTTACTGCTTTCACTATCGGACACAGTATCACACTTATCTTTGCTACTTTTTATAAGATTACTGCAAATTATTATTTGATCGATGCCGTGATTGCATTTAGTGTTATATATAAAGGATTTGAAAACTTAGATGGTTTTAAAAAAGTATTCTCTAAAAATGCACCAAATTTGATTCTCATGGTTTTTCTCTTTGGACTAATTCATGGATTTGGGTTGTCTACTCGTTTGCAGCAATTACATTTAAATCAAGACAGTCTATTGTTATCAATTCTTTCGTTTAATCTCGGAGTGGAATTTGGACAAATAGCGGCACTTCTAATAGCATACCCTATTATTCTAATTCTTCGAGGAGATGCATTTAAAAAAATATCTACTATGGTCAATTGGGGATTAGTCGTTTGCGGTATAGTTTTATTAGCATATCAGCTCAATGGGTACTTTACAGACACTCATCATCAAGAAGATCATACTACTCTAATAGAAGTGCATGAACATGATACTCAGGTGCATTCTCATGGAGATGATGAACCTCATTCCCATCAAACAAGTACACCTAAAAAGAAAGATACTGAACAATCTCAGGAAAGTACCAAGCATTCGCATGATGATGGGAATAATCATCAACATTAAGCTTCACTTCAGCTCTTGATATAGAAATCTTTAAATTTTGTTATTGCTAGATAACATAACAACTCCCTACCTTGTATGACAAAGAGAGAATTTTCAAAAATAAAGAGGATTACTTCGGTAGTCCTTTTTTTGTATATTTTGGAATGAGAGATGTTTATGTCTAGCCCTAATAAGTTATACACCATGCCCAGACACTTTGGTGCCAGTGATCATAATCAGCAAGATACCGTCCCCACGGGGTGGTATCACGATGTCACGGTTATTGCGGTGCCATATATTACCGATCGAGAAGCCATCGCACGTTATTTACCAGCGGGATTTGAGCCAACATCGGTTCCGGTGATCACCGTTTATTACTGTTGTAATAAGCAGGTCGATTGGCTTGCGGGTCATGGTTATAACATGATCGGTGTGAATGCTTCAGTGATCTTTAAAGGCAAGGATGAAACCCTAGAAGGCTCATACTGTTTAGCCATCTGGGAAAATTTAACCGACCCCATTCTGCGCGGCCGCGAGGTGCAGGGAATACCAAAAGTGTTTGCTAATATTCCAGAGCATTCAGAGCGATTAGGAAAACTGGCCACTAACGCCAACCATTTTGGTCATAAGATTGTTGATCTTTCTATTAAAAACTTAACCGCGTTAAGCGCGGAAGAAATTACAGGAATGATGCAAAGCCAGTTAGGAAAAGATCATCCGATGGCGTGCCGATACTTGCCAAATATTGGAATGAGTGGGGCGGCACTGAACGAGGTTACCACGTTTCCAAGTGAAAGTTTTCATCGTGAAGTTTTTGTGGGCGAAGGCAAGGTGGATTGGCACAGTCTTACTTGGCAGCAAAACCCGACTCAGTTTCACATTGTTAATGCCATCGCTGCGCTACCGATTATTTCGTACTTACCCTCAGTGGTGACAAAAGGCAGTGTGAATTTAACCTTAACGGATCGACCAACTCGAGTACTTAAGGTCTGACTCATCATGAAATAAAAACTGTTTGCTTTGTGGGCAGTGGCACTATGGGATGTTACAACTCACTTATCGCTGCGTTGGCAGGTTATCAGGTGATTTTGTACGATGTGTCAGCGCAAAATTTAGCGGCTACAGATTTGAAATACTCACAATTTGCAGAACCAATGTTAGCTGCGGGTACGATAAACCAGCAAGATTTTACGCTGGCTATGCAACGAGTGACCTTAAGTGGTGATGCGACTACGGCATTAGGCTCGGCAGATTTAGTCAGTGAATCGGTGTTTGAACAGCGAGATTTAAAACGCAAAGTGCTTAAAGAAATAGAAAATCATTGCCAAGCCCACTGTATCATTACCACCAATACGTCGGCATTATTAGTTTCTGAACTGGATTCGTCACTTGAGGATGGCAGTCGATTCGCGGCGCTTCATTCTTATCTCGGCATCGCCTTAATGGATATTGTGGGTGGTCCACGGTGCGAGCCCAAAACATTGCAGACGTTAGTGCGCTATGTGAAAAGTTTACATTGCCAACCGCTGCTGTTAAAAAAAGAATATCCCGGCTACTTACTCAATGCATTGCTGGGCTCTTTTTTTACCGGCGCCATTTTATTGGTTTCTAATGGTGAAGGCACTATTGAAGAAATTGATCGCGCTTGGTTAGCTCATAGTGGCGGTGCCATGGGGCCCTTTGGTTTGATGGATTATATCGGTTTAAAAGTGATATATGACAGTTGGGGCGACGAAAAAATAGATGCCCACGAGCAAGTGATTTCTAAACGAGTCACCGCCTATTTAGAACCTTTTATGGAGCGAGGTGAGCTGGGTATGAGTACAGGAAAAGGTTTTTATGGCTACCCACACGCCAGTTGGCAGGCGCCTGAGTTCATGCAAAACAAGGATATTCCTAAACGACTTTATAAGGCGTTAAGCACGGTCATCATACAACGGGCCATTTTGGTATATGACGCGGGCGTCGCCGAACGGGAGATGATTGATCAAACCTGGGTGACCGGCGTTTCAATTGCAAAAGGACCGTTTGCCATGTTTAACGAATGGGGCGTTACAGAATTTGATGCCTTATCAAAGACAACACAAGGTGCCATTGCGTTACATTCAGAAGAGCAAATGAACGCCATCCAAGCGTTTATCGAAGATTGCCCCTTATAGTCGTAGCTAAGCGTGATCAAATTTCTCAACCTAAACAAGATATCGAGGCGGGATATATATAAATAAGGGCTACTTCGGTAGCCCTTATTTATATATATTGTGCCAAATATTAACTGATATAAATACTAATAAAGGAACTATAGAAGGAGGTTACTGAGATGGCTGGAATGGAAACACTTGGTGTTGTAGGTTTTATTTTTGGACTTGCTGCTCTTGCGATGGTTATTGAATTGAAACAACAACTCAAAGAAGCTGGTGTTTTAAAAAAATAAGCAAAACAAATTATTTGATGAGAAATAAGGGGCTACTTCGGTAGTCCTTTTTTTATATTAATTTTTCTTATTGATATTGTTCATAAAAATAAATTATTTTATTAGAATGTCATATTTAAAGTTCTATTTAGCTCCAATTTATCTTTGTATGATGGCATCATCGTTGGTTATCGGTGGGCTAAATGGTCTCCTAATTGCATTTTTGATAGTTGTTTCAATCGTAATTGGTGAATTATTTCTTGGAGATGATGTTTCTACCCCAAATTATAAATATCCTTTTATATTAGATTTTTCACTCTTTATGACCATACCCTTGTTTTTTATTGTACTTTATTTGTATTTGGATACAATCTCTAATGCCTTTGAATGGTATTATCTATTATATATTCCAATTCTAGGATTACAGATGGCCTTAAGTTTGATTAATACAGGACATGAATTAGTACATAGAACGAGCAAAAAATTTGATTGTGAGGTTGGAAATTGGGCATTAGCTACTGCTTGGAATCCTGCGTTTGCTGTTGAGCATGTATACGGACATCACAAAAATGTTGGAATCACTGAAATAGATCCAGTCACAGCTTCTTATGGAGATAATCCATACCTTTTTACAGTCAAAGCATTCTTAAAAGAGCACGTGCATGCCTGGGGCATTGAAACCGTACAATTAAAACGCAGAAAGCAAGGAATCTTTTCTTTTCATAATCGTATTTTAAACGGCTATATCAGAACATTAATTGTATTTGGGTTAATTGGTTATTTTTTTAGTTGGGTAGCCATGTTAGTGTATATTGCTATAGGATTCGTTGCTAACTATATTTTTCAACTCAATAATTTTATTGAGCATTATGGGTTAGTGCGTATAAAAGGTACGCCTGTTCAATACCATCATTCATGGAACTCGAACAAGCGTATGACAGGTTACTTAACATATTATCTGACCAGACATTCCGATCACCATGTGAATGCTAAAAAAGAATTCTGGGAATTAAACCCTTGTGAAAGCGAGGGGATGGTACTTCCGTATGGCAATTTAACATATTTTGTATTATTCACCTTTTTCCCTGGATATACAAAATCCCAAATGGAGCCATGGTTAAAGAATTGGCATCAACATTATGCTTCCGCAGATGAGAAAGCTATAACAAAACATTATCTTAATCTTGTAGATTAATTTTACTAAGCTAATAGAAAAAGGTAAAGAAATCTTCTGATGACAAAACAATGGCTACTTCATAGATTAATTTGTTGTACATTGACACTTTCTTTCGCGGCAATCTTTATAGGAAGAAAAACAAAGAGGACTACTTCGGTAGTCCTTTTTTTGTAAAAATCTCTCATAAACCCTCACGAATATACAGCGTAGGATACTAGTCAATTTGTTGTAAGTTCCCTCTTCTATGGTAATAACAAAATAATTATATGTCTTTCGATACACTTGGTTTGTATGAACCTATTCTCAAAGCTTTAAAACACAAAGGATATAAAGAGCCTTCTCCAATTCAAGCAAAAGCTATACCTGCAATACTTGAAAGAAGAGACGTGATGGCTGCTGCGCAGACCGGTACTGGGAAAACAGCAAGTTTTATATTACCCATTTTACATATGCTATCGAATCCTAAGCATAAATTTAAAGGCCATGTAATAAGAACTTTAATTGTGACACCTACTAGGGAATTAGCAGCTCAGGTGAGAGAAAGTGCTGTGACTTATGGGCGCTATCTTGATTTAAAATCTACAGCTATCTATGGAGGAACCTCTGTTCGCAATCAAAAGAAAGTACTAAGACAGGGTGTTGATATTTTAGTCGCTACCCCCGGTAGATTGCTCGATTTATATAATCAAAAATCAATAGATTTTAGTAAAGTTGAAATTTTAGTATTGGATGAAGCTGATCAAATGCTAGATATGGGCTTTATCAATGATATAAAAAAAATCATCAGACTATTACCAGATCGACGACAAAATTTGATGTTTACAGCAACCTTTTCAGACCCATTTAGGGCGTTAGCAAATAAATTTTCTTACAATCCATTAGAGATTTCAGTCACAAGAGACAATGAAACAGCTAAAAATATTGAACACTATATTCATCCCGTAGATACATCTAGAAAATCAGAGTTATTAATTCATCTTATAAAAAAAGAGAAATGGAAACAAGCCTTGGTATTCACACGAACAAAACATGGCGCCAATAGGCTTACTAAAAAACTTATTCAAGCACATATCACAGCAGTTGCTATTCACGGCAATAAAACACAAAATTATAGAACAAGAGCTTTGGATGATTTTAAAAAGAATCGTGTAAAAATATTAGTTGCAACAGATGTAGCAGCACGTGGCATTGATATTAAAAATATGAACCAGGTAATTAATTTTGATCTTCCTACCGTAGCAAAAGACTATGTGCATAGAATAGGTAGGACGGGAAGAGCTGGTGAATCAGGTAAAGCGATATCATTTGTAGGGAGTGAACAGTTTGAACTATTAGATGGTATTCAAAAATTGTTACAACAGACTCTAGCACAACATATAGTGGATGGATTTGAACCTAGTAGTCCGATAGCTAAAAGCAATTCTAAGGTTGGCAAGAAGCAACGTCGTTCTAACAAGCAATCTAGATACAAAAAAAAGAAGCGTAGATAATATATCAATGAAGAAAAAAATCTTATTTAGAAATTTTTCTCTTTTTATTTGTTTCATCTTTCTATTCACAGCCTGTTCTAGCGACAATACAGTTTCATCTTCTGAAAATGATAATACTACTAATGAACCAATCAATTTTACTCTCTATGCTACTGGAAATTCCAATATTCAAACCAGTCCGCAAGGAGGATTTTGTTTGATGGGAGGTGCAGCAGAAGATGATAATGCAATGAGATGGTTTTTAAATCGCGCAGATGGTGGCGATATTGTTGTATTGAGAACATCCGGCTCAGATGGATATAATGACTATATGTACCACGACCTTGGAGTTACAATCAACTCAGTGAACTCTGTGGTATTTCAAGAAGCGTCAGAACATACCGATATAATCAATCTTATTAACAATGCTGAAGGCCTTTGGTTTGCAGGCGGAGACCAAGGTACTTATATTGATTATTGGCGTGACACAGCCATTCAAGAAGCAATTAAAAACGTGATTGATAAAGGCGCAGTCATTGGTGGTACTTCAGCAGGAATGGCAATCTTTGGAGATTGTGTTTGGACGGGAGAGGTATTAACATATGATTTTTTAGATATTGATTTATTCAATGGTATTATCTTTGATACACATTTTTCTGAAAGAAATAGAGAAGATAGATTGAAAGGTTTTATTAGTCAATCATCATGTACAATCGGTATAGGCGCAGATGAGAATACGGCCATTACTTTTGAAAATGATGGATCGTTCCATGTCTATGCTTATAGTAATGAAAAGAATGTTTCTTTTATAGACTCTAATGAACATATTGAGATAATAGATGGAGAACCTGATGGCAATGGGCCATTTAACATCAATGATATTTTTTCAGATACATCACCTCAGACAGGGTTATTTTTTGAAGCTCTTTATCACGATAAAATCACACAAGAATATTGAATAGTATTCTTATTCAATGATTAATTTCACAGTATTGGCGTATATTGTGTTATGAACAAGACAGCCATCATTGCACTCGGAGGGAATGCTCTTTCTCAAAAGAAAGAAGCAGGGACTATGGCAGAGCAATTCAATAATACACGTAATTCCTTTAATCAAATTATGGAATTTATCCGTCGTGATTATAATGTATGTCTTACCCATGGAAACGGTCCGCAAGTAGGAGATGAATTATTGCGCATGGATTTAACTCGTGATATTGTTCCTCCTATTCCATTAGGTATTTGCGTAGCAGGAACACAAGGCACTATGGGATATATGATTCAGCAAACTTTTCAAAATGCATTGCGTGAAGAAAAAATTGATAAAGAAGTAGTGACAATGGTCACTCAAGTGATCGTAAATGCTGATGATCCTTGTTTTGAAACTCCAACAAAATTTGTTGGCAAAAGATATTCATTGGAAGAAGCTGAAGAATTGGCTAAAACAATGGGATGGGATGTTAAAGAGCAAGAACCTGGACAGTGGAGACGAGTAGTTCCATCACCAGATCCAGAGTTTGTTATGCACGGACTGAGTATTCGAACGTTAGTTGAAGCAGGGACCATTGTTATTGCTGCTGGCGGCGGCGGGATTCCTGTTTATAGCACTGATGAAGGTAAATTAAAAGGTATTGATGCTGTAGTAGATAAAGATTTGAGTGCAGCAAAATTAGGTAGGGTCATTCGCGCACAAGAATACTATATCATTACAGATATTGATCAAGTATATAAGAATTATAACACACCAAATCAATCTCCGATTCATCAAATGACAGATACCGAAGCAAAACAGCTCCAAAAAGATGGACATTTTCAACAAGGAAGCATGTGGCCTAAAATTCGATCTGCTATTCATTTTTTAAAACATCACGGTGAAAAAGCTATTATTACTAATATTGCTAATATTCAGAAAGCAATTGAGGGTAAAGCAGGAACCACTATTATCAAAGAATAGATGAATTTTTTAACTGCTCATCAAACTATGTGGACTGCTTTTATTGTCGGATCATCCTCTCCTATTATATTATTTTTTCTTTATCAATTTGGATATGTCTCAAAGAAAATTATCGCATTATTTATCATGGGAATATGTGTTGGATTTAGCTGGGAAATTCCTTTTGCATTCGCCGGAGAATCGTTTCATTTAATCTTAGTAGATTGGCCCATTGATCTTCCATTGGCACGTAATATGAATTATGCTTTTTTAGATAGTCTCATTTTTTTAATAGGTATTTTTTTATGTAATAAGATCCTAAAAAATGATGACTATCTATATACTTTTAATGCTAAAGCACTTCTAATTATGATTGTATGGGGAAGTATTTCTGAATTTCTGATTGACTTGAATTGCAATGGGAAGTTATGGTTGTTTTTAGAAAACTGGTATAACCCTGTTTTTGTGTCTATTAATGGCAATAATATGACACTGATACCTCAATTAATTTGGTTAGTAGCTCCAATCATATATTACCTAACAGTATTAAAGCTTATCAAGTTGGTAGATTGAAATAAAAAAGGCGAATAAAATATCCGCCTTTTTTCTGTTTCTATAATCTGTTTTTAACAGCAATCACAACCACTGCTACAGCAATCACAACCACTGCTACAGCAATCACAACCACTGCTACATATTTTACTTGGACCTTCAAGCGCTCCAAAAGACTTTACGCTTATGTTTGTAAAGTTTGGATTGCTTCCAACACCAGCAAAAAGCTCACCAGCGCAGTAGTCATCAAGTGCTTGTTGGTTTTCAAAAGTATAAATACCTCCATAAACATTGTTTGCTTGATCAGACAACCAGGTTTTTGATTTTAAACCCGCAACTTCTGCAAAAACAGGGGCAAGCTCATCTGCAACTTTCAAATAATCTTCATGTGAAATACCATCCAGACTAAAATTTATAACTAGTATATGCATATTTTCTCCTTTATTTCTTATAATCTTATTTCTTATAATTTACAAAAAAAAGGACTACTGAAGTAGACCCTTATTTGTATATTTCTGTAGAACTTATTTTAAGAAAGTAGTGGTCGCTGTTATATCGCCATCATTTAGTGAAGGAGATATGTTCATAATCTTGCACATCATTTCATATAAGTGAATATTTTTAACTCGAGGCCCAACATAGCCAGATTTAAATTCAGGACCATATCCGATAAATAATCCATGCATAGATTCATAATCAGGATGATAACCATGATCTCCGTTTGGAAAACGATTTGGGTTAAAAGAATCATGGGTTAAAATGCGCCAATGATCATCTGCTACTGCAGTTAAATCTTGGATACGACGATTATCGGTTAAATGAAAGTTTTCAGGAAAGCCATTCTTCTTATAGATGGTCATATTTGGATGTGCATTTTCTAGTAATGGAAATAAATTTTCAACCGTTGAATCTGAATCTTCTGCTATTAATCGCATTACAGCAAAAGGTCCTTTGTCAATTAATTCAACTTTCGAAATATCAATATAATCGTCTAGAAAAATGACTTTATTAGTATAATTTTCTGTCATTCCATGATCAGAAACAATCATGATACTTACTTCATCAAAAATTCCACGATCTTTTAAGCCATTGATTAGTATTCCGATTTCATTATCAATGCTTCTAATAGCTGTTTTAGTTTCTTCTGTTTCAGGACCATAGCGATGACCTGCATTATCTACATCATTAAAATAACTTGCTAGAAATGTAGGACGGTTGGTTCCTTTTAGATCGAGCCATCGTAATAATTGTTCCATGCGTTGTGTGTTAGTAATGGATTCATCATATGCAAACCAATTAGATGGTCTTACTCCCATAATTTCTGCATCGGATGTTGGCCAAAACATAGTCATAGCACGCAAGGAATGGTTTTCTACTGTAACCCAGATTGGTTCTCTATTAATCCACTTACCATCTCTAGCAGCAGTACTACCTTGTCCGATATAATAATACTCATCGAAGACTTCATCATACATGCTATTCGCAATTAATCCATGATTATTAGGATAAGATCCTGTAACGATACTAAGATGATTAGGAAACGTTTTACTCGGGTAAGAAGGGATAAGTCCTTCAGATCTTACTCCCAATGCAACAAGTTCATCTAGGTAGGGGGTATCTGTTTTTTCTAAATAGTCCCATCGAAAGCCATCAATTGAAATTAAGATTAATGGAGTTCCCGGTTCACCATAAACTTGATCTGAACCTCCTTCTTGCGTCTGAGAACAAGAAAATAATATGCATAGGCATAGTAGTAGAAGTGTTTTTTGGATAGAATATTTCATTAGTTATACTTTAATGTACTGACTTTATATTTTTTTTGACATATATTTATCAATATGAAACAATATTTATTGATATTAGTAATACTATTTTCATCAGCTATCTATAGTCAAGACTTAGATTTGAATGTCGAGAAAGATGAAATGGTATTAGAAGTAAAAGGAATGGTATGTTCTATGTGTGCATTTGGTATCCAAGAAGGATTATCTGAGCTTTCATTTTTAAATAATAAGAAATTTAAAGCAGATGGCATTGAAGTAGATCTCGATACACAAATGATTTATATCCCTATAGATTTATCAAAAACAATTGATGAACTCGAGGCAATAAAGATTGTTAAAGATGCTGGATATGACACGGTTTCTATCTATACCAATTTTGATGGAAAATCTATCAAGAAAAAGGCTGCTCCTAAGTTAGTCGGTTAGATTTTTTTGAATATAAAAAAACTGATTCTTTGCTCTTTCTTATTTGTATCTATGCTGAGCGCACATCCTGTTATATTTAAAGGTGGGAAGGTGATTTGGTTAATTGATTCTCCCGATGTTACTGATATAAGATTTGGTAAAACACTAACCAGAAATTGGTATTCTGGTATTCGAATATTTAATCATAAGTATAATGAGCAATCTTTTATTGCATCAAATAATAACTTATTAATAAAACGATGGAATAGTCGTTCTTACCAAGCGAATATCTACGGATTATCTAGTATTGGTTTCAATCTAGATTCTGAAGAATCTATGTATAATTTGGGGCTACATGCTGATTGGGAAAATAGACGATTTATGGTAATGCATATGTTGCAATACTGCTCATATGATGAATCAATTATGCATAATTTTCGCCTTGCATTTACACCAAAAATAAAAGGATATAATGGTACTTCAATTTGGTTAATAGGTCAATATTCTAACCATCAGATAGATAATAAAAATTATGAAAAAATATTGCCAGTTGTCCGCGTATTAAAGAGAAATTATCTAGTTGAATTTGGCGGTAATGGTAAGGATACCTTCCTTACATTCATGGTACATTTTTAGTTATTTAAATGCTGAGTAAATAGTTACAATACCAAACATTTTTGGATAACTAACAGTATTCTTAAATCCATTCTTTCTTAGAATTTCATTAAATCTTTCTCCGTGAGGAAAAATATTAGCAGATGTAGACAGATATTCATAGGCAACTTTATTCCTCGCAAACAACTTACCAAATAAGGGAATAATCCATTTTGTATATAAGTAGTATCCTTGTTTGAATGGAAAATATGTTGGGACGGATGTTTCAAGTATAACCAATTGTCCTCCAGGTTTTAAGACCCTATTTACTTCGCGTAACCCTTGATTTAAATCTTCAAAATTACGCACTCCGAATCCTATTGTTACTGCATCAAATCGATCGTTCTTAAATGATAATGATTCAGCATCATCTAATTGCATTCTAATTGTTTTATCCAACCCTAAGGAATGTATTTTGTCCTTACCGATAGTAAGCATTTCTTGTGAAATATCTATTCCAATTACTTCTATTGAAGATTGTGTTGCTAAATCAATTGCTAGAGCTCCAGTGCCTGTAGCTACATCTAATATGCTTGTAGGATTTTTAGCAAGAATCATGGTTGCTACGCTTCTACGCCAAGTCTTATCCATTCCAAACGTAATAAGTCTATTTAATCGATCATATGTGCTAGCAATACGATCAAACATCGTGATCATTTGTTCTTTTTTTGAATTATTTAGATTGTTATAAGGCTTATGATTCACCTTGAAAATTAAAAGAAAGGGCTAGCAATATACTAGCCCTTTTTATGTAAAGATTATTTATTCGCTGATGCGAAAGTTTTGAAAATACCTAAATCAGTATGATTGTCCCATATATCATGGAAGTATTTCCAATAGTCTCCTCCATTTTCTGGACCAAACGCTGCATCTTCTAATGCTGCATTTCCAGCAGCAGCCATGTCTTCTAAAGACGCATATTCAGTAATATAGAATACAGGTAATGCACCCGCTTCAATAGATCCTGACCATAAATGTGTTAAGACTTTTTGACTAAGAATTTTAGGATTATTTTTAACAACTTCATTAGCATATTTTTTCATCATGTTTAAACGATCTGCGCCAGAACCATCTTCAACTTGATTCATAGGTTTCCAGTATCTAATACTTACTGAAACTACATTTCCATTGTTGATAGTTTCTTCACCAGTTAATGCCGCAGTATTCTTTTTCTCCAAGACTTTCCAGTGTTCTAAAATATGCACATCCTCATGATAAGATTGAAAATGTCTATGGTAATTTGAAACTGTTGTTGCTCTTTCATCTGAATCTCTCCATGCCATATCATTAATATTGTTAAATCCGGCATAGTCAGTTGCATCTCCTAAGTTTCTAAATTCACCTAAAATTGCAACATCGGCTGATTCTCCTGTCCAGAAGTGAGTTAAGACCATTGAGCTCATTAGCTGTCTTGACACTTTATTTCTTGCTGAATGATATGCCGCAACATCTGTGCTTCTATCCGTCCAAGAAAGATCTGGATTCTCACCAATTGGTTCCCATTTGTATTTTGACCATGTTACAACAGTATTCCCATCAGTGTATTGCGAGAAGACCATAGTTGTAAATAAGGCTACTAGTAGTAGTTTTTTCATTGTATTTCCTTTTATATGTTTGTTTACCTGATTAATGAAAAAAATATATGTTTTTAAGTAATTATATATTCAAAAAACCTTCTCACCATATTGATTTCAGTAATATCTACTATTATATACATCCTAGGATTGAATTTCCAGTTTAAAGATTAGTATAAAATTATTTCCTATAGTGTCTTGAAAAATAGTTTTAAAATAATGACCTATATGGAAAGAAATTATCAACATTCTAAATGGACGTTTGTTTATAATGTAAAAGGATGGAGAATATTGGAAGCAGCTAATGACAAATAACCCAAAGCTTAATGCGGTAAAAGATCTATTACATGAGTGGCATGCTACGTACTCTTTTTTTCTGACCATTAAAGATAAAAGTCAAAGAACAGAATATTATCTTGGAAGCATTCTATGGATTGAACGAAGTATTCATAATTATGGTATTAATATTGCAGAATTAGATGGATACGAATATTATAATCCTATTATTGATGCAAGAGGAGTAGATCATTTAAATGATACCCCATGGTTTGCAGTGGATAGCGATGAATTTGCTAAAGAGCATAATTTAAAAGACATGAAATTGATTGCAGAAATGTATTTAAAGCGACATTCGCTTCAACCTTTATTATCAAAAAAAGAATTTACCCAAAGCCAAGTGAGTGTCTTCATGGAGTATTTATGGAATCATCCATCGTACGATATTAAAGAGAATCCTAATCATATCTTATTAATTCAGTCTCTCCATTTTAACAAATATCGAGGAAATTGGCTGAATAAGCGTTTTGGAAAAGTGAAAAATAAACATTTTAAACATTTTGAGATTCAAATCTATAGACGGTATACATCAATTCGTAAGTTAATAGCGATTTTTGTGGGAGCGGAAATTATGACAGAAAAAGGAGATGCTTATGATATAGATTCATTACATCCTCTTATTATTAATACCTTTAAAAATTCTTTTAAGCAGTGGTTTGCTAATTATCAATATGATTCCTGGATTAAAGAAAAACCGCTTGGAGAAAACTGTGGAGATATTAATGGCGTTGTTATGCCGCATATCCGTGCAGTAAAACGATCTAAAAGAGATATTAAAGAACTTGAGAAGCAAAGATTTTTTAAAAAAAAGCCATAATTATGTTGTAGGTTTATTTCGTACTCTTCACAATTAAAATAATGAATAATAAAGACGCCACTAACCCTCATTTTTATCCTGAAAAAGAAGAACGACTCAATGTGTTAAGCCATTGGTATGCTTTTTTATGTAGTATTGTATGTTTTATTTTGCTTGTGATGAAGGGGATTAGTGACGGTACTCCAATTTATATTTTTAGCCTTACTACATTTGGTATTGTATTGATGTTAATGTTTATTACTTCGACCCTATACCATAAATCAAAGAATTCTGTCAGACGTAATAAATATAGAATGCTTGATATGTTTGCTATTTATACAATGATTGCAGGGTCATACACCCCTTATGCTCTTGTAGGGCTACAAGGAACAAAAGGATGGATTTTATTTGGGGTTGTTTGGAGTATTGCATTACTTGGTATCTTGTGGAAATTGTTTACTGTAGGGAAATATAATCTGATTTCAACATTCTTGTATGTTGGAATGGGAGCAATCTGCATTTTCTATACCAACGACTTAATACACTTATTGCCATATGACGGACTAATATGGTTAATAATAGGATGTATATCTTATTTAATAGGTGTCTTTTTTTATTTGATGGATCAGCATATTAAGTACAACCATTTTATTTGGCATCTATTTGTCATTGCGGGAAGTTTCAGTCATTTTATTTCGATATTTTTTTACGTTTTACCATCATAAGCATACATAAACGCTAGAAAAAAATTATGTATAACTCGCCTATTATTATATTTTTCTATAAATTATAAAGCAATGAAATGGGGGCAAAGTTCTATACCAGGTATAGAGGCTTGCCTTTTTATATAGTAACTAAATAGAGGAAAAAAATGGAATCGTTAATGGAATGCTTGACAGCATATTGGTGGGTATTATTACTGATAGCTGGCGGTTGTTGGTGGTATTGTAAGCGATAACCAATAATTAATATCACTTCTTAGGGGGATTGTTTTTAAATTGGCATTGTGAAGAACAAATACAATGTTCCTGGGGATTTCTCATCCCTAACTGGCTTTAATAGCCTCGAAGAATATCTAAAGCTCAAAACATCTGCTCATGCAGATATCGAAACATATTGGGCACAAGTTGCAGAAAGAATTGATTGGTTTGAAAAGTGGACAGATGTCAATAAAACCGATTATCATAATGCGCATATTGAATGGTTTACTAATGGGAAGCTCAATGCTTCTTACAATTGTATTGATCGACACATCAATAATGGCTTAGGCGATAAAACAGCACTGATTTGGCAATCGAATGATGTCAATGTTAGCAAAAATGTCACCTATAATGAATTATTAGTACACGTATCTCAATTTGCCAATGCATTAAAAAAAGCAAATATTCAAAAAGGAGATCGTGTTTGTATTTATATGCAAATGATTCCAGAAGCTATTGTTGCTATGTTGGCCTGCGCACGTGTTGGAGCGGTGCATTCTGTTGTATTTGGCGCATTTTCTAGCGACGCATTAAAGAATAGAATTAATGATTCGGAATGTAAGTTATTGATTACACAGGATAATGGGGTGCGTGGTACCAAACACGATATTCCAATGAAAGATAATGCAAATCACATTGCAGATGAGTGTCCTTCCCTAGAAAAGATTGTGGTTGTAGATAGATGCGGTAATGATGTAGCCATGCAAGAAGGAAGAGATATATATTGGCATGATTTTATAGAAGGATGCGATACAGTATGTGAACCTGAAGTCATGGATGCTGAAGACCCTTTATTTATTTTATATACTTCTGGGTCAACTGGCACACCAAAAGGGGTATTGCATACTACGGGCGGATATATGGTATATACCTCGCATACACATGAGATGGTATTTGACCATCATAAAGACCATATCTATTGGTGTACGGCTGATATTGGCTGGATTACGGGACATTCCTATATTGTGTATGGACCTCTTTCCAATGGCGTGACCCAAGTTATTTTTGAAGGAGTGCCAAACTATCCCGATCATGGTCGTTTTTGGCAAATTGTAGAACAACATAAAGTAAATATTTTTTATACAGCACCGACTGCATTGCGTGCATTAATGAAAGAGGGAGATGATTTCCCAAATCAATATGATTTATCAAGCCTAAGAGTATTAGGGACAGTAGGAGAGCCAATTAAATCACCGGAATGGCATTGGTATTTTCAAGTCATAGGGAAAGAAAAATGTCCCATTGTTGATACATGGTGGCAGACAGAAACTGGTGGAATATTACTGTCGCCAATCCCAGGATGTGTTCCAACAAAACCTGGTTCAGCTACATTGCCGTTACCTGGAATTGAACCTGCATTACTCGATGAAAATGGAAATAAAA
>Ga0209402_10001488_pt1 | contig 25346 bp, 24 predicted proteins | sample ArcticOcean_MG_C_3_FD_187437 | JGI IMG/M metagenome (GOLD analysis project Ga0209402, IMG submission 187437) | Marine microbial communities from western Arctic Ocean - ArcticOcean_MG_CB8_126 (SPAdes) (version 2) | ecosystem: Environmental > Aquatic > Marine > Oceanic | place: Arctic Ocean... | reverse complement strand
CAAGTATACCGCCGAGAACAAGAAACTTACGGAAATTCCGCTGAATCCCGCGTAAGCGGTCTTCAATTAGCATCATTTTCGTCCGCTCTCGTCTTCAGCCAACTCAATACCACGGGTTATAAGTAGACGCTCAAAATCCTTATACGTCCCCAACGGGCTGAGCAGTTTCACCAGTTCGCCAACCGTATCCACCTGTTCGCGCAGATCGAACAAGTACCTGGCTATCGGACTCGTCGAAGATGGACTCTCCGCGTAGGTGCCGTGAAAGGCAAAGTAAGCCTGGTTGATCTTGCGTATCACATACCCATGATCCAGCAACTCGACCCTGCGATCCTCCATGTACATCTCAGCCTCGTATATCCGCCCATCAGCCAGCAGATCATCAGTGTGCTTACGAGTCGCACCCATAAATCGATTGAAGTCGAAATCCTCTGGATCTTCTATCTCTGCGGGCGATGAGTCAGCATCGTCTTCATTATCAGGATCGGTATTTCGCGCAGTATCGGGTCGAGTCGGCGCAACATACGGTTCTCCGGTTATCTCCGAATAAACCATCAGGCCCACCTCACGACCGAAAATATCGGCCAGCGTCTCGTTCATCGACCGAATGTCACCGCCCTTGAAGTAGGCCCTACCCAAAGGGTGGAATACAAGGTACGCATGCAGCCACTCGTGAGCACCAACATCAACAAGCCTTTTGAGATCAGCGGTCGGAACAACATTCGGATAACTCGCCAGTCCCCCGGTCTGAATAATCAACGCTGAAATATCGTCTGATTCCGCAAGTTCAGCCTCAATTCTCGACATTTCGCCAATCGAGATATCCGGGTCAATCAATACGTCCTCAGCACGAACAATTTCGTCTCTGGGCGAAGTCACCAGTAACTTCGGGGGGCTATCAATCCTAAAATCGACCGGTGGCCACACAAACCTCCCGGTAAGCCCAACCTCTTCAGATCGCACGGTCGCGGCAATAATCTGCTCGAGATACTCCTCAAGCCCGTCCCTGAGCCCGTTTCGCTCTGAAATAAGCCGATCAACAGCGTCCTGTGCCGATGAAATGACCTGCTTATCGGGATCACCCGCCGACGTAGCGTCGTTCAGCCCGTTTTTGGCATCGCTCAATTCGCCGACCAGATCAATATACCGATCCAGCGCCCGTCGGCGATCATCCTCGCTCGTGGGAGTCCACGGAAGCACCGTCCAGATACGGTGCCCCCACTTGTCGAAAACATTCTCCAACTCCCACGAAACCAAGCCGTATGTGTACTTGAGAGAAGCCGAAGTTACCGCCGAGTCCGATCTGTGATCACCATCAGGCACAAGCCAACTCAGCATCAGCGTGATCAGCAAAAAACCAACGACTACCCGCTTCCTCCAACGACCTTGCGGAAAAGTAACGATCCACTCAACGCTGTTGAACGCGACCAGCAACAGTGAACCGATGGTCCACATCAACAGGTGCTGGATACTGGCCAAACTTGGAAACCGGATCTTGGGCAAATGACAGACCGTAGGAATGTGATCGCACAGAGTGCGCGAGTCACGAACGTTGCACGAAGCGTACCCAAGTTATACGTCGAACGCACCGGGCTTGGGCTTAGGCCATCCCTGTCTCACGCTTCGAATTCAGGCACACGCCTCGAAATACACAGACCAAACTGAAAAAATCAAGGCTAGCTAGTCGGTCGTGCCCAGAGCGTCTCGTACTGGTCACCCATAATCAGCTGGGCCAACTCACGGCGCTCCATACGAACAAGCTCATTGAAAGCATTCTCGGCATCTTCGAGGGCCGCAGGGAAGCCGGTCTGCTCGATCCGACCGAGAACCTTACCCCAGAGACCCGAGGTCTTCATGGCATCGACGTAGCCGACCCACGGAATAGCAACGATATCTTGCGGTCGAGGAAGTGCCGGGCGCATGCGCTTGATCGTTCGAAGACGATCAGCAATAGAGCGTGCCATCGGCACTACTCGAACCAGTGGCGGCTCATCCTCTTTGGGTCGTACGTCCACAACAATCGACTGACCGAATTTTGGGAAGAACACAGCCAACACATCAGCGTTTTCAATGAACTTGAAAACACCATCAACACTGTCACCGTATCCGAAATCCAATTTGTCGCCTCTCGATTCACACGCTTCAGTCAAAGGTTTCAGAAGCAGTCGTTTCTCCGAGTTTTATCCAGCTTACAACCAGATCACGCTTTCAGGTCACGCACAGCAGCAAAAAATGAGGGGAGCACTTTCTCCCAATCACCCACTACGCCAAACCTCGCCTCTTTGAAAATGTTCGAGTCACCATCTTTATTGATAGCAACGATAGCCCGTGAACTCGAACACCCCGCCATGTGCTGACTCGCACCTGAAATGCCCACCGCAATGTACACATCAGGGCTAACCGACTTGCCAGTAAGACCCACCTGATGCGAGTGGTCTATCCAACCCGCATCGCAAGCAGCGCGAGAAGCTCCCACCGCGCCACCGAGCACGTTCGCCAGATCAGTCAGAACGCTGAAAGGCTCGGGACCACCCAAACCACGACCACCACTCACGACAAAATCTGCATCTTCAAGCCGGACGCCCTCTCGGACCTCCGCAATCGTGTCGGTAACGGTCACTAATCGCTCAGCAGTTACACCCGAATCGAAACCCTGAACCTCTGGCTCAGGCGATCCAGTATCGCTGCTCGGCTCGAAAGCCCCGGCGCGAAGTGTCACTATCACGGGTGATGAAGCAATTCCAAACTCAGCGAGCGCGCTCCCACCATAAACAGGGCGAGTCACGGTAACTGAGCCATCGGCGTTTGATATCTCAATGCAATCAGAAGCAAACGCAGCATCGACCCTAAACGCCACACGCGCCCCAACAATTGACCCAAAATCAGACTTGCTCAAAATCACAACATCAGGTGAAGTCGAAGAAATCAGTGCAGCCACATCGGCCGTCACCTGATCGTAGATTCCGACATCGCCTGACTCGACAGCCGAGATCGTCACCACTTTGTCGACAGCTAACGACGAGGCAAAACCGTCCGCATCGCCCGTTATAACAGCAGTCACCTGCACATCAGCTAAACCGCGGGCAGCAGTTACAGCCTGCAGAGTCGACTGGCTTATATCACCTTGATCGTCGCGCTCAGCGACCAGAAGTACGGAGGTCATTAAATCAACTTCTCCTCTCGCAATCGCAACGCCAGCTTCTTGCCCGAATCTGCCTCGTCCTCGCCCTCAATCAACTCAACCTGCCGATTCGACTCGGGAACATACAGCTTCTTCAATTCCAACTTCGGCGCAAGATCGTCACTCGATAGACCAAGATCGGCAAGTGAAAATATTTCCGGCTTCTTGCGACTCGCCTGCATGATTCCTCGCAGGTTCGGATAACGGGGTTCACCGAGCTCGTTCGTAATAGTCAAAACCGAAGGAACAGGAGCGGTAATCACCTGGTACCCGTCGGGAATAACACGCTGAAGGGCAACCGAATCGCCGTCTAGTTCCAGCTTCTGAACAACCGAAACCAGTGGCAATCCGAGTATCTCCGCAAGACCAAGCATAACGTGAGCCTGGTCCCAGTCGGACGCCTGACGACCACCCAGTATTAGATCAAACGGACCGTCTTTTTCGATCGCAGCAGCCAGTACTTTCACCGTCACAGCAGAATCGATCCTGTCCAAGCCCGAATCATCCACCAGCACTAGTCGATCAGCGCCCATCGCAAGCGGCTTCTTCATCGCGTCCATTATGAAATCGCTGCCGACCGAAAGAACCGTTATCTCGACATCGGCACCAGCATCACGCAACTGAAGACCTGCCTCAACAGCGTTCAGATCAAACCCGTTGACCACAGGCGGAACTCCACTTGGCGGAATTACGCTGTTGGTCGACTCATCGATCTTGAATTGCGATGGCGGGGTTTCCGGGTCTGGCACCTGCTTGGCAAGTACGACAATTCGAACAGTCAATTAAATATTTCCAGTTGCTAACTAGCGATGATGACGAACATTCCGAGCGCCTAAAACACGATAATAGCGACACTCTACGCCGTTCGAAATTCGAGTAACGGCCTATAACATTACTGTTCAATCCAAATTCGTGCGTCTCCAGTTCGAGACAAACAAATAAGCACCCAAAACCATTCGAGCCGACGAGCAAATATGCCCGTGCTTGAACCACCTGAGGCAAGACCGAAACCTTGGAATCTGTAGTCGCAGCAGCAAAACTGCTGGGAGTCGACCTCGACGAAAAGCAACGTTCTCAGTTACAGCGATACAGAGAACTAATAGAACTTCGCAGCAAGCAGTTCAACCTCACCGGTCACAAGACCTGGGACAAGATCCGCGAAGAACTCTTTATACGTTCGCTGCGTATTCTTACTCCCGCCGGAGGAACCGTCCCGACGCCAGAGTGGTTCGCTGGAAAGCGAGCCATCGACATCGGAACCGGTGCCGGCATACCCGGCATGATCATGAAAATCGCCCTGCCCGAACTCCAGATAACACTTCTCGATTCGACGCAAAAGAGAGTAAATTTTCTCATCGAAGTCGTAAACGAACTGGAACTGAAAGGGCTGGAAGTCATAACCGGCCGAGCCGAAGACCTGGGCCAGGAAGAAGGTCACCGAGAAAGCTACGATCTTGTTGTCGCAAGAGCAGTTGCACGCCTCGCCGAACTCGCCGAACTCACGATTCCGTTCGCAAAGATTGGCGGCACCATAATTCTTCCAAAAAGTAAGGGCGTCGAGGACGAAGTCAACGAAGCATCAGCCGCCGCTGAAATGCTCGGAGCAGCACCAGCGATCACCATCGAGGTAGACAAACCCGGTAATTCCCCGCCCGACGATATGGTTTACTGGATGAAAATATCACCCACTCCGCGCGAATTCCCACGTAGAGTCGGTATCCCTCACCAATCACCCCTGATAGAACGTACAGAATCCTGAGAAATGGATCGACAAATTACTGATCCTGATCAATAACTCTCTCTGGTACCTGCTGGAATAAATGTCCCCGACACCCACAGAACAACCGAATCAACCCTCCCACCAACCCGACTCCGGGATGCCAGATGCAGCAACGCTCCGTCAGCGCGTACTCTCGCTGCCGACACTCGCAGCGGTCGGAATCGGAGCCCTATTACTGGCGTTTGCGCTATGGCGTGTTTTCGACTTTGAATGGGACGAAGTCTGGACCAACATCAAGCACGTCCATCCAGGTAAATACCTGCTTGCGATGGGTCTCTACTACCTCAGCTTCTTCTTCCGCGGACTCCGCTGGCGCCTGTTAACCAAAACAGCAAATATCGGCGGCGACAACGGTAAACACGTTCCCGGAACACTCGCCCTATCCGGAATTATCCTGATGGGCTGGTTCGCAAACTCAGTTGCGTTCCTGCGACTCGGAGACGCATACCGGGGATGGGCACTTGCAAAAGAAACCAAAAGCGATTTTCCGTCGAGCCTCGGAACTGTTCTCGCCGAACGAGTGCAAGACATGGCAGCGGTTCTCATTCTCGTTCTATCCGCCACTATCTGGCTAACGATAGAGGGCGACTCCAAAGTCCCCGGCTGGGTAGTGTTTGCAGCATTTGTGCTGGTCTTGGCGCTGGTGCTCGGCCTATTCGTCATGCGACTGGCAGGCGAACGAATCTCCCGTCGTCTGCCCGGCCGGTTCGAAGCAGCCTACGTAAACTTCCAACGAGGAACTCTTGGCAGTTTTTCCGGACGCGGCATCCCTCCTCAAATAGCCCTTGGGGTCGTCGGATGGCTACTCGAGATCGCACGCTTCTACTTCGTTGCCGATGCTCTGGGCATGGACATCTCGTTCGGAATAATCATGTTTGCAGCCCTGGCGAACGCCATGCTGACCACGATCCCAACGCCGGGCGGATTCGGATTTGTCGAAGGCGGGCTTACCGGACTTTTGATCCTCTTCGGACGCAGCGATAACGAAGCCATCAGCATCGTTGCCGTCGACCGCACAATCAGCTGGCTCAGCGTCGTTTTGTTCGGCGGAATACTGTTCGTCGTTTGGCACAGCATAAAATCCACAGACACCTCATCTGCAATTTCGGATTAGCTGTCCGCTAAATCCAAAAAGTCGGCTAACATCGTCGCCGTGTAATTCGTCGTCTCACTAACGCACTCACAAAGGTTGATCCCCGAATGGCCGACAAGAAAAAAGTACTGGTTACCGGACTCAGCGGATTAGTTGGAACGGCGTTACGCAGCGAATTCGAAGAGCGATACGAACTCTCATCGCTATCACGCTACGGCACTGAAGAGTTGGACGACGCACACAATTTCAAAGGCAACATCGCCGAGCTCGACACCATGCTCCCCGCGTTCGAAGGCCAGCACACAATCGTTCACCTCGCCGCCGACCGCTCGGCAAACGCCAACTGGGAATCAGCGCTCAGAAACAATTTCGTCGGTGTCTACAACGTGTATGAAGCCGCAAAGCAAACCGGAGTGAAACGAGTCGTGTTCGGCAGCTCCCAACACGCCATCGGCGGCTACTACCAGGACGAGCCGTACAAGACGATCCTCGCCGGGAAGCTCGACCAGGTGGAACGACCCTTCAAGCTAATCGACGAAACAGTTCCGATTCGCCCCGACGGCTACTACGGAGCATCAAAGGCATACGCAGAAGGACTCGGCAGCTACTACGCTGAATACCACGGAATATCGTCGATCAACATCCGCATCGGCTGGACGATTTCAGACAATGACCCGACCAGAAACGGCGGCGGACTCGCAATGTGGCTCTCGCACCGGGACACAGCGCAGATCCACGTCAAAGCGGTCGATGCTCGCGACTCGCTGATGTACACCGTCGTGTTCGCAATGAGCAACAACACATGGAACATCTTCTCACTCGACAAAGCACGCGAAGTTCTCGGCTACGAACCCGAAGACAACGCCGGTGAAATCCTAAATCTCGATCGCGAAATGCTCGAACGAGACGACACCGACTTCAAACAACACGAACAAGACCCCGAAACGTACTAACCGAGCGGCTCGTCTTCCGCGTCCCAAGCGAAGTCATCGAAGCCGAGGGATCTGGGGCCGGGGTCGCGGGTGCCGGAAGCTGGGACACATTGGGCAGCCAGCGCAAAACACCGGCGAAATCATCGCGTCCCTGTGCTACGATTTTTTAGTCGGGTATTCTCGACTGCGCGAATCAACGCAAACCAGAACCGCCCACCCCGCAAAAAAACGGGGCTGTAGCTCAATTGGGAGAGCGCTTCAATGGCATTGAAGAGGTAGAGGGTTCGAATCCCTCCAGCTCCACCAGAAATCACGACAAGCCACTGAGAAATCAGTGGCTTGCCTGCTTAACTACCCGATGATTTAGGTCTACATTCTTGAAAGTATCAAGTCAAAACGCCGGGATATCGGCTCTACCCAAAACGTCGGCATCATATCCACAATAGGTCACTCCTGAAAGAGTGGATAATGGACACTGAAGACACCAATCCTGTTCCGCTACCCACAACTTCCGCAAGGATGCAAAACCATGGTTTACCACCGAAAAAGCCGAGATCCGTTCGTAAACGTGAATTTGGCGAATTAGCGCCAGAAATCAATGATAGCGAGGAAAAAAGATGAGCAAAACAAAGTATCCGAACGTAATCTTCATCATTGCCGACCAAATCAAATGGTCGGCTCTTCGCATGTACTCCGAAATCGGAATCGAAACACCCTCTCTCGAACGACTCGCCAGCGAAGGCGTGCGCTTTGAAATCGGAATCACCCCGCACGCCCTTTGCGTCCCGGCACGTGTATCGATGATGACCTCACGCTTCGCCCACTCGACCGGCGCACGACGCAACGAAACACTCATGCCCCCAGGTGAACTACACGCCTTCCGAATCTGGAAAGAACTCGGCTACACAACCGGTCTCATCGGCAAAAACCACTGCTTCATACAGCAGTCCGATCTAGACACACTCGACGTTCGACTCGAACTCTCCCACGGCGGACTCTCCGAAGACAACTACCTCGGAGAAAACAGCTCACTCCAGGGCATGGAATGGGTAGTTCCAGAGAACGTGATCACAGAATCACACTCATCACGGCGCAACATGCGAGGCGGCAGCGGGGCCGGAGCTTACGTCGTATCTGACCACGACCTCGCCGGATACTCATCAAGCGCCATCCCCACACAGGTCGAATCATTCTTGGAACGGGCGGTCGATGGCGACACGTTCGACGGTACTGGCGGCAAAGGCGAGCAAACAAAGCCGTTTGCAATTCAGGTCTCGTTCCCCGATCCCCATGCGCCAAACGAAGTTCCGCGCAAGTACGCAGAAATGGTGCCACCCGAATCGATCAGCCTCCCTCCCCAGCGTGAAGGCGAGTTCAATGACGACTCATCACCCGAACGCAATCGGGTCCTCTACCAAATGCTCAGCCTCCAAGGCCATTCCGAAGAGAAAATCCGAAACATCGTCGGTACATACCTCGCAATGACGCGATTTGTTGACGATGGAATTGGCAGAATACTCGACAAACTCGATGAGTTGGGCATCAGGGACAACACCATCATCGTCTTCACCGCCGACCACGGCGATTTCGGCGGCGAACACAACATGTTCGGCAAAGGCGGGGTCTACTACGACAGCCTCGTACGTGTGCCCTACATAGTTTCGTGGCCCGGCGGCGGTGTTCCTCAAGGAGAAGTCGACGACTCTCCAGTGAGCACAATCGACCTTCTTCCAACAATATTGCAGCTGAGCGGCGTCGCCGACTTCACAGTATCTCCTCCCCAGGAAGCAGGGCAGGACTACCCGGCAGCCGGACCAAGACTTCTGGCCGACATCGAGTCCGACATCATCACATCTGAATCACTACGACGACTGCAAGGAAAACCTCTCCCAACAGTCACCAATGCCCCATCACGAGAAGCCGCTTTCTCGGAATACGGCACCGGTGGCCCCCCATTCACCATGGAAATGCTCAACAAGCTTCCTGAACCGACCGGCTCCGCTGCAATCATGGGTTCCCTCTGGATCAGAGAAGCCGAAGGTCGACGCAAGATGGTTCGCACCCGGGAATGGAAATACGTAACCGACCTTGCGTCCAGTAGCTCATCCGGCAGCAGCTCGACCGGGTCAAATAACTCGTCAGCTCACTCAGATGACGAACTCTACGATCTCAAACACGACCCGTGGGAACTCACGAACGTTGCCCAAAACGCCGAAAACGTCGGCGTTATCTCAAACATGCGTGGACTGTTAGTCGACTGGATGTTGGAAACCGAAGATTACAACCCCGTCCCACTCCCGACCGTAATCGGGCGCGGAACAAAGCCAGAGATCGATACCAACCGCTAATCCACGGCGAATTGATAGGAACACAAGTGCCTTTACTTCAAGTCGAACAGTATCGACTCGGGCGCGTCGATCAGCCCAACTAGTGCGGAAACAAGCAATGCCCGTCCCAATCCTAGTCTGATCGGAGCTGTCCAGCTTTTCAGCATGGGATTCTTCTATTAAAAACCCGGTCGCTTTTTGGACGGTCCTCCGGGTGTTATTTGTCCAATTTCCCTGTGCCCATTCAAATAGGCGGGAATGGCTTTCTGGACCAAAAGCGCAGGAAGTCGATTCCCATGCACACAGGTTGTCAGGAGCACTGTGAACCTATTGTGATTTGATTCACACAAATAATGAGGAGTTTATGAGTTGAACATTCGCCTCGAAACAGTAGCCACCGTTCGAGACGATACAGATCGACACTTTCGACGATTTATTTCGGTCAACCTAAAATTCGAATCGCCATCACGGGACTCAACCAGCTTGGGTTTCGTCACTCTGAACTCGTAAACCGCTCTCTCAGCGGCGAGTCATCAGACAGTTCAGGGAGTCTGTACAGCAACACAGCCCAGTTCGGGTTTTTCTCCATAATCGGAACCAGCAACGCAATAGCCTCGTCATGCTCCTGGTGCTTCATCGACAACGTGCGTACCGCATACCAGAACGCCATCTCGCCGTGGAACACCATACGACTGGCGCGGCTGAATTCACTCCTCGCACGTTCGAGAGAATCCGTAACTTCGTCCGAACCCATCAAATTCTCTGCATCACGATTGTCCATTAGCGACCGCAACTCTTGTAGCGGATCAGCAGCATGATCAACTCTAAAATCCGTTCCCGGCAACGTTAAACGCGTCACTGGCCCCACGCCCCCCCCCGGCGGTCTCACCTGCAAAGCCACCGACTGCATCCCGCGAACATCACCACCCGCAGCCTGCGCCGCATCGAGAGCACCCAGAATTCTCCGATCCAAGCCTGAGCCAGACCCAGATCCAGACGAAGCTTCGAATGCGCTCGCCATCGCCTCAGGCACACCCGACCCCAGCATCATGTTCGCCTGACACGAGAATCCTTTGCCCTGCACCGATCCTTTTGCCTCAAGCGCCATACTCCCCGTAAACGCCGCCACCATGCCCCGGGAATCAACGATCGCCACCTGCCTCCGCTCGCGTTCATCATCACCCGCAAGCACCGCCGCAAGCGCATGCTCCGCATCCAGGCCGTTCTTCAGCAACTCCAGCGCCTGCGTGCCATATCGAGCGTTCGCCGACGCCTGAGTCGCAACTGCGCCAACGCCCCCTTTGACCCACGGCACTATCGAACCCACCGCCGGACGATGCGTTTGAACACCAACCCCGAGTTCTCCGGTCTCTTCATCAAAAGCAACGATCGAATACGTCATTTTTTACGTCAATCTCCAGAATATCGTCATCCTGAACTCGATTCAGGATCTCTTTCAGGCCCGCATCAAAGCACCGACAGCACATTCGCCCCACATATCCGATCGATATCGTCCTGCGACAGAAAGTCACAGTACTTCGTGATGTACTCAAGCGACTGCGTATACGTGCAATGACGCTCCACGTTCGGCATGTCCGAACCCCAAATCAACTTTTCAGATCCCAGTCGATCGTAGTACTCGCGAATCATCCCAGTAGCCTCCGTATACGGATAGTCCCAGAGGCCACCCATCAGAATCGGAATCAAAATTTCCGTATGCACGTTCTCCGCCTGAAGAGCGCCCCAAATCTCCGTAGGAATCGAAAGCTTGCCCCCCGACCAGAATCGATAAAGCGGTATGCCGTGGGTATAAACGCACGCTATATCCGGGTATCGCTCAAGCCATCTGCCGAACGCCGCATGCTGCTCCATCAAGCCCTCGAGTTCAGGCGACGATGACGTGACGTTCCAGAAAACAGGTATGCCCAGTTCTCTGACCACGCCCCAGAACTCGTCAAACATCGGGTCATCCGGAAGCTCGCTGCGGCCCTCCCGCTGAACACTTGCCGTATCGAAAAACAACCCCGCCAGTCCATGGTATTCAACAGCAGTTCGCAATTCTGCAATCACGGCCGGATCGTCCGCCATCCACTCCCTGATCGAAGCCAGTGCATACAGCCGATCCGGGTACTGCCTCACCACACCACCGAGATACTCATTGAGCCTCCCATACGTGTGTCCGCCCTGTATAACACCCTTGCTGACACCCAAATAATCCATCTGAGCAATGATCTGTTCGGGCGGCGAATCGAGCTGGCGTGCCGTCGGAGGGAGGTAGTACCGGGCATAGTCAACACCATCCACGGTCCACAGGAACTTGCCATAGTCGCCACCCCGAAAGTTCAGGTCTTCCGGCTTCTCGCCGCTGTGCCATTCACGACCAACTACGAGCGAGTTGTCGCTAAGTTTTCGACCGACCGAACGATGAAACATGAGGCTACTGGCAAAGCTCATGTGCTCATCTACCGAGTCGTACCCGTTTTTCAGTCCCAGATCTGGGAATACATGGACATGAGAGTCGATCAGCAATAATTTTCTCGTTTCTGGTCTGGTTTTCTGGTTGCAGCGCGCAATCAACAGGTCGCAGGTAAACAGAATCCCATCCCGAATGCAAAACGCCGACTAGAAATTGAGTCGGAATTTTTATTACTAACCGCGCTCAACCGCACCCGCGCCGTAGATCCTGAACTAGATTCAGGATCTACGGCGCGGGTCGAGTGTCAGGCAAAATCCAATACAGCCGAAACAAACGCTTCGACTACGAATATACCACTCAGCTGAAGCTTGAGAAGGACCGACTACTGCAGCGAACGTATGTACGCGACCAGACCATCGATCTTCTCGTCGTTGAGCGCCGGGTTGCCACCCTTCGGTGGCATATCAATACCCGTTGTGTTCGCCGGATCGCTGATCGGTCGGCCCTTTTTGATGAACGCTGCAAGATCGGCATCAGAGATACCTGTAATGAACTCGCTACCAACCAGGTTCTTACCCAGACCAGTGACACCAGTAACATCAACGCCGTGACAACCGGCGCAAGTGCCAAACTCTTTCTTACCCAGCGCAACAGCCTCTTCATTCGACGGCCCGGCCGGGACAGTAGTCGCAGTCGCTGGATTCGGATTCGGCGCCCTTTTGTGGGTACAGCTAGCAGGAGATTGGGGACACCTGATCGAACGATTTGGCGTGCTCAACACCTTCCTTATATACAGCGTCATATTCGGAATCCTCGTACACACCGGCGGCCTGCTGATGACCTTCCCTCCGGATGGCTGTAAACCCTCCGGCTCGAATCCGCCCGCCGAGCAGGAAAAAGACGAGGCAAGCCACGAACTCTCCCCACGCCGCATGCTGCGCCAACCGCAGTTCTACGCACTTTGGCTATCGTTTGCATTCCTTGCACTCGGCGGACTCATGCTCATCGGAATCAACAAGCTCTAGGGCCGTGATGCACTGATGGACAGCGGAGCGTTTACCGATCTCGCAGCCGCAGGAGCCGCGGCATCGACCGCATACGCAATCGCCTTCGCCCTTTCAAACGGGCTGGGCCGAATCGGATGGGGATTCATTGCCGACCGCATCGGGTGGCGCAGATCCATGATGATCATGGCAGTCACTCAAAGCATCCTGATGATCGGCTTCTACTACCTCGCTCTCACCGGATTCAACTTCGGTGGAAACTTCGCTCTATTCCCGCTTGCAACAGCCAGCAAGTTCGGCGTGAAGAACCTTGGAATCAACTACGGCCTAATGTTTTCCGCATACGGAATCGGCGGGATAGCCGGGCCGATCATGGCAGGTATGTTCAAAGACGCCGGAGCCGACAAGGGCCTGGCCGTCTGGCTCGTACCATTCCTGGTCGCCGGTGGACTCAGTGTAGTCGCGGGCATGCTGATCGCATACTGCCGAGAACCACGCCGTGAAGTTGTCGCCGAGCCCGTAACGGCTTAGCAAAACCCTCTTCACGTTCTGTATCCTTCCCGTGCAACCGTGCACAGGAAGCGGATCATCGTGTACGGTCAACGAATTAAATCCGCCCCACTCGGCAAACGCCAGCAAGCGCAGGCAAAAGCTGGCAACGCTGGGGCAAACTGGCCCAAGCTGTAACGGGTTAATAGGTAACTGGAGAAACTGATGGCTGATTCGGAACTTTATGCCCCCTCGGATTCGTTCGCTTCGAACGCATACATAAAGAACTTCGATGAATACAAAGCAGAGTACGACCGCTCGATCTCAGATCCCGAAGGATTCTGGGCCGAGAAGGCCGACGAGTACCACTGGTTCAAGAAGTGGGACACCGTACGCGAATTCAACTACGACGTCCGCAAAGGCCCCGTATCGATCAAGTGGTTCGAAGGCGGCCAGACCAACATCGCCTACAACTGCCTCGACCGGCACCTCGAAACCAAAGGCGACCAGACCGCCATCATCTGGGAAGGCAACGAACCCGGCGAACAGCGTAAAATCACCTACAACGAGCTGCACACCGAAGTCAGCAAATTCGCAAACGTCCTGAAATCCCGAGGCGTGAAAAAAGGCGACCGCGTCTCCATCTACATGCCCATGATCCCCGAACTCGCAGTCGCCATGCTCGCCTGCGCCCGCATCGGTGCGATCCACTCGATCGTGTTCGGCGGCTTCTCTGCCGACGCCCTCGGCGACCGCATGGCCGACGCCACCTGCACAATCCTCCTCACCACAAACGGCACCCACCGAGGAGCCAAGCCGGTTCAAATGAAAACCGTCGCCGACGAAGCAATGGCAATTGCAGAAAAGCAGATGGGCAAACCCGTCGAAACCTGCATCGTCGTGGAACGCATCCCCGGCAGCGTGGGTGTTGAACACGAAATGAAAGACGGACGCGACTTCTGGTACGCCGACGTAATGGCAGACGCCGACCCCGTGTGCGAAGCCGAGCCAATGGAATCGGAAGACCCGCTCTTCATCCTCTACACATCTGGATCAACCGGAAAGCCCAAGGGCGTGCTCCACACCACCGCCGGCTACATGGTCTACGCATCGCAAACCCACAAATACGTCTTCGACTACCACGACGGCGACATCTTCTTCTGCACCGCCGACATCGGCTGGGTGACAGGCCACTCGTACATCGTCTACGGACCCCTCGCGAACGGCGCGACGACCATCATGTTCGAAGGCATTCCGACCTACCCGGCTGCCGACCGTTTCTGGCAGATCGTCGAAAAGTGGAGCGTCAGCCAGTTCTACACAGCCCCGACTGCAATTCGGGCCATCGCAGCTCTCGGTGATGACTTTCCTGATAAGTACGACATGCCCTCGCTCAAGCTTCTCGGCTCGGTCGGTGAACCGATCAACCCGGAAGCCTGGCGCTGGTACAACAAACACGTCGGCAAGGGACGTTCCCCGATCGTCGACACGTGGTGGCAGACCGAAACCGGTGGAATTCTCATCACTCCGTTACCAGGCGCAATGGCAACCAAACCCGGCGCAGCCACGCTCCCGTTTTTCGGAATCGAACCCGAAATTCTCGATCCCGAAAAAGGCACGGTGCTCGAAGGCAACGGAGTTTCGGGTGTGCTCGCTTTGAAGGCGACATGGCCGGGCCAGATGCGCACACTCTACGGCGATCACGATCGCTTTGAGCAGACCTATTTCGACCAGTACAAGGGCTACTACTTCACCGGCGACGGCTCGACTCGTGATGAAGACGGCCACTACTGGGTCACCGGACGAGTCGACGACGTCATCAACGTCTCAGGCCACCGCATGGGCACCGCAGAAGTCGAAAGCGCCCTCGTACTCCACGAATCCGTCGCCGAATCCGCCGTCGTCGGCTTCCCGCACGACATCAAGGGACAAGGCATCTACGCCTACGTCACCCTCAACGTCGGACAGGAATATACCGACGAACTAAAGCAAATCCTCCGAGGCCATGTCCGCCAGGTAATCGGCCCAATCGCAGCCCCCGACGTAATTCACTGGGCACCAGCCCTCCCCAAAACCCGCTCCGGCAAAATAATGCGCCGAATCCTACGGAAAATAGCAACAGACGAACTAGACACAATAGGCGACACCTCAACGCTGGCAGAGCCTGAAGTAGTGGATGACTTGATTGCCAGGAAGGGTGAGTAGGCGTTCATCTCCCATCCTGCTTGAAAGGAGAGGGGCTCAATGTGAGGGCCAGGCCACCGAGACATGAGTGACAGGCCTCATTTAACGGAATCACGGCTGTGCATCTCGATAAAGATCTTCCAATCCCTCTGAAGGGTCAGCAACCCCAGCTAAAAACGACTCTCGCAGAACGTCTCGAATCTCGGAGGATATTTCTTCCGATGAGCGTTGATCTTGGATCCCAGATCCTTCACGCAACTTCTCAGAACGCTCAACCCACAATTCGATTAACTCATATCGTGAAAACCCTGCATCCTCTGGGATTTGCCTTTCTCCGAACGGGGCGATTCTAGCCTGAACCAATCTGACAACCTCCTCAGGTGTTACTTGCTCGGCTCGAATACCCACAGCCATTTCATTTCCAAAAGGTGTTCGATCTCGACGCTCAACCGTTCCTACACCATCATTGATACCCGCCAGAAAGCCTAGAAGGGCTGTCATCGCTTGGAAAATGTTCTCGAGAGTGTTGTAGTAAGCGAATGCGAGTGCCAGTGCATCCGTAGGAAACATTACGTCGCGCCCCGGTACTCGCTGGTGTTGCTTCGCGAGAAACAGTTTTTGCCCCCAATCTGATCCAGTCCCAGCTTCGTAGGGTTCGAGCGATTTAATATCAGCCACAAGGAGCGCAAGCAGTCTGCTTTCATCTGTTTCGACGATTTCACCAGACGCAGGTTCGATTTTGATCAGCGTTCCTCGATCCACGGCTTCTTGAAGAGCTCGGATCAAAAAACTATCTCGAGTCATCCGCGGAAGGATGCCCATCATCAATCTGTTTGCGTGTGACGAACTTAGCGCCGTATTCTCAAGAATTTTGTTGGCATCGAGAGTCATGCTCTCGACAATAGATCCGATGTAATGATGTGGTGGCAGCGCTTAATATCGTGTCCTTGTGACGCAGTTCGCCAAATTGCGTCTCAATTCGGCGACCATCTGTTTTCGCATCAATGTCTCTTGCACTGAATGGCCGAGATTCATAGCAGATGTGATTGAATCCATCACTCCATCGAACGACTCAAATCGTTTCAGATCGTGCGGATTTGACCGGTTCGCCGTGGACTGCAACTCAGTTAATAAATCGACCAAATGGTCAGCGTCATCAATTCCCACTCTTGAGTGATCCTCCGTGTTGCCGGCAAGCCCTCGCTCGACTTCACCATCCAGGAACATCAGCATCCTTGGCTTGTTAACTGCGTCGGAGTTCTCTTTTGCGATACGGTATTCTCGGCGGGTTATCGAGATTCCATGCTCATCTTTTGAACCTGCTCTCCCTCCAACAAGAAGCACAAAAATATCTGAATCCTTGGCATTTCTAAGGCATTCGTCGACCGCAGTGGAATCTCCCGCAATATGAAAATCTTCCGCCTCTGAAATCTGGACGATCACGCCCTGTCTTCTGAGTCCCGAGGCGATCGCTCCTCGGAGATACTTAAATTCCTGAATGGTTGAAGAAATGAATACTGTGGGTACCAGGGGCGAAGACATTAATGTTTGTCCAGCACTAAAAATATTTAGGTAATTCGAACTTTCCTTCCTGATATTAACAGGGCGTTCTAGTCCGGGCACTAGAGTGACAGGTGACTCGGAGATTGCAGACCCTTCGTAGTAGGGTAATCCGCATTACAAGGTCGAAATATCAAATGTCAGAATCAAAAACGCACAAACGAATCAAAAATAAAATGGCCGGATCGAAGGGCAAAACTGAGGTCAAACTCCGTTCTGGACGACGATTGGACGCTCTAAGCGGCAATCGCGTCGGTACCGAGGTCGAGCGGCAAGGCCCCACCATCGGTAAGGCCGTTGGACGGCTGAAAGAAGCCAAGCGAACAGGAGTCGCGCTCGGAGTGAAATTGTCCGTACCTCAAAAGGACATGAATACAGGCATATCCGAGATGAAAAAACAAGGCGTCCCAGGACGCGTGCAAAATCTCGGGAATACTCGTTCGACTTACGTGCGACCCTCTTCAGCTAAACCAAACGCCAGCCGGGGGCGTCGATCACGAAAAGATAGACTCGCGCCCTAACGCCAAACACCCCCAACAGTCCCTACGCCTCGTACGGAATCCCACTCAGCTCCGCAGCTTCCTTCATCACTTCCTCGGCTAACTCGCGCACACTCTGACCCTCGAAGTAATACGGCGACCCGTATCGCACAGTGATACGAGTTCGAAACGCCGGAATCGTCCAATTCGGCGTAAACGGAATCCACTTCTCCACCCATCGACCCACAGCCGACTGCTCAAGCCCTCTGCCCGTCCGGTTGTACTCAATCCCCACCGGAACAATCGGAATTTTAAGCTCGTGACCCTTCTGCTTCAAGTGCCGAGTCTCGTACCTCCTCAGCAGCCCGATCAGCCCCTCTTCGATCGACTCAACCGAATCGAACTGATACTCACCCTGCGTAAACGCCGCCGTAATCAGCCGACGGTCCAACCGGTCTTCCACATCCTTAGCCAAAACCACAGCGCGCTTACGAGGATTATCGATTCCTGATTTATGCCAGATAACCGTCCCGATAGCTGCCGTCATCTGCCTCTGAACAAAGTTGATTACACCGTTATGACCAAACGAATCTGTCGATACAAAGCTGATTAACTCACTCGACGATTCAGCCAGTGCGAACACGTCAGCCGAAGTCCTGTGAACCGGAGCCAGCATAATCGGACGTATGTTCGGGATCTCGCCCTCAACACTACTTTTCAGCAGCAGAGCACGCTTCGCAACCGGTATGAAACCCAACCGTATCGCGTGATAGTTGAACCGCCACCAGTTCTCTTTAATTCCCAACTAAATCCCTTGCACCATAATCATTCGCACCATTGCGCGTTCATCAGCCAACCCTGAACGCATCACCACCAAACCCGTAATTGTATCGCCGCCAACCCCTGCACGAACCGATCTCCGCTAACCTGAATCTCATTCCCTAAAGCGAAAATCATCGACCAACAAAAACGATAGGGCCAGCAGTTGAACAAGCATGCAGTTGCGCAGTGTAATGAGCTGAACGACAAAGAGACAGCGGGAGCACTTATCGAAAACGTCGACCTCGTGATCGTCCGCTACGGCGACAACGTATCAGTCTTCTACGGTCGCTGTCTCCATCGAGGAGCACTCCTCGCCGACGGCCATATCGACGGACAAAACCTGATCTGTGGTGTCCACAACTGGGACTACCGTGTCGACACCGGCATCAGCGAATATGCCAACGACGAAAAACTCCCAAAGTTCAACTCATGGGTCGAAGATGGCCAGGTCCTCGTCGATACCGACGAGATCAAAAACTGGGAGCTTCAGAACCCCCAGCCCTACAACCGTGACGCCTATCTCGACCAGTACGCCGACACCACCGGCACCGAAGACGAACCCCACAACGGACTTATCCAATCGCTAGCCAAAAATGGGCTCTCTGGCGGCGAACACGGATTCGCACCATGTTGCGTTTTCATAAGAATCCCTCGTAGTAAATACGCGAAGACCAACTTCCGGTTCCGCGATGCCTCACTACCGTTACACCAGTATCCAGTCACCCACTTTGTAGTGGGCCTGTAGTGATATAACGTTCTTCCTAAACAATTTGTTCCAATCCCTGCTCAGGCGATCACGACAACACAATCAAAAGGCACCATGGAATACCAACTTTTCGGACGCACCGGCGTGTACATCAGCCCACTCGTTCTGGGCTGCATGATGTTCGGTCAGAAGACTGACCTCGAAGACACATGCAAAATCATCGACTACGCTCTCGGCGAGGGAATCAACTTCCTCGACACAGCCGATGTCTACGGCAAAGGCGCATCTGAAGAGTTCGTTGGCGAGGCGCTTCAACGCAACGGAAAACGCAACAGCGTATTTCTCGCAACCAAGGTAAACGGCCGAATGTCCGACGAGCCGAACGCCCTTGGAACCAGCCGACTCCACATCATCGAAGGATGCGAAGCCAGCCTCAGGCGACTCAAGACCGACCACATCGACCTCTACCAACTCCACCGACCGAATCCACACATCGCCATCGACGAAACACTGCGCGCAATGGACGACTTGGTCACTTCAGGAAAAATCCGATACGCCGGAACAAGCAACTTCGGATCATGGCAGGTCGTCGAATCGCTCTGGGCATCCGAAAAGCTTGGCCAAACCCGATTCGTAAGCGAACAATCACCATTCAACATCGCCGATCGACGAGCCGAACGCGAACACCTTCCCATGTGTCAAACCTACGACCTCGCCTTCATCCCGTGGTCACCACTCGCTGCCGGTGGCCTAACCGGAAAGTACAAGCGAGCCGCGCAACAGGCAACTGGAACTCGATTCGGTGACGAAACAGACCCCGGAAAGATGAAGCGGTTCAGTGATGGCGTAATGGATATCGCCGACGGACTCGAACCAATCGCAAAAGCCCACAACGCCACGGTCGCTCAAATAGCATTGGCATGGGTCGGAGCCCAGCCCGGTGTAACGGCACCCATCGCCGGACCACGCACACTGGAGCAATTCGTCGATAATCTAGGCTCGCTCGAAATCGAATTCACACAAGAAGACTTCGAAACAATCGACCAGCTCGCCCAGCCCGGAACAAACGCCGCCGATTTCTACGAAGCGAGCTTCAAACCCAACGCTCACCGCTTCTAAAGACCTAACGCCAGATAAACCAACGAACGACAACTAAATTCCTTCTCTCTGGGAAGCCAGTGGAAAAACGCTAGGTTGAGGGAGAAAGCCAGCACCAGGCAACCACACTCTCTGCCGATCACACCTGCCAAGAAGCACCCGTGCCATCGTCAGTACTAGAAAACGCACCCGGAGAAACAACAGACACATGCCAGAAAACAATCGAAAAGTTCTAATCACAGGCGGTGCCGGTCTCATTGGCTCGCTACTAATCAAAAATCTCGGCGATAAGTACGAATTCTCTTCGCTCGACCTTCAGGAAGCAACAGGAGTCAAATCAACCGTCGCCAACATCGCCGACTTCGATGCGATCCAGTCCGCCTTCGAAGGCGTCGACACCGTGATTCATCTCGCCGCTGATGCCGACCAGAACGGATCGTGGGAATCAAATCTCCCGAACAATTTCATCGCTACCTACAACATCTTCGAGCAGGCGAAGCGCGCAGGCGTGAAGCGAGTGATATTCGCAAGCTCAAACCACGCTGAAGGCGGAAACTACACTGTACCGCCGTGGAAGCAAGTCAACGAAGGCGATTACCAACTGCTTGAGCAGGACAACTACGAACTCGTAACCGAAAAGCACCGGATTCGACCTGATGGCTACTACGGAGTCGCCAAGGCGTACGGAGAAGCGCTCGGCAGCTACTACAACGACTTCCACAACGTGAGTTCGTTTCACTTGCGAATTGGGTGGGTGATTCGAGATAACGATCCCACCGTGTCGTCACACGGTTTGACTCTATGGCTCAGTCATCGTGATCTCGTGCAACTCATGGATTTGTGCATCAGTGCCCCAGATTCGTATCGCTACGACATCTTCAACGCCACTTCCGACAACACGTGGAAGATCTTCGACATCAGTCACGCCAGAGAAGCACTCGGATACAAACCGCAAGACCGTGTCAGGTCCGAACTATGGCCGAACCAAGGCCGAACTAAGGCCTAACGAGCACCGCAGACTCACCTACTCTCCACCATTCAGCACGACTCTTCAGAAAAAAATGACCCACAAAAGAAAAGTTCTAATGACAGGCGGCGCCGGACTTATAGGCTCCATCATGATCGACAAACTCGGCGACAAGTACGAGTTCTCCTCACTCGACCTGCGTGAAGCAATAAACGTCCCTTCAACCGTCGCCAACCTCGACGATCTCGATGCAATCACACCAGCGTTTTCCGGAATCGACACGGTAGTTCACCTCGCAGCCGACCGATCACCAGCCGGATCGTGGGAATCGATTCTCAAGAACAACTTCATAGCTACCTACAACGTGTTCGAAGCGTCAAAAAAGGAAGGCGTGAAGCGAGTGATTTTCGCAAGCTCGAACCATGCAGAGGGCGGCTACTACCTCGACGCACCTTGGAAACACGTCAACGACGGAAACTTCGACCTACTCGAACAGGACAACTACGAGCTGGTCACCGAAAAACACATGATCCGACCCGACAGCTACTACGGAGTCGCCAAGGCGTACGGTGAAGCACTCGGCAGCTACTACAACGACTTCCACGGAGTTAACTCGTTCCACCTGCGCATCGGCTGGGTGCTCGAAACCGACGATCCCACGTTCTCCGCCTACGCACTATCACTGTGGCTGAGCCACCGCGACACAGCCCAGATCATGGATCTCTGCATCAGCGCCCCAGAATCCCATCGCTACGACATCTTCAACGCAACAAGCGACAACACCTGGAAGATATTCGACATAGCACACGCAAAAGAAGCACTCGGCTACAAACCAGAAGACCGCGCCGGCTCCGACTTCACACCAGCCGAATACACCCGAAGCGACTAACGTCTGCCCGATGCGGCAACCCCCGCCCTCGTCCCGACCTTGCCGGAGGGACCGCGTTCGTCATCGATTACCAATCGAATCAGCCAAGACAGTGGGCTAAGAGACCCACGGCGATCGAATCAGAAAATCCCTAATCACCCTCATCCTGAACTGGATTCAGGAACCCAAAACACCCTCACCGAAGCACAACCCCCCCGACTCAGCCAACCTCGTTCGACCTCTCAGAAAACGCCACACGTGGCCTAAGAAAACGTCGCATGCGACTAAAACGGAAATTGAGGTTTTTAACAGGCCTCTTTGCGTTTTTCACCTAGGTTGTCATAACCCTAAACCAGCATCCTTGATACACACCAACAAAGCCATTCGCGCCAATTGACCACAAACTCACTTGGACCAATCGAAAATTGGCACGACAAGGAAAAACATCACCATGGCAGGACTAACCGACGATCAGGTAAAGCTGGTCAAAGCAAACTGGAACGCAGTAAAGCCGATCAAAGAAACCGCAGCTGACCTCTTTTACGACAAGCTCTTTGAACTCGACCCGAGCATTCGCAGCATGTTCAAAGAAGACATTTCGATCCAGAAAAAAGCCCTGATGGCGACAATCTCCTTTTGCGGAGCAACTCTCAACCACCCGGAAAAGTTCATTCCTGCAGTTCAGGAACTCGGCAGACGACACGCCGGTTACGGAGTGACAGACAAGCAACCGTTGGCGCAGCACTGCTGTGGACACTCGAACAGGGACTGGGCGAAGTCTGGACACCAGAAGCGAAAACAGCCTGGACTGAAGTCTACGGAATACTTTCCTCGACAATACTCGAGGCCGCCCAGAAGGCTGCATAAGCTAGCTGCTTACATTGACAAAAAAGAACGAAAAGAAGGCGATGCACGTGCATCGCCTTCTTTTGTGTCCGCATTTCTTCACACAGACAAGTAAGATTCCGAATCGCCCCAATTAGTCACGGTCGCCCTGCAACTCCGAGGCACGACTAATGGTCGAAAAGGGAAAAATTTGGAACTGACCTGGTTCTTACCGGCAATCGCAAGCCCGATCATCTACGGACTCGTAACCGTGGGCGACAAGTGGATCCTTTCGAGCCTGAAGCTCCGCATCGAAAGTTTCAACCTGTTTGTCGCCGCAGTCCAGATGACAGCCTCTATCGTCATACTGCTGATTCTCGGCATCCCTGACGCCCCGATCGGAGCATTCATCGCCAGTTTCGCCGGCGGTGCGCTATGGGGCCTCGCACTGATCATCATGTTCTGGGCATTACGTAGAGAGCAAATGGGACGAGTCGTGCCGGTAGCTCAGTCCTCCCCCGTATTCGCCGCACTCCTCGGGGTGTTCATTCTGGGTGAACATCTCGAATGGTATGGGTGGATCGCGATCCTGCTGGTAGTAGGGGGTGCCGTGCTCGTCTCCGCTGAACCAAAGTTGCTGCTCTCGGGCGGATTCTCAAAAATCTACCTCGCCATAATGTTCTCAGCTGCACTCATAGGAATCGCCCAGTTCTCGCTCAAAATCGCAACAGACGACCTGAGCCTGTGGCACAACATGTCGATCCGCGGATTAGGCCTATTTGCCACCCTCGGACTGCCGTTTATACGAGTTTCAGTTGTCAGAGATATAGGAATCTTCCTGTCGAACCGAAGAACCGCCATCCCTCTACTTATCACAGAAGGAATAGCCACGATAATCGGAAACGCATTCCTGTTCCTCGCCCTCGCCAATGGACCCGTATCATCCGTGAGTGCGCTGCTAGGTACAAGACCAGTGTTCGTTCTCATCACAACTCTGATATTCGCACCATTCGCAAAACGGGCCCTGGCCGAGAAATTCTCCAAAGCCGACATCGTCACAAAAGTAGCGTCAACCACAGCAGTAGTAAGCGGAGTAGCAATCATCTCGCTAGCGTGAATCGTGTTCGCAGCAGTCGGATACTGTCGGCTATTTCCTCGTCCCGACCGAAGCGGAGGGACCCTGTCCAATGGAAGCAACCCGCCGACTAAGGAACGCACCGCAACTGGGGTACTGTCAAAGTCGACAACTATCAATGCATACCAGTGATTGCCACGTCGTCGAACTCCTCGCAATGACAAACCTCAGGCACCGACTCAACCAAACACCCTCCAAAAGCCACAACCCCTCGACTCAGCCAACCCAAACCGACCTCTAATAAAACGCCGCACGCGGCCCTAAACTATCAGGTTGTGCAGGCTCGAATTTCCGGCCCACAGTCGAACCAGATTCTCATCGAGAATGTCCAGCACACGCTCTTCGTAAAGTCGTGTCTCGCCGCCCGTGTGCGGAGTAATTACCACATTCTCCAGGTCCCAGAACTCCGACTTCTCACCCAGAGGATCCTCCCGGAAGTGATCGATCCCAGCACCCGCAATCGAGCCCGACTTCAGCGCCTTCAACAGTTCAGGCTCATCGACACACTGCCCACGGGCAACGTTAATCAAGTAAGCCGCCTCCTTCATAGCATCAAGCACACCAGCATCGACAATGTTCGTCGTCTCCGGAGTTAGCGGACACGTAAGAGCAACAATATCCGCCTCAGGAACCAGATCGTTCAGTTTGTCCGGGGTTACGACCTCATCAGCAGGACCCACCGCTGTAGAAGGATCACGCTTGGTCGCAATAACCTTCATATCGAACGCCTTCGCAAAACGCGCAAGCCGCGACCCAATCGCACCCATACCAATGATCAGCATCGTCTTGCCGATCAACTCATCTTCCCGTCGCGTCAGATCACCCAGCATCCCGCGCCAGAAGTGCTTGTTCTGATTGTCCCGACCAATGTGAATGTGTCGATTCAGCCCCAGAATCATCGACATAGCATGCTCAGCAACAGCATTCTGGTTCACTCCCGAAGCGTTCGCCAGCACTATGCCGCGCTCCTTGAGTTCATCGAGCGGAAACTGGTCATAACCTGCACCGACCGACTGTATGTACTTCAGCTTCGAAGCGCGCTCCAGCAACGCGTTGTCCCAGAAACCGGAACAAACAAACACATCTGCCTCTTCAATCCGGCTCATCGTGTCTTCTGCTGTCCATGTCTGAAAATAGTTGACATCGGGATTCCGGAGGTCGTATCGCTCTTCCATCCGATACGCAACGTGGGCAAAGTGAATCGTCGTGTCCCCAGCGGACGGAAATCCTTCAGACATAATTTCTCCTATCAAAACCATGTTCGTGCGAATGCAACGAGCAGTATGGTCGCTAAAATGACCAAAAGCCACCCACCAACCAGCAGCACCCGCTAACAAATCAGCCAACAGCCATCAAAATCGCAGAAACCGTGCCTAAGGCACCACAATGAATATCACGATAAGTAACGAATTTGCCGCTCTCACACTCTCACCCGACTACGGCGCATCGCTGCGTTCGCTAAAAATCAACAAAAACGGAA
>Ga0209402_10001487_pt1 | contig 25347 bp, 29 predicted proteins | sample ArcticOcean_MG_C_3_FD_187437 | JGI IMG/M metagenome (GOLD analysis project Ga0209402, IMG submission 187437) | Marine microbial communities from western Arctic Ocean - ArcticOcean_MG_CB8_126 (SPAdes) (version 2) | ecosystem: Environmental > Aquatic > Marine > Oceanic | place: Arctic Ocean... | reverse complement strand
CCGGTGGACTCTGTTGCAGCAGATCTTAAATTGATAATTCCATTTTGACATACAATGGATTTACCAGCACCACCTCCCGAGTTTATCACATTCATTCCTTGAATAATTTCTTCACTACCATGAGTAAGGTTTTTCACTTCACTCTGAGCAGATAAACCGTACGCACCCATGGTACTTTGTGTTATTTGTGCAGCAGTTAAAACTTTTGAGCCACCGATATCTTCTACGGCATTGCCTTTTCTTTTAACTATTGTACCAGTGTTTTCTTCGAGTGGAGTCATAGGCCCACCATGAAGAGATGGCAACTCTTCGACAAAGTCGCCTTCGATGTATAAAGGCGTATTGAATTGAATAGATTCTTTACCGTTAAATTCAATTTTGGATGCAGTAATAAAAGCAATTCCATCTTTGCAATATATTTCAACATTGCCTTGTTCTGATTCTAGATGTACATCACCGGGCCCTTTAACTCTCAACCAATAATCTTCTTGTCCGCCTGCAGTATTCACACATAATTCATATCCATACTTTACGGATGAATATTTGTAACCACCAACTGATTCATGAGTATTTTTTAAAACGCATGAAAAATAATCCCGAGTAGATTTATCAACTATATTTCCTAGTGGCCCCATTTCTCTATAAGAACCGGAACGATGATACCAATGTAATCTTTCTGATGTAGGAGTATCATCAATTTCAATAGCGTGACCACTTTCTGAAATATGTACGTGATTATATGGATATGCGGCGTCATAAGGAGAAGGTGGTTCTTGAAAAGTAGCATTTCCTGTACCTTTGGCTTTAGGAAAAGGATTCATTCTTAAATCCGCTTTTGTTTGAACAATAGAAGTCCCAATTTGTTTAATTACTGAGATTCCAGTGGGACCCATGGAAGTTAAAACTGTATCAATTTTTGTACTGCCGTCGGCTCTCCCTCTGGCTAATCTTGGAGTAGTTGGTTCGCCTAAAAATCTAAAAAGGGGATAATTATAAGAAAATTCATAATCAGGAACCTGTGCTTCTTGTGAATCTGTTTCTTCAACTAAGACCTCGTCTAAATTTTGCCCCTCAACTAGAGTAGCTTTATCACTCCTTTCAACTATTTCAATTCCTCTTTTTTTATTCAATTTTACACTTAGAGGATGTTGTGGAACATCTGTAAACTTGGCCCCCTCCTTTACAATAGCTCCGGTACTAGAATCTATTTGATAAAATTTTGGAAAATAATCTCTTGGATCATTAAAACCTTCATTGGGATCACCTGGTTTATCAGGTCTGCCCCCTAATGTGCCTAGCATAACGGGATCATTAGCGGCCTCTCCATCTCTAAAAAATCCCATAATCCATGAGCCTTCAACGGGACCAGTCGGGCTTGTTCCTACTCCTGTTTGAGAAGCAGAGGTAAGGGGCATTAAAGGAAATGCCCACGGTAAATCATCTGTCTTTAACTCCATTTTATCTTTAGTATGCCAACCAAGCCATCTTACTTTGCATCTTCCCAGAAATAGAGGATCCATTCTATCTTCTACAACACCAACGGCCCAAACAAAGCCTTCTTTTCCCATAAAATCGGGTTCCATTTTATCCTTTATATAATATATTTCATTGGTTGATTCCTATTGACTCTCCGCGAGCGATTGAGCATCATATATTACTGTCGGTGTACCGCTACGCGTAACACCAGGTCTGCCTTTGTTCGGCTTTTTCCCACTTTTGCCCTTTAAATCCGTTGGATCGATGTTTCCTGTATTCAAAGCTGACGGAGTTGTGACTGCTGCTGAAAGATCCTTTAACCGTTGTGCTGTCACCGCACGCGTACTTTCATCAGCGTAAGATGCAAGTTCAGCTACATCTACGCCGGGTGGTGTATTTTGTAAACTATCTTTTCTAATTTGAATTTCTTGATAATATCTTTCATTCGTAAATACGTGATTAATTTTTGTCATAATATATTTACCACTCAAAAAAGGATCCTCGGCTGTCCCAGAATCAGCAGATCCTACGAACACTTGTGATGGCATATGCCACCAAATAATATCTCCAACTCTTAAAGATGAATCGCCGGCTAATTTAAGAGTTATTTTTACATTATTAAGTTGTTGTAATTGAGAATCTCTTTTTTGAGTTCTCCATTCAAGATTAGTTTCTTTAATGCCGGGCTCAGCTCCACCAACACCCTCAACAGATTTTCTATTAGATTCTAGAAAAAATGAATGATTAAAATTCGTCCCCATCAATTTTATACGAGCTCCTTCTCCTGAATCATCGTCAATCAAACAATCATGATTATATGAACAAAGTTTACCCATACCTTGTCCGAGCGAAAGGGTATTATCTGCTAATTTCTTATTGGACGGATCTGTGGTCAATCCCTCGATATCCGCTGAAGAAAAAACACCGGGAGGCCCCTCTACTTCTATCGGCACATCTTCTTTTTTCTCAATATACTTATATCCTATAACATCATATCTCATTCGAACTATATCATGGGTTATTAATTTTGCAGCATACATTCCGTTTCTCATATTATCAATGATATCAAAAACACCGTCAATTTGATATTCTTCTACATTATTAAATGCTATTCCTGGCCACCCCCCCTTCGGAACAGCCCCGCCAAAATTATCCTTTGCGCCCATCGCGCCATCTATTTTTGCCACAAAATTTCGTTTAGGAGCTCTTTTAAAACTCGTTTCTAAACTTTCAAATTTAAAATGAGATAAAGTTTCATAAAACATATATAAGGCACCATCTGCTACGGCGATTTCTTCCGCATTATCTCCTTCTGTTTCTTCTTCGGCAACTGCAGTTGTTGCCTTTTCAGTTAAATCATCTATAATATCAAATGGAGATTTAAAAGGAATAGAAAAAGAATGGAGATCGCTTGTTGGTTCAACTATAAGCCTTTTAGGTTCAGATGCCATCTTATATGCCGCATAGGTAGTATTCATCGGCTCTACGATATATTTTTCATAGATATCCTTAACAACGTTTTCAATCATTACATTACTATATCCTTTACTTATTTTCTTTTTTTCACTAATAATAGCTTCTATTGAAATACAATGGAGGACATAAATTTTATGTCTTTCGGAAGTATTGGCTATAGGAGAAACAGAATATACTCTGAAACTCTTTTTAATAATATTATCGAGAGGAGTTTCGCTTTCTGCTACTTCAAACCCTTTGGTCTGTGCTATCAAATTAATAAATTCTTCACCTATAATTGGGATAATTTCTCTGAATCCGTAAGTATCTCTTATTGCAATATCACATAATATATAAGGTTTAGAAATATCTTCATATACAGTCAATGTTTCAATCATTGGTATCATATTAACTGTTTCATCTATATTTGGTGATCTTATATCACATAGTTCTATAGTATACATTCCCGCTTGAGGAAGAGCTTTTTCTATGTCTTCCGCTTTGGGTTCGCCTATGCCAATTGGAGAAACGCACTGAACCGGCTTTTGTGTAATATCAACTAGTGAATCTGGGTGATGTCCGGGCATTTTTATTACCTATATCCTTTGGTTGCTGCTTCTTTCAAAATACTTTCTACATATTGTCTATCAATTATTTTGATACGTCTATTCTTTTCATTTATTTTAAATTCCATATCATATTTGGTAATTCTTTTTTTCTCTGGATTTGGTAAATCATTATATGCATCTTTATCAATTATAACTTCCATTAATTTAGTCGTATCAGTTTTTTCTTGTAATATTTGTCTATATTCAAAAATTTGTTTTTTAGATCGTTCAACAGAACCGTATTTCCCTCTTATCATTTTTGTAAAATCTTGAGAACTCAGTGGCCAATCAAAATAAGGATTAAACATTTGATTAGTTAAAAATATTATCCAATCATATTTAACATGACCGTATACAAGATAAGATGTAGTATCGGGCCTTTCAGCATCTCCTATAGTATGTTCATCAAATTGTATAGCTTTTTCAATCACATTTCGTTTTATTAAATTTCGAATAAATATATCTCTGGAAGTAACTGTCTCGCCGTATTTGTTTCCAGTTATATTATATTGAATTTTTGGTAAGTATGAAAAATAAGACATTAATATCCCGCTTCTACTAGTTCTCTGGTCATGACTACGATTTCTGTAAAAGAAACAGTTAATTTTACTTCAAATGGTTTCCCATCTTTAAAAAAGAATGGGACTCCGGCTGCAGCATAATTGGCTACAACGCTATTACAAACACTTCTAGCTATTTTAAATGGAGATGCTGCAGCACCGGCGTTGTGGCCAAATTCAATATCCCAAGTACTTGGAAAAGTAAAAAAGTTCGAGCCGGCCCCTTTTACGCGCTCAGATCCCCCGACCTTTGCTCCTCCACCACTCGCTCCCGTTACCATGTTCATTGCTGGCTCCGCATAGCCGGGTAAGGTTGATTTTCTGAAAGCTTTTATAATACCTTCAATTTCTAACGATTCCGTCTTATTTTTTGCTATCATGGGAAATTCAAATACAAATTTTCTAAATTTTCCGGGGCCTTTATATAATAAAGACATTTTAGGATTAATTGCTATATTAGCACCACCCAACCCTCTTTGTAATAAATCAGATTTTTTTATTGTTGAAGAGAGAGTATGTTCCGCCGCAGCCTCAATCATTTTGCCATAATTAACATCTTTAAAGGACGCAACAAAGTCCGAGGCACTTCCACCAGAACCTACAAAATCGTGTATTCCTGCAGCAACTTTTTGTGATGCTTCTGTAATGACTGTTCCTAATCCTTCTTGCTCTGCATATACTGCTTCTGCCGCAGAAATCATTGCCTGAGCTCCCATAGGAAGAACTATATTATGTTCAGCAGTAGATGTAGTTTGCGCGAAAAGTTGAGGATAAGATATAAACATTACCCAATGACCCTCATCGTTATCTTTTAGGTTATCGGGATATATAAAGTCTTTTTTGTCAGCCATTGCTGCTCCATATAAATAGTTTAATATATCTAACTATTTATCAATAAATTTATTATGGCGTACAAAGGAAAATATAAACCAAAACATCGTGATAAATATAAAGGAAATCCCACTAATATAATTTATAGAAGTTTATGGGAAAGACGTTTCATGGTTTATTGCGATTCTAATGCAAGCGTTGTTAAGTGGTCCAGTGAAGAAATATTTATACCATATAGATCACCATTTGATAGAAAAATTCACAAATATTATCCTGATTTTTGGGTTAAAATAAAAAAACACGATGGATCCTTTGAAACATCAATTATTGAAGTTAAACCAAAATCACAAACAATTCCACCTAAGCCTCGTTTGAATAAAAGGAAAAGTGGTAGATATTTATTAGAAATGAAAAGATATGGTGTTAATGAAGCTAAATGGAAAGCTGCTGTGACATATTGTGAATATAAAAATTGGAAATTTAAAATTATAACGGAAGATCAATTACTCTCTAAATAATATATGGCACTACGAAAACTATCACATATAGAAGATGATGCAGTTGAATGGCTTAGGGAAAAGTATGACCGTCTTAGGCATTCACTAATAATCGGAAGAGTCGGTTCACTTAGAAATCCCTATAGTATTATAAGTGAAGGTAATAAAGAAAAAACGCTTAAATTAGGAAGAATGTATTTTTTTCATTATCAACCTAAATTAAAAGAACATTTGCCCTATTATGATATATTTCCTCTAGTTATTCCAATAAAACCTTATGCCAAGGGTGTGTTAGGAATGAATTTTCATTATCTCCCTTATAGTTTAAGAGAAGTATTAATGAAAAAACTAGTTGGATTTTTAAGTGAAGAAGATTTGGAAGCTTATTTAAATATTTCATATAATGATATTAAAGGATTTACTAGATTTAAAGAAGCTAAGCCTACCCTTCATAAATATGATTTAACGCCGGGTGCATATGTTCGTTCACAATTTATTCATATAGAACCCAATGAATGGACTACCGCATTACATTTGCCTGTAGAAGAATTTAGATCTCGTGGTGGGGGAACCGGTGTGACAAAAGCAAGAGTTTGGGGTGATAGTAAAGATATAATCGAACATCATTCTATAAAATTTATATAAAATATAACGGAGATTTATGAATACCGATAAGTTTTTATCGAAATTAGACCAAGAACTCGGTTTGGCTCCTTTAAATAGATTTGTAGCGCATATACACATGCCTGGTGGTGATGCCGGTTCACTTGAAATGTTATCTTATTTGTGTGATACTGCTCCATTACCGGGAAAAACAATAGCTACTTCAGAATTAAGACATTATGGCCCAACTCGAAAGATTGCAAGAGAAGCAACTTATCCTGAATTCCAATTAGGATTTATATTGACAAACGCCATGACTGCAAGAAAAAAGTTTTTAAAATGGATGGATATTATAATTGATCCAAAAACAGCAAATATTGGCTATCAGGATGATTATAAGGGCACAGTTGAGATATTAATGTATGGTCCGGACACTGAAGAAGGCGGAGAAGCAATTGCCGGCGCTAAATATTTAGAAGCCTTTCCGACCAATATTGATCCTATTACTTTGGGTTGGGATCAGATGAATCAAGTAGGAAAGTTTAGTGTAAATTTTCAATATAAAAGATGGATAGATCATAAATTGGAAGGGTTCGGCACGGGCGGCACATTCAACGCCGGCTCAGGAAACGTAAAATAATATAAATTTTTAATATGGAGTTATAATGGCTTTACCAACGGTGAATAATCCTACCTATGAAATTAAATTACATAGTGTAGATCATAAAATAAAATATAGACCTTTTCTGGTTAAAGAAGAAAAGATTTTACTAACAGCTCTTGAAGGCGGTGAAACAGCGGACATCGTGAGAGCCACAAAAGAAATTATCAGAAATTGTTGTCTTGATGAAAGTATTGATGTTCAAAAACTTCCTGCTTTTGATATTGAATTATTTTTTCTAAACCTAAGAGCTCGTTCAGTTGGAGAAAAGGTTGAAATCGCGATGAATTGTCAAACCAAAGATTGTGACGGAACCACTTCGGTTCTAGTTAATCTTGAAAAAATTGGTTTGGAAATCAACGATGATCATACGGATTTAATAAAACTTACTAATAAAATAAAAGTTAAATTAAAATATCCTGATATTGATAGGATGACAAGGCCCCCGGAAGAATCTCAAATGGATTCTATCTTTGAAATCACCAAAGCCTGCATAGAAGGAATTTGGGAGGGAGAAGAATTACATAATATAGTAGATTATACAGAACAAGAATTAGAAGATTTTATAATGTCTTTAAACCAACAGCAATTCGGGAAACTTATTGGTTATTTTAATACCATGCCCAAGTTAAAACATAAAGTAGAGTTTACTTGTTCCAAATGTAGCAGTAAACAACAGACAGTCTTGGAGGGGCTGCAAAGTTTTTTCGGATAGCACTCAGTCATAATAATTTAGGTAATTATTATAGAACTACATTTGCGGTTGTACACGGTCATAAATGGAATTTGGCTGAGTGGGAAAATTTACTTTGTTATGAAAGAGAAATATATCTCACATTATTAATAGAACATATTGAAGAAGAAAATGAAAGAATGGAACAGGAAAACGCTAAATTGAGAAATCAATAAAAGGAAATTAAATGGCTGAAGAAAAAGTAACCGTAACTGGAACCACTAAAACCGATCCGGCAGAAATGTCTGCCCGACAAAAATGGCAATCTAGTATGTCGGCCCATCTAGGTGAACAAACTGCCGGCCAAACGCAGTTCGCTGATACTATGAAAAACATGATGGGGAGTTTTAAAACAGATGAAGCGTTAGCGCAATCGACTAAAATGTCCGGTTTGCTTTCGACTGTTGAATCTAATACTTTTAAGACAGCAAATTTATTAAAAGGTTATGTAGACTTCATGAAAGATGCTGAACGCAAGCGTTTAGAAGCTGCAATGGAAGCCGCGCGCCAAAAAGATAAAAAAGATAAAGACAAAGGTGCTCTTACTGTAGCAAGCAAAGGAGACGAGGGAGGAATGGGTTTAGGTGGACTAGCTGCTGGATTAGCAGCCGCCTTAGGTGCAGGAATACTTGCATTTAAAGAAAAATGGGGAAACATGTTTTCTCTTTTTGGAAATGACCTTGATGAATTTGGTAAGCCAAAAGCGAGTTTCTTTTCGAAGATAAAAAAATTCCTTGGTTTTGGTGATGATGCTGCAGATATTAAAAATCTTGGTAAGGCGAAAGTAGGCTTTTTTGCTAAACTAGGATCATGGCTTGGCTTTAAAACATCACTTCCAAAAGATCTCGCAAAAAGCAAAACTAGCTTTGTTGATGATATAGCAAAATTTTTTAGATTTGATAAAGATGTCCCCGGTAACCTGCTGAAGAACCAAAAGAAATTCATGGCCTCTCACCAGGCTATGTTAAATTGGGCAAAAGGCACTGACAAAATGTCTGATGCATCCAAATCAAAGTTCTTTAAAACCCAAGCAAATATGTTAAAGTGGCTAGATAAAGCCGAGGGTTTAAGCGACGCGAAAAAGGCTGGCTTTTTGCAAAAACAATCTAAAATGCTAGAATGGGTGGCAAAAAATACTAAGGGTATAGATGCGAGTAAAATAAAGTTTATAAAAGGCCAATCTAAAATGTTAGAATGGGCTGCCGAAAATATGGACGCGTCCAAAAGTCAAAAACTAAAATTCCTCAAAAAGCATGCCAATATATTAGATATTGGTGATGACATTATGGATAAGTCAAAAATTGCTAAAGGGTCATTTTTTGAAAAACAATTGAAAATGTTGGGTTTATCGCCGGATGATGTTGATGGCGTCCGATTGAAAAAAGAAGGTATGTTTTCTAAATTGAAAACTAAAATTTTTAACATAGGCGATGATGTTGTAAAAGGTGTTTCCAACTTGAAAAATAGTTTCTCTACAAAAATGACCAAATTTTTAACCTTCCCGGCAATAGATGAAGGTAGTAAATTAGGAAAATTTAAAGCTAGTTTCTTTACTTCGATGGATAATATGTTAGGAACTTTGCTAAAAATTACAAAAGGATTTTTTAAATTAGTAAACGTACTAAGCTTTAATGCCATGGGTTTTTTAGACGCGGAAGCTCTCAAACATCCAATAGAAACTTTTAAAAAGTTTAAAGCTTCGATTGGAGCTGCATTTGGTAAGGAAGGTGCTTTCGGTAAAATCTCTAAGACATTTAAAGCTATAATGGCTCCTTTCGAGACTTGGATGAAACCTATAAAAGGTATTTTAAAAGCAGTGAAGGTAATCGGAAAACTCATAGGTAGGATTTTTATTCCTATTGGTTTCTTATTCGCCGCATTTGATGTTATAACAAGTGTTATGAAGGGTTATGAAGAAGGAGGTATTACAGGCGCAATAGGGGCAGGTATAGAGTCTATATTCGATGATATATTATTCATTATCCCAAATCTGTTAGGTGAGGCAGTTGCATGGTTATTAAAGAAATTTGGTTTTAAGAATGCTGTAAAATTTATTGATGAAAATTTAAGAGATTCAGATGGAAATTTTTCTTTATTTACTGGAATAAAGAATTTATTTAGTTCATTAATGGATGCTGTCAGTGAGATATGGAAAAAAGTAATGACATTTATGAGTATTGATAATATTTTGACAATGATAGGAGCAAAACTTTACAAAAGTAAGATGCCTGGTTCTGACACCATGGCAGATGCGTTATTAAGTGAAAAATATGAGCAGAGAGCTAAGCTTCGCGCAAAAAGTGAAGGTGATTATCAAAAATTAGTTGAACAGGAAAGACGAGCGGCGGAACTGAAAGATGCAAAAAATCGTCCGGGAGGTGGTAGTATGGCAGCCGTCGATAATAGTCAAACCACACAAAATATTGTTCAGCACACCACTACTGTGCCTAATGCCGGCAGTAAAAAAGATTCATACTCCAAGAATAAGAGATTTAATTAATGTCAAAGGAAGGATTAGCCGGTCACGTATAATGGTTTGTCAACCGGCTGAAAAAATAAATTATTCTTCGTCAGCTAATTTGGCGAAATAGGAAAGACTGCTGTCTTCACCTTCTTTAGATAATCCTACATTCGGATTACCACTTTGAGCACTTGCGGTTGGCTGCGGAGTAGGCCTATGAGGAACACCGCCATCAAAAGGTGCTGTATTAACAGGACCAATTACAGTTTCCTCTGCTCTTTGCATACTAGGATCTATCCCACTACCAAGAACCTTATTAAGTCTAGCTTTAAGATCTTCATAAGATTTAAAATTATCTGGCTTGAGGAAGTCTTGGAGAGGATATTGTTGTTTCCATGCAGTTTCAAGTTTTTCATCATCTTCAAATAATGGTGTAGGAGAAGCAAATTCAGCCTTATCGTAATTAGTAAAACCTTCTACCTTACGAATTTTTAATTTAAAATTTGCACCTGCCCAAAAATCAAATGGATTAACAGAAGTTTCATCTTCGAATTGAGGATTCATTTGATCATTAATCTTATCAAATATTTTCTTCCCGAATTTAAACAAAAATGTTTTGCCTTCATTCTCCGGACGTTTTGAATCTTCTATGACCATAATATTTGTATAATAAGTCAAACGCCTTTTTTGTTTACGAACAATATCTCTATTAGCTTCGAGACCGGTATCCCAAAGTTTAGAATTATATTCGGAAACTGGATCTTTATTACCATTAGTAGTAAGACTATTTTCAATATACCATCCACCTGGTCCTTGAAAACCATGATTGAAAACGCGTACCCATGGAAGATCTTCTCCCTCAACAGGAGGAAGAAATCTAATAACAGCATAACCGTTACCAGCTTTATCTAGATCTGCTTTCCAGAATCTATCATCTACTCCAATTTGGGGACTGTTAATTTTATTAAGCTCTTCGGAGAGGCGGCTTAATGAGGAACCTCTTTTCTTTTTCATATCTGCAAACGACATATTTCTCCTTGTATCTGCTTTGTTTCGATTTTTTCGTTATATCCACGCTGTCATAATATAACTATTATTATAACCTAAATCTTACTGAATTTCAAGTACTTTTTTCAAAGTATCTTTACTGTTATTAAGATTATGGTTAAAGAAAGGTTTATATTTCATACACATTTTGAAGTAATCCGGCCACACTATTGTATCCTGCAACTCTTCATTAAATCTTGGTATGAAATTCAAGATATCATCCAATATAATAAATGTTTCAATATTTATTTTTTTCGCTAAAACATAACGAAATATTGGGGGATGTTGACCGTCAACTATTTCAAATAAACTATCGAAATTCTTAGGGTCATCATCCATGATACTTGTACAATCGGAACGGAAGTTGTATTGTAAACTTTCAATACGTTTTTTCCATTCTCGATAAGTTGATACACACCTTTCACCAAATGCATCACCTATCCACATATTTATATTACTTGAAAAATTAGATACTAAAAAATCTACTAATTCTTCACTATTATATTCTCGAGATAATTTTTTAAAAAAAAATTTCTCTCTTCTTTTATTAAAAGATGATACAGTTACATTACACTTTCCATTGTATTTAAAATAATCATAATCTGATGTAAAATGTAATTTTAAAGCCGTGTAAGTACTGTAACATTCAAATTCATTCATAATTTAATTGCAATATAAAGTAGGAGTAAATTGGTTACGGCTAATTCAATCGCGAGAAGAGTATGATACCAGACCCATCTAGATTCATATTCTTTATCTCTTTCTAATTCGACTTTTGTTTTACCATCTTGTAATTTAGGTAGCCAAATATTTTCCCAACTTTGTTTAATTTTTTTAAACATTTGTTGTCTCTCATATTGGTAATTTAGAAGTTGTTTGAATAAAATTTAAATCTTCTGCTTCCTTTCTCAATAATCTTTTAAGATCTGTTGAAATTAAAGAAGCAGCTGTTTCATACTCTAACATATGTAATTCACAATAATGTAATATAGCATCCATTATAGGCATTTTATCTGCTAGATTTTTGACTTCTATATTAAATTTTTCAGGTGATAACATCTTAATCATATTATTCTTATCAATATCAATTTTTTTCGCCATAATCCCCATCATATTTGTGAAGTGTTTCTGCCTTAGCTATAACTAAATGAGCAAACCGAGTATTCGGTTTTAATGTAGTTTCACCACCAATATTATACAAAGTCGCACCTGCATAATCTTTAAATCCCGAATCATATATTGAACTTATAATTAAAACTCCATTCCTATTAAAAGTACTTCGGCCAATAAGAATTGCAATTTCCCCTTCTGCTATATCAACATGTTGATTGGACTGAATTTCATAACAAGTGCCGCGGGTTAAAACATAATTACCATTTTCATCGACCTTTTGTTCTATTGATTTCCTATGTTCTTTTTTATCTTCATCCATGTGCATTGCACCGGCCCCAATTCGATAAACCTTATCGACTCGTAAATCAATAGTATTAGGTTGAATCATTGTTTCATCAATATTAGTTACTTCAGTAGAAGCATTCACAGGATGTATAAACATTATTCTCCGAAATAATAAGGGTTTTCTTTTGTTTTAAATTTAAACCCTTGTTCTAGAACATCTGAATTATAATCTAATTTCCAATAAATATTAGGATCTACAGTAGATGCTTCAGGAAATATAGTTGAAGAAAAAGTAGAATCAGATTTAAATAAAGGACTAATTTCATTACGAAAAACATATATTTGATTTTCATGATATAGCATGCAAGCAAAAGTTCCATCTACTTCATTTAGATCTTCATTTAATGCTTGATCAAATAACCATTCCGTATCCCAATCACCTTCAAATTTTCCTTCTTTAATAATACCATTATGCCACAAAAATGATTTATCTTTTTTAGCTGGATGGATAAATCTACCTGTTGCCAAATCAGTATTATTAACTTCTTTTGATGTTGGAGCTTGTTGATGCACTACACAATAATCCCAATTTCCATCTAATAAATCTAAATCTAAAGGCCCGTAAGATTTTGTTTGAGATTTAAGGTCTAGACCATCATCGGTATACAAAAACTGAGAAACTGAATGTGATTCTTCCCCGCGGTATCTATTTAGGCCAACTAATTTAAGTAAAAGCTTTTTATCTTTACTTGCTGAAATACTACACATGCCAGTCTATCTCCTTTTGATATTTAATTGGATCCGGTTCTCCAATATTCATAAATGCTTTAATACGTTCACTACATGAAGGACATGTCCCACAACTTTTTCCTTCTACATCTGGATCGTAGCAAGTTAAAGTATGTTGTAATAAATTGTATGTTCTTAATTCTTTACAAATTTTAAGTTCTTCTGTCTTGCTCAATAAAGAAAACGGAGCGATAATTTTTGTTTTAAATGTTCTATTTAAAACGGTAATCTCATTAAGTGCATCAACAAAAGCTTGACTAGTATCCCAATAACCATATTCATCATGAACTTGAAGACCGCAAAAAATATATTCCGCCTTTACCACTTCTGCAAAAGCACAAGCATTGCTCAATAACATCATATTCCTAAATGGAACATATGTTACGGGTTGAGGATCTCCTAATACTTCTTTAATGTCAGGCATATCAATATCAGTACCAGATATATTTGCACTAATAGGTTGAACCAATTCTCCAAAATAACCAATATCTAATTGTTTATGGGCCACACCTAATTCTTGACATAAGTCTCTTGCTTTTCCACATTCAGCTACTTGTTTTTGTCCGTAATTAAATGTTAAAGCAAATACTTTTTCTGGTCCATAATGACGGGCCAACATCATTGTAACAATAGAACTATCCATGCCGCCTGATAATATAACGGCGACATTATTTTTAATCTTTGGAAGTTTATTTCTAGCTTCACGTAAATTCATATTAACCTTCTTCAACAGTCTTGATTAACCTTTCAAGATACCATTTTGATTTTTTCAAATCTTCTAATTGTTTTTCTTTATTTTCATAACCCTTTTCAGTTTTCTTACCAGCTCGTAATACATACTTAACAATATTGCCGCGATGAAAATTTAAATCAAACGCCTCTATAACATCAATTGCTTCTAAGTTAGTATTACTTTGATAATGGTCGGGATCTATTTTATTAGCCATGCGCTCCTAATTATATCTCATATTTGTAATAATTCAAATTCTTTGGATATTTTCTTTCGCGAAATTTAGCAGAACGTCTTTCGGCGTTAAAACCAATTCCTGTAACAATTTCTCTGAAGGTATCAACATTATAATATAAAAGATCTAAATTAATATCTTCTTCTTTCATATCATAAACGGAATCAAATGTTGATTTCGGTTTTTGTGTCAATCCATGAATACCTGCATAAGGGGTACCATCTAATGCTGACATCACTGGATTAGAAGTATCTATACTATGAATCCAGTCATATTTCCTATAATGCGCAAACTCTCTTGCCTGCCAGGTTCCCAATAAATGATGTCTGTATTCTTTCCTGATACATTCTCTATCCATTTTCTCAAGTAATTTAATTCTTTCATTTGCTTGAAGAGTTGGATCTTTGTCTTGCCAAGAATAAACAAAAGGAATGCCAATAATTGGCCAAAGCTGTCCTCCTCCAGCTTTTTCTTCACCATATTCAATAAATGCATTATAACATTCAATCATTTCATCTGGTGTAGATCCTTGAACAACCGGCATAGCATGGGTAGAAGTAATGGGATAATCATTAGCAAATTCAAGAGACCTTTCCAATGTTCTTTTTTTATCTCCAAGAACATCTGGTAAGACAACATAGTTTGGTTCTAATCTTTCATACCAATCATAAAGAATATCATTATCTAATGATTCTCCTAATTCAAAACAACTATTATCAAGATAAGTAAATTCTCCGCAACCTGCAAATTCACAAACCATCTCTGCATAATCTTTATCTTCTAGAATTTTGTGAAGCAATACAAATTGATAATCGCTAATAAAATCTTGATGTTCATCTATTAAACATCTGGGAATTTCATGTGAAATATATGTCATGTTAACTCATTAAAGATCTACACCCAGCTAAAAATTCTCTACGACATTCGCCGTTTTCGAATTGACCCGATGCTGAAAATGTAGCTGTTGAAGATCGAAGATCTTGTATGCCACGGGATTTGACACAAAAATGTAAACCATCAATTTGAACAGCAACATCTTCTGTTTCCGCAACAAGCGCAATCGTCGCGCGTATTTGTTCTGTTAGTCTTTCTTGAACTTGTGGTCTTTTAGAAAAGAATTGAACTATTCGATTTAATTTTGAAAGCCCCAAAACTACATCATTGGGAATATATGCTACAGACGCTACCCCATCAATAACAATAAAATGATGTTCACAATATGATTGAACATTAATATTTCTTTCAAGAACAAAAGAACCCCTATAATTCATTGAATTTTTAATTTTTGTACATTTTGGAAATCTGTCATAATCCATACCCCAAAAAACCTCATTAACATACATCTGAGCAACTCTTTTTGGTGTATCACATAATGAATCATCTTCAAGATCTAATCCTAGATTATCCATAATTTTTTCAAAATATCCTTGAATATTTTTAATAGATTTTTCAGAATTAAAATTTTCTCGCTTCATCGGAGTTTCTAATCCTAAAGAAATTAAATGCTCATTCACTTTTCGACCCAACTCTGGATCGCATTTTCTACGTACTTCCATTTTCTCCTTTATTTAATTTATTGTTATATTATATAATATTATAAGTACAATGTCAAGAACTTTTCAACAATTGTTTATTTTTTTGGGGGGGTATTATGATAGGAATGTTTTTATTATTTTTTGCACTCGTCGAATGATATAATGTTACCGCGGGCATCAAGTTTAATTTTTTTAATACCAAATCGGGTTTCCATACTTTTCTTTTTTCGATCATCAGAGGCTATATGATCAAGGTCTTTCCAATAGTGATTCATCTGTGTGACTTTTTGTTTTGAAGTCATCAAACGTTCTAAAAAATTTTTAAAAGTTTTCATCAATCATGCTCCATATATTTAACGCCGTCTCGTTCTTCGAGGAGTGTTCTATTTTTCATATGTTCTGCTTCGAGTTCTTCTTTACTACCACCATAATAACCTACTGCGTAACCCGCTTCGCACATCCATTTGTTTAAATTGGTCCAACCTGAAAACTCGTGACCATCTTCGGTACAGTTGATCCAGAGTTCTCCGAGAATTCTTCCGAATTTACCTCTACTGTCTTTTTCTGGGCATCGACATTGAACTTCAATATCATTTCTGTCCGACATAATTGCCCAATGTAACCATGACTTAAGGGCGGCCGAGGAGAGTTTTCCATAAAACTTTTCTGCCAAATCACGAGTTCTTGATTCTGGCGTATCGATTCCCAACAAACGGATTCGTCCACAATACCTAACATCGAACCCCAAATCAATAACTGCATCAACAGTATCTCCATCTACAACTTTCTCTATTGCTGTTATGTGGTAAATAAATTCACACGGTTCTTCATTTTTATATTCTGCCATAATTTTCCTTTTCAAATTGTGTGGCTGACCGTGCTTCTGTTCCCAAGTGACGGCCACAACTCGGCTATAGTCTACGCAGCGAGTGCGTAAGAGTATGCAGTATAATCGTCATTGTTTGCGATTAGTTTGATGGACCGTTACGGTGGTACCTCTACCGAATACCTCTTTATCTTACTTCACAATCAATCGAAATCTATTTCAGCCCCATCAACGAAAGTCATATCCAATAAAAAGCGTGGCATAAGTAATACCTAATGCGAGCAATATAATTATTGAGAGCCACATTAATTTCTTTTCCATAACTTCCTTTGGTGGAGCTGATCGGAATCGCACCGATGTCTTAACTGCTATCTAGATATGTCAACGATATCATCTATATTTATTAACCCATGGAACTCTCGTAGAAATATCTCTTTTTTCAGATATTCCAGTTGACTGGCCCTTATTAAAAAGAACTATGGGATAATCCAATTCTTCGTAATTAGAAAAATGTGCTGAATAATAAAATTGATCCGGTATACGAATAGGGTCTAATTTTTTCATCCAAAGATATGTATCAAAGCCGCCATATTTTTCAATATCTTCAAATTCAAATTCTTCCCAAATTTTTAAACTTGTATTTGGTTTCCATCCTAATATTGAAGAATTATACGGAGTACATAATATATTTCTATTTCTTTGATCTTCGAAATTATCCATATGTTCCCTCCAGCGGGCCCATGGAGCACATAGATAATCTTGTTTTTCTACCCAGTCAAATAAACTATCTATATTACCTTTTATTACAACATCTAAATCAAATGCTAAAACAACATCTTCTGTAAACTGTTCTATTATTGGTGAATGATATAAAACTTTGGTCCACCATTTAGGAAGAATTAGTTCATCAAATACACGAAAATTTATATTATAAGTAGTATTTTTAAATACCATTTTTTCTAAACGTTGTATATCTTTTATAGTATATTTGTCTCCTACACATATGCATGCAACGGCTCTTCGTATGCAATTTATTGCCATTGGCCTATAACCATAAATCGTTTATAATTACCAAAATCTTTTTCACCTTTATACCATATATTTTTTATTTGATTTTTTTCAGTTAGCTCTTCAACATCCTTTACACAATTTATATGATCCGGCAAATCAATATAATCATTAGATTGTAAACAAACAAAAGGATTTCCCTTAAAAGAAAATTGATTTGTAAAATCTTGCATGTGCTCACAAGATGTACAAATAATTAAATGTCTTCTTCTGAGTTCTTTTCTTTCAAAATAATCATCATGTTGAATTACTTTATATTTTGGATTAAATATATTTTTATATTGAGCCATTACTTTTTGACATGCTTCATCTGGGTCATATAAATCAATTTGTGTTATTCTTCCTTTGGTGAAACTGTCAACTAATTCTATCAGGGGCCAGCCGAACCAAGAACCAACAATTTCTATTAAAAGGGGATAATCCCAATCCGGATGACCATGAGGAAATCTAATACTTTCAGAAGAATCTTTTGTATATTTTTTAATATTATCAGGAGAAGTTATTTTTAAATCATTTAAAATATCACACATCCATTTTTTGGATTCATATTGATCATCAGATATAGAATCATCAAAACTTTTTTCATATTCAGAATAATTATTTTTTATAAATCTTTGAACTTTATAATATGGAGAATTTCTAAAACTTTCTACCATCTGCCTATAACCATAAATCTCTTATAATTACCAAAATCTTTTTCCCCTTGATACATGATATCTGTAATTTGATTTTTTTCTGCTAATTCGGAAGAGCTCTCAACACAATTTTCATGTTCTAGTAAATCAATATAATCGTTGCTTTGTAAAACAAAAATCGGTTTAGGAGTTTCTTTATAATATTCTCTCATTTCACCAATATCAGGCATATGTTCGCATGAAGTACATATTATCATATGTCGAATTCTTTTATCATTTCTTTCAAAATAATCACCAAATTGATTTAAATTATAAGAAGGTTTAAAATGATACTTATATTTTTGAACTACTTCCTGACAAACTTCATCTGGGTCATATAAATCAATTTGTTCAATTTTTTCAACAACTCCTTCTAACATTTCTATCAAAGGCCAACCAAACCAAGATCCAATTATTTCTATTTTAAAAGGATCTTTGCCTCCGAAGTGTTCAGGTCTTAAAATCTGGCACATCCATTTTTTAGATTCATATTGTCCATCTGTAATAGAATCTAAAAGATCAGAAGCATATTCTGGATAAGATTCATCTAAGAATCTTTTAACTTTCATATATGGAGACCATTCCATAGTATTATTATAATTTACTTCATCTTTTTCAAATTGTCCCAAAGTTCTTTCCCATTCACCTTTAGTTCTTTCCCATTCAATCACATTCCGGCGTTTTTCGGCTGCGCGTCTTGATTCTTCTTTGTCCCATTGTCCTGAAGTTTTTTCCCATAAACCTTCACAACGTTGCCATTCAATATTAGCTGCGCGTCTATCTCTTTGGAGAATTTTTAAATCAATTTCCGCTTTTTTAAAATCTTTTATGAACATCCTACCACTATTGAATATTTAACTTTTTGAAAATCATATTCTTCTTCAAATAAAACATCATTCAAATTATTCTGCTCTATTAATTGTTGGGTTGACATCACAGGATTGCATGAATATAAACGTTGTCTATTATTCCCGGCTAAAATGAATTTTCCCTTATGCACTTTACCGATAGGATATGTATCTTCACAAAATTTGTGAATAATGGGTCCCTTAAATTTTATATCATCGAATATAACATCTGTGCAATAAATGTTATCACTTATGAGTTCACAATCTTCACATACATAAGGATCTGAATCATAATATGATATATTATAACCTAATTTTTCTATTTTATCAACATGATAATTCATATACCAAGAACAGACGATATTCAAATCATCTTCATCAAAAAATTGAGTAATTAAAGAATGAATCTTATCATTTAAAACAATATTATATCGATTATTGGCTGAACCTAAATTATGTCGTCTATTTTCCAGTGTACTATACCACAAAGTATCGTATGCATTTTCCGTTCCATATTTTGAAATAGAAGCAGCGAACTTTTCAAATTCTATCATAACTGCTCCACATGTCAAGAGCCCAACCTTTTGCTTCATGCAACTCTACATGAGTTTCATTAGGTTTTGCCCATTTTTTATGAGAAGTATTAAAAAGACATATCTTATAATCAGATCTATATTCTGTTGGGTTTAAATCATCTGAATATTTACAACCTATATTATAATTATAAACATTTCCTGGTAACCAAAAATCTAAATTATTTTTTCTATGTTCCTGATAAAACAAATATTTGTCATATGAGGGATATGTAAAGAAAGCCTTTTCCTTATTTCTGACTAACCTCTCATACATATCAAATCCAACATCGTCTTGCCAGGAAACAAAAGAAGAGTTAATCGGAGTCGTCATATATCCATAATTAATTTTTGCTGCCTCATCGTTTCTCCAATAATTCCAAATATAAGTTACCTTATTCTTTTTTCTGTCCACTAGATCGGTTATATTATTTTGAATTAAGATATCTAAATCAAACCAAGCTTTAGGCCCAGGAATATGTTTATATCTATCAAAATAACACATCTTTTCGGATGTGAATATTTGTGTCCTTGGAAATTCAGAAAAGTCATCTGGAATACTTTCTATTTTTATATCCGGATCTATGCCGGTTGAATTATCCGTAAGACATGTAAAATTAAAAGGATTATTATAATGTTTTTTAAGACTCTTAAAAAGTCTGTTAACATATAATCTATTATACTTGGTCCCCCATTTCAAACAATAAAAATTTGTCATTTCCACTGATCCCTAAAAGCATCAAATCCTGATCCACACTTCTCGGCGCATACCTTAGATTTTCCATCCGCACAGGAAGATATATTCCAACTTTTTTGTAATTTTTCAAAGAAGCCACCTTCAATAATATCTCGAAGAGGAGTATGAAGAGCATTGATATCTTTTAAGTCTTCAAAATATGACCATATTTGATTATCACCTATTTCTTCATATGCTTTATAAAATCTACCCGCTGTCCAACAACAGGGAGTTACTAAACCTTCAGCACTTATATATATTTCATTATTATCTAATGATTTACATGTGATTTTTGTTTGATCCAAATACTCTTGAAAGGAACCATGACTCTTAATCAATTTATCATAGCTGTTAACACTCTTATTCTGATTTTCTGGATTAGTTGGTGGCTTAATCTCATTCCCCTTAGTGGTTATCTTTTTATCAACTTTCTTACCTTTATAGCTTTGTACCCACCTACCAGTTTTTTTTCTTACAAATTCAAGTCCGAATAATTTAGCCATTCTTTCTGCTTCCTCGACTTGATGTTCATTATGTTCAAAAATTAAATATACCCAAAGACCCTTACCGCCGGCCTGAGTAAATACATCCATGGCATGTTCTACTCTTTTCCAATTTACATTGACGCGATATAAATGATTTGTATCTTCTAATCCATCTACACTAAAAGTAACTTTTCCTCTAGATCCAAAAATTGAAACTAATTCTTTCCACCAATCATCATCTCTAGCCCCAGCATTTGTAGTCATATGGAGATACATTTTAGGATTATTAACTCTAAGATATCTAAAAATGGAAAGTGTATCATTAGACACAATTGGATCTCCATGATTACCACACATTAATAAAGAATTTAATTGTTGGACGAAATCTATATCAACCATTCTCATGAAATCATTCAAAGACAATTCAGCATTTTTCAAATGTCGATTATCTGTTCTGTCGCACATTGGACACTGCGCTTGACATCTTTGTGTTGGTTCTAAGTGAATATGTTTTATTCGTTCTGGAGTATACATTTAATAAAAACTTTCAAACTCTGGCCACTCATTAAGCAGATTAGTTTTATTTCTTTTATCACATAATTTAAGAAAATTCATTCCTTCTATAAAAATATTATTATCAACCGGTATATTTAATTTTAATAAATTTATTATATCTTCAGAAATATATCTTTGTTTTTTGCCTTGATATAACTTTTTCACACCGTTTGGTAAACAATCTATTGCAAAATAACCGGGAACAACTAATATATTTGATAATGGTGATAATATATTAAAATTCTCTTTTAAATAAATTTGAATATCATCTAAGTAACCAACGTTTAATGTTTGAACTGTAACCTCAAATCCTATAGGATATGTTGATTGTAATTTTTTAATATTCTCGATCTTTTTTTTCCAAACGGTACCGGTTCTAATATATTCTTCTTTTTTATCAATTCCATCTATAGAAATATTAAAATATAATTTTTTAAATGCTTTTTTATATTGAAATAAATGTCCGGGAATTTTTGTGGCATTAGTAAGAGTAGATATTTTTATTTTTTTTGAAAACCCATGACCGATAAGCCACTCTAAAAAATCATAATATCCATCATTCATTAACGGTTCGCCGCCCGAAATAATTATTCTTGTTACAGAAGGCAAAATCTCTTTTAAATCTTCATAAGTTTTTTTATTAAAAGCATTTTCATATATTGGCCATTCTCCTTCATTATATTTCTCCTTATGTTGCGCCCAGGCAGACGAAGATTGTGGACCGCACATCAAACATTTGAGATTACATAAATTTCCAAATTTAATTTTAAATATTGGATTGTTAGGAATTAATTTTTTATCTTGTTTAAATTTTTCTACTTGTCCCGCATAATCATTCTTTAAACTTTCTTTTCTTCTGGAATTCAATCCGCGATCTTCTCGTTTCCAACAGGATTGACAAATATCTAATCTTTTATTTTCTAAAAAAGCTTTTCTTTTATCGTTGATATAATCAGAATTAAAATATTCTAAAATAGAATACTTATCACTGAACATTTTAGATTCACCTAGATTATCACAGCATAATTGATATTCATTGAATGAAGAAACTGTAAATTGTGTAAAAGGAAGAGCACAGAAATTTTTTAATTTTTCCATAGGGGAAATTTATTTTCAGGTTTTCTTTTTGGAATTTTACTATCTGCAGAACTTACACAATTATCAGTTATGCAAGGCATGAGCCTATCAAATAATTTAAATCCTGTTTCGATATTTCCTAGAGGAGCATCAGAACAAGAATATGACCGCTTAATACTCCCACAAGGCTCGCGTATAATAATACTACGATAGCCCGACGAACAGATCCAGCCTTTGAATTCATTAAAATTAAACGCATTAAATCTTTCAGCTTGATCCACTTCATATATATCTCCTATTGAATCTACTAAATCTATTTCACGTTCTGTTGGCCTAGAATCATTATGTAAAATGTCTAACTGTCCTTGTGTATATCCATCTACAACTTTTGTAGCTGTTGGATTTGATTGTGGTTTTAGTGTTGTATGTATACCACGATCTTTAAAATATAAAACATGTTCCGTTAGTTCCCAAAATCTTTCCGGGATCATCACCATGTTAATTGTTATTCTGATTCCATTATCTTGAAGAAAAACTAACTTATCGGCAAAATCTGCTATCTTATCTTGTGTATTTAAAGATTCAAAATGTGCAGAAGCCGTAATAGAAGCCTTGTCAAATTTATTCGCGTATTTAATATATGTTTCAAACCATTTTATTTTACGAGAACAATTTGAAGTCATATGTATGCGCTGACGATTACAATTACCTTCATCATCCGCAAGGTGTTGTAATATATTCAAATAACCAGGATGAAAGGTAGGTTCTCCACCTGATAAAGACCAATTGAAAGAATTAAATCCTTGATTTCTCGCTTGTTCTTTTATACTATCAATTGTCTTAATACAAAGTTCAGTTGGTCTATGATCTTTTTTATCTGATCTAGCATATGGCCAACAATAGGTACATTTATAATTACAAAATCTACCTAACAACCAGGATATTGTAAACGTATCTCGATACAACATTGTTTTAGTACCGAGAGCTTCAATATCCTTCCATGGTATTTTTGTAAAATCTTCTTCATTGCGTCGCATGAACAAAATCAAATTGTTTAGGTGTATAATTCATTAAATTCATTTCATTATCCATATCCCATAAAGGGGCTGTCAATGTGTGAACGTTTTTAAATTTTCCTTTAAATCTTGCAAACACCTTTGTTATTAATTCTTCATACTTTGGCAAATACATAATTTTGATTTTACAAGGTAAATTTACTTCTTCACAAAATCGTTCTAATTTATTAATATATCTATCATTAATAAATTCTGGATGTATTGAAAAATTTATTAATGAAAGTTTATTTAATTCTTTTAAATAGGATACTTGCTTGGTGCCGTTAGTTAAAGTCCAAATTGTCGCTTCGGGTACTTTTTCTTTTAACCATTTTACAAAATCTATATAATGAGGAATAAGAGTTGGTTCTCCTCCTGAAATAGTTATTTTTTTAACATTTAAGGGATTAACTTTGGTCCAGGCTTCTTGCATTCTCTCCAAGGAAGTCCAGGAGCCTTTATAATCATGGCTACGAGGGTCACAATAAGTGCAGCTGAAATTACACCTACGATCAGTATAATAATCAACGGCAACACCAACATCACTCGTAACAGCGTAAATTTTATCATGGGGTTCCAACTTTCCTTTTAGTCTCATATTGTCTATCATTAATAAATGATCTTCGGTCCGGCCTTTTGGCATCGCTATATCAGTACCACAAAAACAATTTTCATTAGGACATACTATTGTTTTAGGTTCTGTATATTCATCTATTGAAACCGGATAAGGTGTCCTACATACCGCAGTGCCTACCTCCCACCATGCAGCATCAATAATATAATTCGTTTGTTTACAGTGCCATCCTTTAAAATTAGTTCTATTTTTAATAGTTTGATCATCACAAGATTTTAAACCATGGTCGGTTAAAACTTTAAGCATTTAGAGACCTCGTAATATATTTCTTCACATTTATTTGGAAGATAATCCCTTTTATTCATCCAGTTAATTAATTTAATGCAATAATTTTTATCGAATACATTTGTCTTTAAGAAATTTATTATTTCTTTCTGTAAAAAATTATTATTATTATTTATTATAATATCTTTTACGCTAGAAGGCAAATAAGATGCGTTTAACCATTCTGGTGCGTCTAAAAAATCATATGATATAGTATTATTGGTTATACCTTTTGATTCTAACCACTTAATCGTGTCAGTTAAATCTGTACTATTAAGGGTATGAAAAACGTAATGGGGTATTACGAAAAAATGTTTTAATTGCTTATCAAAATTTTTTTCAAATCGAGACCATTTGGTTCCATACCTAACGAATTCCGCTACATCACTTATTCCGTCAATACTAACATTATAATTCAAACTCTTGAATCTAGTAAGATATTCTCTCCATTTTTCATTTGGGAAAATAGAATTATTTGTAACAATCATTAAATTAATATTTTCAATTTTAAGAGTATTAAACAATTCTAAATACAGTGGATCCATAAATGGTTCACCACCAAGAATTTTCAAATCTTCTAACTCACTTAAATCTAAATCCGGAAGTAAATTTTTATATAATTTTCCACCAATTGCCGAACTAAATTTGGAATTGCAACCTATGCATTTAAAATTACATAGATTAGAGGCAGAAAATTCTAATTCCTTTATTTTTGGGTTTTGAATATATTTTTTATCATATTTGCTATTGAAATTTTTGCGATAACTAGGCTTGCCTATTTCGTCATCTCTATAACATTTTTCGCAACCCTCAATCCATTCATCTTTAAGCATTTTTGATCTAAGGTCTATATTTTCAGGACCATTAAATGCCTGAAATAGACTATCATATTTTGGATAAATTCTTTTATCAAAAATGCAACATGGATTTATTT
>Ga0209402_10001482_pt1 | contig 25383 bp, 31 predicted proteins | sample ArcticOcean_MG_C_3_FD_187437 | JGI IMG/M metagenome (GOLD analysis project Ga0209402, IMG submission 187437) | Marine microbial communities from western Arctic Ocean - ArcticOcean_MG_CB8_126 (SPAdes) (version 2) | ecosystem: Environmental > Aquatic > Marine > Oceanic | place: Arctic Ocean... | reverse complement strand
GAAAACATTGGCTACCCGGACTGGATCATATCCAGATCTACCACCAGGCCTGCGCCTTGAGGTACAGCCTTACTGAAAATTCCTCACCAATTGTTTTATCGAAAACATTAGCTACCCGGACTGGATCATATCCAGATCTACCACCAGGCCTGCGCCTTGAGGTACAGCCTTACTGAAAATTCCTCACCAATTGTTTCACGTGAAGCATTAACTACCTGGAACTGGATCATATCCAAATCCACCGCCAGGCCTGCATCTTAAAATCCTGTTGATTGTAAGTCGTAAGCCATTCCAAAGGCCATGCTTCTCAAAAGATTCTTTGGCGTAGCTCGAACATGTAGGTAAAAAGCGACATGTATTTGGAAATAATCCAGACAATGTAATTTTATATATGTTAATTAACATAATAATAATTCTAGTCATGAATATCATCCTTTTCTAATAGCTCAGCTTTTTCAAACATCTGTCTCAGTAGTTGGGCTATTTCAATCGGACCCAAATTTATAGCATGTTGTCGTGGAACTATTACAAAATCAAGTTTCTTCATAATTGGCAATGTCCGCAGTGCTTCACGTATCCGGCGACGTATACGATTACGAACAACTGCTCTCTTATCTAACCGTTTTCCTGGAGCAATTGCTGCTCGCGCGACTGGTAAATCCGTAAATGCATAGCGAATTAAGGCCACTTTACTAGAAACAACACTTCCATTTAGGAATAGTTGTTGTATATCTTTACGTCGCCGCAGACGCTCAACTGACATTTTTACTACTTAAACGGAAAGCCGCTGTCTTCCTCGTCCTCGACGAGCCTTAAGTACCAATCTTCCAGCACGAGTCATCATACGCCTACGAAAGCCATGACGTCGCTTCCGGGGACGTCGGTGTGGTTGGTAAGTACGCTTTGGTGACATTCTCCTATCTAAGCTAGCGTGCGTACCCCGTGCGCGCTAGCTTAGATAGGATTTTTTTTTTAAATTACTTACATAACTGCAGAAAATTGAGTAGTTTAATATATTAGTTCATATGAATAACTCTCTCATCCTTAAAGAACAAGTTAAAAAGTACAATGCTTGGATTGAGCTTGATCTTGGTGCACTCTCAAGGAATATTGCCACGATTAAGGACCTTTTATCAGAAGATTCTTCAATTATTGCAGTTGTTAAAGCAAATGCATATGGCCATGGCATCAAGCTGTTAGGCCCTACGTTAGAAAAATCGGGGATCGAAAGATTTGCGGTTTACACTATTACCGAAGGCATAGAGCTGCGTTCGATAGGTTTAAAAAAACCTATCCTTGTAATGGGACCCATAAACCCCCTACTAGCAGGGTTAGCAATTAAACATGACCTCACTATCACTTGTAACAGCCTTGAGCTTGGGAATGCACTTGCACTATCAGCAAAATCATCTAACAAAACCGCTACTATCCATTTTAAAATAGATACAGGACTGCATCGATTCGGAAATACGTTCGAAGAAATTATTAACTTGGAAAAAAACTTTCGCAACAATGAAAATATTGTAATCGAAGGTATCTATACACATTTAGCAAATGGCGACCTATCTGATGATAGTTTTACCGATCTTCAAATGGCTAAATTCCGAGAAATCGTACGCGCTTTGCCAGATATAAAGTTCCTTCATGTCGCAAACAGCGCAACAATGCTAAGACGAACAGAACTCCACTACCAAGGAGTACGCTGCGGTCTTATCTTGTATGGGGAAATACCTGGCAATATAAAAGGACCGAAATTGGAATCAGTCTTATCCCTAAAGGCTCGTATTATGCGCGTTAGCAATATAGCTGTCGGGGAAGGAGTTGGTTATGGACTTCGCTGGAAAGCAGATATCCCTTCCCGTTTAGGACTAATACCAATCGGTTATGCTGACGGGTGGCTACGATCTTTTACTAACCAAGGCATAGTTTTAGCAGGGGGAGTTCGTTGTCAAATAGTAGGGACAGTTAACATGGATTCATTTGTCATAGATCTAACCAAAAGCAAGGCAAAACTTGGAGACGAAGTTGTTCTATTAGGACAGCAACAAGGCAAAAGAATTAGTGCTAATGAAGCAACGTCTAAAATTCAAACTATTCCCTATGAACTTCTGACAGGTCTAGGAGCTCGATTACCTCGCCTTTCTCATCGAAGCGGAACAATCATTGGTTTACTAGAACCATAAATTACCTTTTTCGTAAAAGTACCGCTGTCCGAGGAATTGGAGGTATTACATAGGGGCCTAACTCAAGTAATTCAATCGACAAAAAGCCCTTCTCTGCAAACAGTGCTCCTAAGCGACCCCATCCACGCAACTCCACCTCAGAGGAACCTGTTGACAAAAGATACTTGTGCAAGCAATTGAGTTTTCGAGATTTAACTGGGCCAAAATCCAAAACAATTGCATTTCCTTGAGGAGCCAAAACACGTGCCAGTTCAGAAGCAAAGGCTTCCACAACATCATCCTCAAGCCTTCTAATCAAATGTAATGATGTAACACAATCAAACGTACCATCAGAAAACGGAAGCCTTTCTGGCCATGCAAGAAGATCCGGTGAAGCTTTTCGAGAAATATCAACAGTTACTGGAAAAGGAGCATCTGCACGTGTAGCAAGCAGTCGAGCATATGCTGCAGTATTACACCCTATATCTAGATAAGACTTTCCTGGTCCCATTTTAAGTAAACGGCTAATTACATCACCACGCGGGATCAATAATGCTCTAGCAATACTACTTCCAGCTACTGCAGCAGGGATTCCCTTGGCATATTTATTCCATCCCTCTTGAGAATTTTGAACTGCTCGGCGACGTCTAATCACAAATCATATAGTAGCCGCACACGACAACCATCGCGAGCAGCATCAGCTAAAAGAGGCAATACTTTAGCGATCTCATTTTCGAGATTACCCACCTCTCCACGTTTAGCAAACATTTTTATCTTGTCATCTTCACGTAGAGCTTTCTCTAAACCTAGCAATGTAATCTCAAGATTCTTCGGATCTTGCCACGCAAGATCTAAATTCTTTTTATCTATATCGTCTTCAGGCTTACGCTCATAAAAAGTTGTCAGTGGGTTAAGCCTAATACCTAAAGGTCCTGCTAGTCTTTCGGCCAGAGCAATTAGCGGATGTTGCGCACCAAAATCTCTTGCAACTGCAAAGGACATCAATGCCACTAAATCGCTACCAATCGCATAAGTCCCTACAGGAATGGTTTCAATTTCTAACAATAATTGCATAAGGAACCGAAATAAAACCTTGTAGATAACTTAGTCAACATGTTAAAAAACCTTTTCAACCTTCTCCAAATTTTCTTTTTAATACCTCGCTTTTCATCTCCAACAACATGCAAATTAGAACCATAATTACAATTAAGCTGTTCGATGGTTCGTATATCTGGTGGATTGTTAGCTGATGTATTAGGAACCTGCATTTGTATTCCCCTAAATTCCATACTCTTTTTTCGATCCTGGAAGTGCTTTTTCATTACTATGATCACCTAAAACCCATTAGCCCCATTCGTAAAGAGTAGAGGATCGACAGAAATTCCGTGCGCAATAATTTCCCAATGTAAATGAGCCCCAGTTGAAAGTCCTGATTGGCCTACATAGCCAATTAAATCACCCGTACCAACCATTTGACCCTCTGCAGATGCAAAAGTACTCAAATGTCCATAAGCTGAATACAATCCTCCTCCATGATCTATGGCAACATAATTCCCACGTAAAGAAAGTTGCCTTGCTAAAACAACCTGGCCGCTATTAGAAGCATAAATAGGGGTTCCTACGTCTGCACTAAAATCAACACCCTCATGGTATCGAGTAAGCCCATCACCATAATCACGTTCTTCACCAAATTCACTCGTTATAAGTGCGTCAAAATGTAACGGTTCTAACCATGGTCCATCTTTCCATAATTTTACCGGACTTATACGATCAAAGGTAGCCTTTAAAGTTGCGTCCTCATCTTCTCTTTGTATTCGAGAAAGCAATGTCGGATTTTCAAAATTGTCACCACTAAAATCATAAAAGCTCCACTCTCGCCCAACTATTTGAACTATTCTCTCTTCTTCAAATTCCACCTCATTGCTATAAACTACTCTTATAACAATTCTTTCCATCCCAATCGGCACAGTCCGGGAAATAGGAACGAATGTGTAATATGACCTATCACCCCTCGTAAGTGGTAGTTCTATGTTTAAAAAAGTGACTGTACCTCGGATAACAGATCCTACGACTGAAATCAGCAAAGTTCCTCCATGGGGAATGGTACTTTTACTGATAAAAAATTCCGGTTCAGGCAATGGTATTGGGGTAGCAGTTAGTTGTGCTACCGGTGTTATATCCTCATAGGCAGGCCTAGCAACATATTCAATAGAAGCCTCATTGCTACGACCGGTGGAACATGCGGTTAGAGCAACAATTACGAATAAACCAACAAAAAGATTGCCATATCTGACGCTAGACATAAAAGTATCGCCTAAGGATCCTTTTTTTATTCAACTAAATATCAATTGTAAAGTAAAAAGATGAAGCGCCCTTTCGAGCGCTTCATCTTAATCATTAAGTGAGAAAGAGCCTATGCGATATAGGCAGTTTCACCATGCTCAGCAAGATCGAGACCCTCTTCCTCAGCTTCCTCAGTTACTACAAGACCTATTGTGTACTTGATAGCGAGCAAAATCACGCTAGTCATAACAAAAGTCCAACCAACGGTCGCCAAAATCGCAACTGCTTGGCGCCACAACTGGCCACCTTCACCCTCAATAAGACCAGCAACACCTCCAACAGCAGCTACTGCAAAGATACCTGTAGCTAGAGCACCCCACATACCTCCAACACCATGAACAGCAAAGACATCCAAGGTATCGTCAAAGCTGCGGAATCTCGATAGTAATCGGATTGCATAAAAACCAAAAACACTGGACATCGCACCAATAATTAATGCCGGGAAAGCATTTAAAAATCCATCGCTAGCAGGCCATAAACCTACAAATCCAGCAGCCGGGGTGATAGCAACTAAACCAGCTACAGCACCTACAGCAGCTCCTACAACTGAAGCCTTACCTGTGTGGAACCAAGACAGCCCTACCCAAGTGAGTGCCGCCATCGCAGCAGCACTATTAGTAGTGACAAATGCGTTCGCTGCGCCTCCTCCAGAGGACAAAGCAGATCCAGCATTGAAACCAAACCAACCGAACCAAAGCAATGCAGCCCCTAACACAACGAAGGGAACATTATGCGGCTCAGAAGAATTTGTATTTCTCCGCTTTCCAATAATAAGAGCTGCAGCTACGGCTGCAATACCCGCATTAATATGAACAACTGTGCCGCCAGCAAAATCAGCTGCTTGGAGCTCAGTAGCCATCCAACCACCACCCCATACCCAATGAGCAAGAGGAGCGTAGACAATAGTGACCCATGCCACCACAAACACAATAAAACTACAGAACTTCATCCGTCCAGCAAAAGCTCCAGTAACAAGAGCAGGTGTAATCACAGCAAACATCATTTGAAATGCCATAAAAAGCAAATGCGGAATTCCTGTACCTGGAAAGGCTTCATCAAAGCCAACATTTCGAAGGCCAAAGTAACCTAAATCTCCAACAAACCCACCTACATCAGCTCCGAAAGCTAATGAGTATCCCCACAACACCCAAACCACTCCAACTACTCCAAGGCAAATAAAACTTTGCATAATTGTTGCGTTCACATTTTTCGAACCAACTAAGCCGCCATAGAAAAAAGCAAGCCCAGGAGTCATTAACAACACAAGCGCAGTTGAAATCAAAAGCCAACTAGTATCACCAGAATCAATCATAAAACCTCCGTCCTGATATATATGACAGGACTAGAAAAGAATAACTTGAAAACCATTGAGAGCTGTTACAGGTATGTTAAATAAAAAAACTGCAAAAATCTCAGTATTCCGTTCACCACAAGTGAACGCTATCCTGTTATTTCACCCCGGGGTGTAGCTCAGCTTGGTAGAGTGCTTCGTTCGGGACGAAGAAGTCCGCAGTTCAAATCTGCGCACCCCGACCACATCAATAAGCAAGTCCCTCAAGTCCATAGAGATTCCGTGCTAAAGAAACACGACCTAAATAACCATTCCCCTGGCCTATCATTTCCATGCGTGAAACATCCCCCCAAGGGTGCAAAATTGTATTATCGAAAAATACCCATCATCCATCTCACAAATTTTCGAAACTACGGCAAATTCGACAGATTGAATATATTCGAGAAATGCAGAAACTTCAGGAAAGCGAAGTGCGTAGACCGTTATAGCTCACCCATCTAAATTTAAAGCGAGTAGTTACAAACAAAAAGACGTTCTTCATACTTGAAAATCACTGAATGCTCTATAGAGTAGGTAAATGGAACTAGAAACAGGTAAGGGTACGCAAGTGCTTGAAGAGCTGGAAACGAGTGAGGCTCTAGACCTTCCATGTCATCTTGTTTTGCTCGATGATGATAGTCATACATATGCCTACGTTATCGCAATGCTTGCTAGTATTTTTGGTTATTCACGTGAAAAAGGGTTCGCCATAGCAAGTACAGTAGACAGTCAAGGACAAGCAATTGTAATGACTGCAGCCAAAGAAAAATGTCTTATACATCAAAGTCGGATCCATAAGTTTGGAGCAGATCCTTTAATGGAAACAAGTGTCGGCAGCATGTCGGCAATTATCGAAACTAGCAAATAAAGATAGTTACGAGAAAACATGCGTAACGTTCAAATAATAACTACCCGGACTGACTGGACTGATTTACAAAATCTTCTATTAGATTCGAGCTTTCATATAACTATCGTGCATCCAGAAAAATTTGATAACGAAAAAGGTTCAACAAATGATGATTTACAAGCCATCCTCTTAGATACAAGGGATTTTTCGTGGGATAGCCTACAAGCCATATTAAATATTTGCGAGAAACAAGCTATTGCAACACTTTTACTAATTGAAGAGGAACAATTAGAACAATTAACTCTTCAAACAAAAGCATCTGATTTCGTACTGCTTCCTACAAAGAACAAGCAAATAGTCATCCGTCTTGAACGTATCTTTCACGAAAAATTCGGAGTAGATGAGAAAAATAAGATTACCTACGGTGCACTTACAATCGATTTAATTGCATATCACGTTACAGTTGCAGAAAAGCCAATCGTACTTACTTTTAAGGAATATCAACTACTTCGTTACTTAGCGATGAACATAAGGGAGGTTTCAACCCGCGAACAACTATTAAACAAAGTTTGGGGCTACGATTATTTTGGAGGTGCACGTACCGTCGATGTTCATATTAGACGCCTCCGTTCAAAAATCGAAATAGATGGACACAAACTTATTGAAACAGTACGTAACGTTGGGTATCGACTTAAACCTTTAGATTAAAAATATCCGGGAACAATGAGCGCTGAAAAACAAAAAACAAAAAAACCAGTATTGCCACGAGGAAGAATTTATTGGAGTGCAATCCTTACTTTAGTTATTGGCTCATTAGTCGCTGTCGTCCTGACATTAACCCCTCCGCAAAATGAAGCAAGTGGCTTAATAGTCATCAATTCTACTGCTACTCCAAAAGCATCAACTGAGACATACACTACCCGTTCTACACCTACATCTACACCTACATCTACACCTACACCTACACCTACATCTACATCTACATCTACACCTACATCTACACCTACACCTACACCTACACCTACATCTACATCTACACATATCGTCTTAGATGGTGAAACCATCAGTGGAATCGCAACACGTTATGGTTTAACCACACAACAAATCATGGAAATGAATCCAAAACTCAATCCCAACCTTATCTTTGCAGGAGAAGTTATCCTAATACCTACAAATGCTGAATAACCTAACAAACCCCCTTGATACACCACTTCTTACACAGTCTGGGGCTGTAAAGCGCGCGCGCCAAACCGTTCTCCGTACTGCAATAATTTGGACCCCCTGCTCTCTGGCATGTTTTGGTACAACAATTTTCGTACTCGTTGACATCATAACTTCGGATGGATCGTGGGTAGGGTTTGGCCTCGCAGCTTTTTTTACTATTATATTCGGCTTTCAAGGGCTCCATGCAGTTCGAGATCTAGTCGGAGGACCAAAACAATCAGAGGGATTGGTGATCAGACACTGGACTAAACGAGATGTACTTGTAAGCAAAACTTATTACATACGATTGAGTGGCGGTGAACTTTTGCACATCGATCCCACACAACATGCACAAATCAACACTGGGGATTACCTCCATGTCGAATATTATCCGGGAACAATGCGAGCCTTACGTATAGAGAAAGGTAAAGCCCCCAAGAATAAAAATACAGAAAAAGACATGGAAGATGGCGACCTCAACATTCCAGCAAATAGCCAGGATAGTCCAAGTGGGCAGGATCAGAAAACAAAAACCCCCCTGCCAGATCTTTTTACAGATTCTTAGCTGAACCGCTTGTCATATTGTGGAAAAAGGCTTTAGCTTGCGCTCGCTCTTTTCCACGTACCAGACTTCCCACCTATTTTCTCGAGTAGACATGTGTTCTCAACACGCATGCCTCGATCAATTGCCTTACACATATCGTAAACAGTAAGTGAAGCGATTCCAGCTGCAACAAGTGCCTCCATTTCAACGCCTGTCTGTGATTTTGTTCGCACAATTGCACGAATTTCAATACGGATCTCATCGATTGGCTGGAAATCAATTTCAATAGCAGAAATTGGCAAAGGGTGACACAGAGGAATAAGTTCTGATGTTCTCTTAGCGGCCATAATTCCAGCAATTCGTGCGGTAGCAATTACATCACCCTTAGGTAAACCATTTTCTTGAATCAGATCTAAGGTTTCAGCATTCATTACAACAGTACTTACTGCAGTAGCCTCTCTAACAGTGACACCTTTTTCTGAAACATCCACCATTCGAGCTGCACCTTTTTCGTCTAAATGAGAAAGTCCAGATTTATTAAAATTATCTTTTGCCATTTGAAACTCCTAATCAATAAGGGCAATTACATCGTCAGTTGCAACCGATTCAAGACCCCTACTTAGTCGGCTTACCTGTTCTTCGGCATGATAGGACGAACGCACAAGCGGACCAGCTTCAACATGTTCGAAACCCATCGCTAGAGCCTTATCGCGTAAGTCTCCAAACTCAGAAGGGTGATAATACCGGTCAACTGGAAGATGTTTATTTGTAGGTCGAAGATATTGACCAACAGTTAGTATATCTACATTGCTAGTTCTTAAATCTTCAAAAACGGAAATTAACTCCTCAGGAGATTCACCCAACCCAACCATAACACCACTTTTTGTCTTTCCTCCCGGATCTAAGTTTTTTGCTCTTTTCAATAATTCTAGTGTACGAGGATATCTAGCTTTAGCACGAACATGCCTATATAAGCGTGAGACTGTTTCTGTATTGTGGTTCAAAATCTCAGGTCGGGCCTCCATAACAATCTGCAATGCGTCCCAATTACCCATAAAATCAGGAATTAAAACTTCAATAGTTGTATTAGGAGTAAATCGTCGAATCCATCGAATACATTCGGCAAAAACTTGAGCACCGCCATCAGGGACATCATCACGGTTCACGCTAGTAATAACTGCATGTTTCAAATTCATTTGCTGGACAGCAAGTGCGACACGTTGCGGCTCACCTGGATCAAGTGCTTCAGGCCGACCAGTCTTAACTGCACAAAAACCACAAGCCCGAGTACAAGTTTCCCCTAAAATCATGAATGTTGCAGTGCCTCTATTCCAACAATCACCAATATTAGGACAACGTGCCTCCTCACAAACAGTATGTAGTGCCTTTTCCCTCATAAGCCCTTGGATACGGGCATACCCCTTCCCTGCAGGAAAACGTGCCCTAAGCCAGGGAGGTCGTTCAGGGGAATCTGGTCGAATTTTTGAACGCGCAGCCATACCATCCAGACTACCTCTTTTTCAGCATTACTGCCTGCATCGGGCAAATACTTCTCCTTTTACTATATTCATCGACGATATGCATACAATAGAGAAATGGGAATCTTAAAGAGAGAAACTAATTTAGAAAGACTTTTTCACCCTCGTTCAATTGCTATAGTGGGCGCCTCTGATAACCCCGATAGCGCGGGGTACGATTACGTAAAATCTTTACGCGCTTTCAATTTCGCCGGTCCTGTTTATCCGATTCATCCACGTGCTGAAACAGTTGAAGGCTATCCAGTTTTTAGGTCCCTATCAGATATCCCTGATCAAATTGATCTTCTTATCTCATGTATTTCCGCAGAAAGAGTCCCTGACTTGATTAAAGAAAGTACCAAAAACAACATACCTTTTCTACATCTCTTTACAGGAAAGCTAAGTGAAACAGGAAATCCATCAGCAAAAGCATTGGAGGAGGAAATCTTAGAAACGGCCAAGTCTGCCAATATTCGATTATTAGGACCCAATGGAATGGGAATACATTATGCAGCTAGTGGCCTTTCGTTCCGAACAGACCTTCCCCTCTCACAAGGAAACGTAGGACTTTTAAGCCAAAGTGGAAATAATGCTGTTGAATTACTGACAAGAGGAACGGCACGAGGCTTACAATTTGGAAAAGTTATTTCATACGGGAATGGGAGCGATATTTCAGCAACGGAATTGCTACGTTATCTTGGCTCAGATGAAGAAACAAAATTAATAGCTATCTACTTAGAAGGCCTTACCTCCGGGCGTGAATTCTACAAAGAATTAAAGCTAGCTGCTTCAAAAAAACCGATTGTAATCCACAAAGGTGGACGTACTGCTTCTGGTGCGAGATCTGCAGCCTCACATACGGCATCACTTGCAGGAAAAGCTAAGATATGGTCAGCGGCAATACATCAAGGTGGTGGATATATAGCAAAAAACCGAGATGAAATGCTCGATCTACTCGTTGCCTTATCCTTATTAAGTCCCCTTACAGGAAACCGTGCTGCAGTAGTGGGTGGTGGTGGTGGTCGAACTGTACAAGCAGCAGATAGCTGTGAAGAAAATCAAATCAAGCTCCCTCCACTCCCCCAATCAATCCGCGAAACAATTAATAAGAATGCACCCGCACTAACAAATTGGGTTAGCAACCCTGTAGATCAATCAATTTTGGCAGGAAGTGGGTTTTCTTCACACGGCTTGCTTTCCTTAATGCTAAAAAGTAAAACTTATGACTTTGGGATAGCAAATGTTGGAGAAGAGTGGTTTCTAGGCAGGCCTAATGCTGAAAAACGACTAAAGCATGCATGCGCCCGCTTAATCGAGACAATCAACGATAGTGCAGTACCTGTTGCAATTGTTTATGGGGCTACTGAAACAGTTAAGAGTGCACAACGAACATTGCTCGATCAAATGCGAGAATATCTAATTGAAGAAAATTTGGCAGTTTTCCCCACTATAGAACGTGCCACTTTTGCTCTCAGTCAAATAATGTCTGTCTCTTAACTACCTAAACAATTTTTCTGGAAAATTCACTGTGTGTCTCTTCCCCTTTGATCATCAACAAAAAGATTGGTGCTCCTACAATCATAACTGTACCTGCAAACAAAAAAGCTGCAGCCGTACCAAAAAGATCAACCAGATAACCACCCAACACAGCCCCGCATAATATCCCTACACCACCCCCAGAGGAACCCAATCCTATAACCGTACCCAACCCTACTCGTCGACCTGCAACTATTTCTAGCGCGCTCGTAGCAACTTGAGACATGGCGCCTGATGCCCCAAGTAAAATCATAAGTACAATAATGAAAAGCAAGCTATCAACTGTTCCAATTGCGAGCACACAAGCACCCGCTAACATAAGACCCAAGGCAGCTAAACCTATCCTGTTCATATGATCAGTTAACCAACCCATTACTGGTTGAGAGAAGCCACTGGAAAAATTTTGAACCCCGAAAGCAAGACCAATAGCAACTGGAGTTATAAATAATTCGTTTTCCAAACGGACAGCAAGGAATGCAAGAATAGAGCCCCAAGAAAAAGCAAAAAGTACGTGATGGAAAGTCAGAGCTACTGTTAAACGATCTTTTAATGCAGCCCAAATACTAGCATTTGTTTGAAATAAAGCCTTTTGTGTGGCGTTTTGTGTTTGGGGCGGGCGAGGTGGAAGCAAAATCGTAATGATAAGTGTTGCAGCCCCCATAATAAGAGCCATAGCTATAAAAACCGCATCAAAACCAAGCCAACTACGCATAAGTCCTGCGAACATCGGACCAGAACCAAAACCAATAATATCTGCAGTAGCAAAGACCCCAAACCATCTACCTTCAAATCCTGGCGGCACCATTTCTCCGATGTAAGCACGTGCAACACTAAATATTAAACCTGTACCAACTCCACTTAACATTCTGAAAGCAATAATTTGAGTAAAATTATCTGCAGTTAAATATCCAAGGGCTGCAGCAAGATAACAAAGTAAACCAAAAATAATAAAAGGCTTCCGTGGATAACGATCACTTAAGCGTCCGATTAGAGGACCGCTAATAGAGTAAGTGATAGCAAAACTTGCAAATGTAAAACCTATCCAAATACCAGTTGCACCAAGATTTTTGGCATAAACTGGCAACAGTGGACTCACAAGAGAAATGCCGAAAGTTGCAACAAAAACCGCTGCATATAAGACAATAAATGGGCGGCTACGCACTAGTTAACTCACCACTATCATCCTTATCAGTATCCTCTTCAGTTTCCGTATCTGGAAAGCTTTCATCAGGTTGTGGCAATTCTGAAGAAACATCCTCTTCTTCGATATTCAAGCCAAGCTCATCTAATACATTTGGAGATTTCCCATCTCCAAACTCTTGCAAAATTCTCCGTGCTGCCTCATCCAACTCCTCTGGACCAAGTCCCATGCGTTCTAAAGTTGATTGAAGTAGAGTCTGGACTTCTTTCATATCGCCGCGAATTAAAGCCTCAGCCAATTCGAGCTGTGTCTCAATAGCAACAAACTGTTCGCGACGCTCCGATTCACTTGGGTTTCCAAGTATTGTTGCCATGAGTCTAGTAAACAAAGTGCACGTCCGAGCAATACGAATTCGATCATCATGATGGGGCGGGAAATCCCCTGTCACAGAAACCTCAAGGCCTGTACGTTTATCAGTCGCGACATATTGCTCTGGCATTTATCTAAGCGTTTGAGTTGTTTTTGATTCAGAAAAGTTATACATCAAGATTCTGTACCGATGCATGATTAGCTTGAATGAATCTTCGTCGATGCAAAGGTTCATCACCCATAAGTTCACTAAACAGCTTATCTGCCTCCATCGGATCGTTTATATCGATCTTCCATAGAGTACGTTTTTCAGGATCTAGAGTTGTATCCCACAATTGATCGGCATTCATTTCGCCCAACCCCTTAAAGCGTTGTATATGAGCTTTGCGTTTACGTCCTTTTTGCCAATCCTTTAAGTCATCATCATTATAAAAATACTCTACCTTATCTCCGGAACCAGCTCGATATAAAGGTGGTTGAGCAATATACAAGTGTTCATTATCAATTAGCTCACGCATATATCGGTAGAAAAAAGTCAAGAGCAAAGTTCGGATGTGGGCACCATCTACATCCGCATCAGTCATAATAATCACCTTGTGATACCGTAACTTTTCTTCGTTATAACCAAATGTATTAGATGAGTTTTCCTGATCGGATGCGATACCTGTAGAAATACCCGTTCCTAAAGCAGAAATAATTAACCTAATTGCCTCATGACCCAACATTTTGTCAGGTCGGGCACGCTCAACATTAAGAATCTTTCCAAAAAGGGGAAGTATTGCTTGCGTATGTCGATCGCGACCTTGTTTAGCAGATCCACCTGCACTATCTCCCTCAACTATAAATATCTCAGTTTCTTCAGGGTTACGACTGGAACAATCTGCTAACTTACCCGGTAAATTACCACTTTCAAGAGCGCTCTTTCTCTGAACAAGCTCCCGTGCTTTTCGAGCAGCATCACGTGCACGTGCAGCGGTTGTTGCCTTCTCAATGATCGCACGACCATCACTAGGACGTTCTTCCAAATATTGACCAATAGCCTCGCTAAGAGCACTTTGCACACGCGAGTCAACTTCAGGGTTGCCCAATCTCGTTTTCGTCTGTCCTTCGAATTGAGGTTCTGGTAATTTAACCGAAATTATAGCAATTAATCCTTCACGAACATCATCACCTGTAAGGTTTTGGTCGCCATCCTTCAGTAACTTATTCTTGCGGGCATAATCATTGAGGACACGAGTTAAAGCTTTTCGAAAGCCTGTTAGGTGCGTGCCTCCATCAATTGTGTTTATGCCATTTGCAAAAGTGTACTCATGCACTTGGTAACCATCATTGTATTGAAGCGCACACTCGATAATATCTCCTTCGACTTCATGATCCACATAGATTGGCTCTTGATTAAGCACCGCACGACCACTATTTAAATGCCTTACATAGCTTTTAATCCCGCCATCAAAGTAATAATTGACCTCTCTCCCTGTACGCTCATCTAAAAGTTGAAACCACACCCCTTTTGTAAGATAGGCATATTGACGAAGACGACCAGACTCAATGTCAAAATCAAAATTAACTGTTTCAAAAATTCCAGAATCAGGCCGGAAGGTTATAGTCGTTCCAGAAGAACGCTGCTCCTTCAGTGAAGAAGCTACGAGTTTAGATTTTGGCTCACCATAAGCATAGTTCTGTGTGTAAACCTTACCCTCATGCTTTTCCCCTTGAGCCTTAGGGTCAGGTACAACCTCAACAAGAAGCTCTTCAGCCAAAGCATTTGTAACACTGGCGCCCACGCCATGTAAACCACCACTTATTTTGTAGCCGCCACCGCCAAATTTCCCACCTGCATGCAACACCGTTAAAACAGTTTCTACTGCAGTAAGTCCAGTCTGTTTTTGAACACCCACTGGAATTCCACGTCCATTATCCTTAACAGTACACCGTCCATCATTGTGAAAAATTACTTCAACACGATCGCAGTGACCAGCCATCGCCTCATCTACTGCGTTATCGACAAGTTCCTTTACCAAATGATGTAATCCGCCAACATCAGTTGTACCTATGTACATACCAGGCCGACGACGGACTGCTTCAAGTCCTTCCAGAACTTGAATATTATCGGCAGTATACTGATCTGTAGTGGCAACAGGAGGTGATTTTTTGGTAACCATAACTTCCTTGGGGAAAAATTAAGTCATTCCAATAACGCTAAAGAGTTCACATATATGTGCAAACTCCTTAACCATATTGTACCAGTGAGAGGGTCTTCCACGCGAAAAAGCGAGGAAAATATCGTCTTTTTAGGCAGGTTTATGCGCAATACATCATTTAACAGACCCCTCCCTCCTTCAGAGATAAAATTAAAACCTATCGGCTGGGTTCGAAATAACATTGAAAAACCACAACCAAACGGCTGGGAAAATATCAAAAGTATCATTGAAATTGAATCAGACTACGAGAAACATCTAGCAAGAATTGAGGAATATAGCCATATTATCCTTATTTGCTATCTCGATCTTGCAGCAGGCGCACCAACAAAACCAAACCAAATTAAAGAGATAGGTATCTTCGCAACACGAAGCCAACTCCGCCCAAACCACTTAGCTGTCAGTTCTGTTCGCCTTCTAGGGCGAACAGGAAACAACTTAAAGGTTCAAGGCCTTGATTCCATTAACGGAACACCCGTCCTTGATATCAAACCTTATTTACCTTTTTACGATTCTTTTGATAACGCACAAATACCGGAAAAATAAAAACTTAGCCAGCTTGATAGCTACCTAAAAGAGGCCGATTTGTTATCGAACATTCTATCCACGTAAGCTAGAGAGCATGTATCGGAAAAGAATTAACCCAGAATTTAAGTGGGAAAGATATCAAAATGTTACTTCGAAGACAGGTAGTGTGACAGGTGGTTTCCCACAGATTTATAAGCCTACCTTTGAAGCTGCTACTGCACACCGACGACTCGCTAAGGCTTATGAAGAAGGTGTGCTCTCTCCACTTTCAGGAGAAAACAGAAACCAAAGCTTTATAGTGAGCCAATGGCTAAGTCATTATGGCCTTTTATATCCTGAAACCCATTTCAATAATATTGGCATAAAAATACAGAAGGATGAGGGCTTCGAGATTGATGTTAGTAAAAATGTGAAATTTTTTGATGATTTCTTTACTCATGCAGGCGTTGTCTGGTGGATTGTGCAGGTCTTTAACCTGTTTAGACGTATAGAACATAATAAAGAAATTGGGCTGAATCCCTCAAAAATAACGCATCTCGACGCCACTTCCCTAAAATTAAACGTTCCCAACCCTCTGAGGGTACGGCCTGCGCCTAGTTCCAATCTCACCTTTATGCCTGCAGATTGGGCTGAACGAAAAATCCCTGCTACTGAAGCAGTTCAATCACAAATCAGCTTAAGCAGTAGTGCTACTACTTGGGATGCTACTTACTTAGATCTGCTAAGGCTTATAGGAGAAACAATTCAAGAAAATTTAGCAGATAACGTACAATTCACATTTGTTAACTGGGTCAACAATTTTGTTGACTACCCACGTAGCAATTACGAAAAACATCAGGGAATAGCCAGCGACAATGCTACTTATAAAGCTCAGGGGGTCTTCCAACCAAAAACCCTGTCAGCATTTATATGGCTACTACTTGCAGAAGAGTTTGAGGAGATACCAAACATCGACTTTGATACTTGTGCTGGCTATTTTGATAAGGAAATTGCAAGTGGAGATGGTAAAACAAAACAAGTTATTGGATGTAAGAACGTTTTGAAACGTTCTAGGGTAAGAGCTTGCAAGTATTGCAACAAACTAGTGTTTAAGAAAAAAGAGAAACCTAATAGTAACAATGGCAGATTACTTTTAACCACGACACAAGGAATAACAAAATGTACAAGCAAAGAAAATCCCAGTAACCTTCATGAACATCGAAACCATCAACGCAATTGGTGTAGCTTGTATTGCCGCTCAAGGTTTAATTCAAAATCAAAAAACTTAAAATAAACTACTCTTTCGACACTTAAAAAACAATTTTATACCAGCGGTTTGCGTCCATTAGAAATTAAGGAAACTTTATCAAAAAACTACTATCTTACTCATATGCCAAACATATCCAAACAAACACTGCGGAGAGGGGGAGATTCGAACTCCCGGTACATTGCTGTACACCGCTTTTCGAGAACGGCACCATCAACCACTCGGACACCTCTCCTTGGTATGCTTAGTCTAAACGGGTATCCTGAAACACAGGGAAAGCTATGAAACCTTTTACTATCGCGTGTTGCCAACTTCGTGCACTAGATTTGGAAGACGCAGAAATAAATCTAAAAACAATTTTGTCATTGCTCGACGAAGCAGGGGAACAAAAAGCTAATCTCGTGATTCTCCCTGAATGTAGCTATCCTGCTTACTATGTAAAAAGCCAAAGTCCTTATAGTGCACCAGGGGTACGAAGTTACGACGAAATCTGTAAATTGCTTGGGCAAAAAGCTAGGCAATATGGATACTGGCTTGTTGCAGGTCTTGCTGTACCAGAAAAAAATGGAACACTTACAAACAGTGGTATCGTTTTCGATCCCTCTGGAAATCAGTGTGGTCGATACGACAAAACCTTTTTATGGCACTTCGACAACAATTGGTTTGAACGTGGCCAATCATTTCCTGTATTTGAAACCCCATTTGTCAATTTTGGAATCTTAATTTGTGCAGATGGGAGGCAACCAGAAATTGCTCGGTCACTCAAAATAAATGGCGCTGAATTGATCGTAGATCTAACGGCATGGGTTTCACATGGCTCAGATTTGTCTGAGCTTTACACCCCTCAGTGTGAATACATAATGCCCGTCAGGGCTTTTGAGAACGGTGTGTGGGTAGCTGCCGCAGATAAATGGGGAACAGAAAACGAGTCTATTATTTATGCAGGGCGTTCTTGCATAATCAACCCAGCCGGAGAAAAAGTAGCGATCGCCCCGACTGAGGGAAATATCGTTTTGACTTACGAATTTGAAGCAGGAATCCTCGAGTTACCTGTCCATCGAAAACCAGAACTTTACGAACTACTTACAACTACATGGGAGGATTCCGCTTCAAGGATTTTGGCTGAACAACCAATTATCCCAGACAAGGAAAACTACCGGATTGGCATTGCTGAACTGGAAGATGGTTGGCTAGATTTTAATAAACTTGGAAAATATTTTGGAAAATTACGTGAACAAGATTGTGACATTGTCTTATTTGCAGGCTTACAAGCTCACGAAGGCTGGGAACCTCTATTGTCCGAACTAAGTGAACTTGTACAACAGCTAGGTGGCGCACTTTCTTTTGCTGTTCAAAGTAAAGGCTGCACATCACTCGAATCCTCAGTATTTATTTCAGAAGAAGGAACCTTCATCCATAAAGCCACACACGGGAGGGGGGGGGCAGATGGAAAAAATAACGCGCCCGTAATACCAACTCCAATCGGAAATATAGGACTTTTAAGTGGTGATGAAGCACTAGTCCCAGAATTAGCACGCATGCTCACACTAAACGGAGCTGAATTCCTCCTATGGTCTACTTTTGAATCCCATCCGATGAATTCCAAATTAGCCCAAGCACGTAGTGATGAAAATCGTGTCTATACGATAGGGAAATGGCAAGGGGGTGGCATTATTACATCGCCAACTGGCCAACCCGTGATAGAAGCCCCAAACAATACTGCCATGGCCGCACAAGTGAACAAAAGCCTTACAAGATGGAAAGATATGGCTCCAGGTACTCACCCATTTCGAAATCGTACTTCGTCGATGCTAGAAGCCTTAATTTAAATTAACGAGGCTTCAGCAACTCCACGGTAAGGTCAACTGGCAATTTACTTCTTACTAATGAGAGTTTTTGTTTTTCCTCTGGGCGAGAACCTACTTCAGATAAGAAAGCATCCACTGTCTCCAAAATTTCCCATTCCCTCTCAGTCTTATAATTCATTGGGATAACAATTTTACACTCTAATCTCTGCGCAAAATCCCATGCTTCCCTAGCTTCAAGTGAACCCCCCGCACCAACCGGTATTAACAAAATATCGGAATCAACAACCACCTCGGTAATAGCATCTATTGGCACACTATCAGGCAAACCTAAATGCGTAACCTTCATACCATCAAGCTCAAAAGTGAAAACTATCGTATTCCCACCCTCTTTGAGTGCACATGGCGTCGCTGTCACTAAAATACCTTGAATTTCATACTCACCGGGTGAATCTAGTACCTTCGGCTCACCTTGCACACCATCAGTAAACCCGATGCTAGGTAAATCTTTCCGTGAAAGAGTTATTATATTTGCTTCAACTTTTGCAGGACCATATCCGCTTTCAGGACCCAGAGGGTCAGTTACGATATCTCCTTGCTTACTCTGCAATCTAAAAGAGCTACGTCCCAGCCACGTTATTTCCATAATAATTTCCCCATAGATTCAAAAAGCCAGTAACAACTATCTTAACGAAATGTTTGTAAGGAGCTTCTATTAGTAACGTTGTAATACACAAGCTATGGCAGTTCCCCCAAGTCCCAATGAGGAAACAAGTACACAATCTAGATTTTCTGGTCGATGCTCACGAACAAAAGCAAGATCAGCTCCTTCAATAGGGGTTTTTAAACCAGCTATTGGTAACACTTCACCGAGCCTCATCTCTTCTAAGGCAATCGCTAAACCTAATAAACCCGAAGCTGCAAAAGTTTGCCCAAAAGCTCCGGCCACAGCCGTGACTGTTGCATAATATGCATGTCTACCAAACGTACGCATCAAACCATCTGCTTCTGCAAAATCTCTATCTGATCGTCCGTCAGCCGAGGCAACAATATGGTCCACTTGATTTTGAAGATAGCCTGCATTACCAAGAGCTTCCTGAATAGAACGGCCAGCCTCGTTACTACTTGGTATCTGAAGTGGTTCCACGGTTGGGTCAAAGACCTCACCTAAACCAGCAACCTTAGCTTTTACGATAGCACCACGAGCTTCTGCAAAATCTTCCTTCTCCAGAATTATGCTGACGGCTGCCTCTCCAGGAATACAACCCGATGAATTCTTTTCAAAAGGGACACTAATAGTAGACGCAAGTGCATTTTGCTCAGCAAGGTGTGCAACTATCGCTGGCTGCAATGTTTGTGTTGCAGTCACAATTACAACATCTACACTATCGGTCTGTAAAAACCTGTCAGCCGCTGAAAAAGCTGCGAGACCACTTGCTTCATTTCCTGTATTAGATACCACTGGGCCACGAATACGCAAAACATTTCCAATCAACTGTCCATAAGGTGAAAATAAGACAGATTGGCCAGGAGCTCGATATGCAAGGCCATCACAAACACCAAACCGCCGCGCATCTCCCCCCCCACTTGATAAATTAGCTTCTTTTAATGCCTGAAACGTAGCATCTAATGCCATCATCGATGGTCTGTCTAAAAAATGGACAATATTCTTCGGGATTTCCTCATTCGGCTTGTAATCATCTGGCAACAAGGCCCCTCTAAAAGAAGGAGACTCTTCAGTGCCATCCAATTTACGCCCTAAACTCTGCCCTGACTTTAAGGCAGTCCAAGCACGTTGCAAACCACTACCCGCAGCAGTAACAAGGCCACAACCCGTTATAACTGAACGGCTACTCACCATCTCCTCAGAGGTCTTGACCTGGTGGTGGAGAATCTTTTTGTTGTTTCGCCAGTTTTAGTCAAGGTCATCCAAAAATTCATCATTTTCATGACGTCTTCTCAAACCTAACGCAACAGCAATCCCGATAACCAAAATTGCAATAAAGGCCATTAGCCGCTTCATTGTAATCACCGTCCTCTTAGGCAATAGTATTGCTATATATTAGCGCTCTTGAGAAAGAAACTCACTCATAAAAAAATAAAGGCGAACGCCTTGTAGTTAAATTGCGACTACAAATAGCTAATTTATTAAATAAAAAAGAATTTAAACAGTGCGCACTAAGAAAAAAGAGCGTACATTAGCCTTGCTATGGCGGATGTGACAAACGCAGCTAACTTTAACAAGCCCACAATAAGCAAGATTCCGCTGACTGTGCTAGATGACGAGGGCGAAGCTCTTTCCGAATGCGATAGTTGTGGATTACGCTACCGCCCATCTAAATCAACCAGTTCTCTGAGACTTACGTATTGTGGATTTCTCTGCGAAATCGGTGACTTAGGATTCAGCATAGATGGTCTTGAATCAATGGAAATTACCGCAGTAACAGACAGCGTGTCAGACGTTGTTGCGAGCGAAGATAGCTCTGTCGATGTAAGTGCAGAAACAGACCCTATTCCTTCGGCAAGTACAAGTACTTAAAAGCTAAGTAAGGTTCTAGACCCCTAATATGGACGCCTACAATATCACTATCATTGGTGGATCCGGAATTGTTGCTCAGGAATTTCTCAAAATTCTAGAAGAACGCGATATCCCAACAGGTAGAATAAGACTTCTTGCAACGCACCGTAGCGCTGGATCTGTAGTTCACTTTCGCGACCAAAAAATTATTGTGGAAGAAACAACCCCCGACATTCTTGATAAAAACGATGAGATTGTTTTCCTTACAGCTACATCAGATCTATCTCTCCAAATTGCACCAATTGCAAAAGGTCACGGTAGTTTTGTAGTGGATGACTCAAGTGCATATCGTATGGATCCGTCTGTCCCTTTGGTAATACCCGAGGTAAATGCTACTGATCTTGAATGGCATCAGGGCATCATAAGTCAACCCAACTGCACGACCACACCTCTCGTATTAGCCCTAGCACCAATCCATGCAACAAATCCCCTGCAACATATAGTAGTTAGCACCTATCAGGCATTGGCAGGGGCAGGAGGTAAAGCTATAGAAGGGTTACGGAGTGAAACAAAGGCCGCGCTAGCAGGAAAATCTGAACCTTCAGGAGTACAGCCTCGTGAAATAGCTTTTAATGCAATTCCACAAGTAGATGTCTTCACAGAAAATGGATCGACTAAAGAAGAACTCAAAATGTTAAATGAAACCAGAAAAATTTTAAATTCTCCTGACATTGCGCTGAGCGCAACATGTGTTCGTATCCCTACTTTTTTTGGACACGCATTATCTATTTGGGCAAAATTTAAAAACCCTATAAACCCATTAGTAGCACGTCAGCAAATTGAAGCTATGCCAGGAATTACTATTCTCGATGAACCAGAAACAGGCGTTTACCCTACTCCCTTAGACTGCGCTGGCATTGATGATGTACTAGTTGGGCGTATTCGATCCGGCAATTCAAAACATGAGCTTATGCTTTGGGCTGTAACCGATAGTATTCGTAAAGGTGCGGCAACAAACGTACTACAAATAATTCAAGAAGCTGCAAAAAGGAATTTAATTCGCAAGTCCTAGTTACCCCTTTCGTGACACAAAGGTACACTTCAAATATGGCAAACCTTCAACTTCAAGACATTGTGCTTCATTATGAGGAAACTGGTACTGGACAGCCACTACTTCTTATTTCTGGATTGGGTGGCGATTCACAATCATGGGCACAGCATATTTCAGATTTATCCAAAAACCATCGAGTTATCTCATTTGATAGCCGAGGTTCCGGAAGAACAAGTGCGCCTGACCGACCTTACACCATTGCCCAAATGGCGAATGATACGTCGCAACTTTTAGAGCATTTGAATATCCCAACGACACATATCTTGTCCTTTAGCCTGCTAGGCGGAGCCATAGCTCTGCAGTTAGCCTTACAGGATGCGAGCCATATTGATCGAATCGCAATCATTGCATCCGCAGGAAATCTTGATAACTTCTCGAGGTCAATTTTAAATTCTTGGGTATCATCGCGACGTTCTAATCTGAGTCGAGAAGCACTTGTACGGCTATCCGCACCCTTTTTATACAGTCGCTCTTTCTTAAACGATGAAACTCGACTTGAATCAATGATACTCAGTACTGCTCTAAATGAGTTTGAGCAATCCGATCACGCATTTATCAGACAAACTGAAGCAATCCTCAATTGGCAACCATCTAAAAATCTGACTACAATTCCGAATCCAGTTTTGCTACTCAATGGTAATGAAGATCAACTAGTTACACCGGAACAAACCAATGAACTAGCAAAATCTTTACCAAACTGCACAACAAAACAACTAGCAGGTGGACATGCTGGCCTTTTCGAATTACCAGATATATACAGAACAGCAATTTTAGAATTTTTTAATGCACCAACTGCAACAGCATCATGAATAGCCCTTATTCAAAAGAAAGACTTCTCGCATTCTTCGCTTGAATTATGACTCCCAACAAACCCAGCAACTTCGTAATCTTACCAATTCTGGGCATGATCTCTTTAGCATTAATCACTATGCAGGTTTTTTTATTTCTGGTGGGCTTCATAAGATCTTTTTTAGGACTCCTTCAAATTGGATTACAAACGCCCTTCAAGGGGTTTGGCTGGGCCCGAGAGCAAAGGAACCTTCAACGACAAACTCATTGGGGAATAATCAAAACTTTAATTTTTGCAAGAAAAAAAGCTTTTAACAATTATCCAAAGCCCATAAGTAACACTGTTCGCGAAATTAATTTACGTGTTCGCAAAACAAATAAGAAATCTTGAAAAAATATGAGTACGACAGTGGTAGCTTGTCTCTTACGGAACACAGAAGCGTCAGCTGGCGATTATAATGAAGTATTAATTATTCAAGCAGAAAATGATTCATTCTATTATCCACAAACTTTTATCAAACCTGATGAAAACCCTATCGACACAGCAACACGTGCACTTTTTGAGGCTTCCGGATTAACATCAATTTCTTGGGAAAAAATAGGAGAAGACCTTGCGTATATCTGCTTAATTAGCAAAACAGATATTGTTTTACCGGACAAATGGCGCGTGACCATTGACAACAAGATGACGGAATTGGTATGGGCTCCGATACAGCAAACCAATAATCTAATGGAAGAACAATTTTTCGTTAAAAATTTACTTCTTCAGTGGAAAAGTTCAGGCAAAACACCTTGAAAAGATTATGTACGATAAACTAAATTGAAAACGAAGCAGCAGAAACTAGGCAAAGCATGAACACCCTCAAAACAACTGTATTACTCACAGCACTAACAGTACTCCTTGTAGGAATTGGATATTTTGTTGGAGGAATAAGTGGAATGGTCATCTTTTTTGTTTTAGCAGCCGTCATGAACATATCCGCCTATTGGTTTAGCGATCGTATTGCTTTACGTATGGCTGGAGCGCACGAAGTAAGCGAGGCGCAAGAACCTCAACTTTTTAAAATGGTGGCAGAAGTGGCCGCTCGGGCACAGATGCCTATGCCCAAACTTTTCTTAATTGAAACAACAACACCAAATGCCTTCGCTACAGGACGTAGCCCAGAAAAAGGTGTTGTTGCCGTTACTACAGGAATTCGACGCCTACTCAATGAAAATGAGCTGAAGGCAGTAATTGGTCACGAAATAGGACATGTGAAGAATAGGGATACTCTAACAAGTTCTATTGCAGCAACAATTGCAGGAGCAATTTCAATGATCTCATTTATGTTGCTGTGGTTTGGGGGAGGACGCAGCCGCCAAGGGGCACTGTTATCTATCCTCATTATGATTCTCGCCCCAATTGCTGCATCTATAATTCAATTTGCAATAAGCCGAACGCGGGAGTTTGCAGCAGATGAATTTGGAGCTAATTTAACGCGCGACCCGGAATCCCTAGCCACAGCCTTGTTAAAACTTGAACAAGGTATTCAGTATGCACCAATGAAGGACACCCCCCAACAAGAGGCTATTGCTGCACTTTACATAGTCCACCCCTTTAAAGGCGGTGGTATGGGTAAATTATTTAGCACACACCCCCCAACAAAGGAACGTGTAGAAAGATTACGTAAAATGACCTTTGCCGCAAAGCCTTACCAAAGATATTCCGCACGCTAATTGCTCTGCACACATAGCGCTTATTTGATGGCTAAAGTATCGTGTAATCATAGTCATCATGTGCCTTCGTAGCTCAGCTGGAAGAGCAACGCATTTGTAATGCGTAGGTCGTCGGTTCGAATCCGACCGAAGGCTCAGCTACAAATGGATGGGTGGCCGAGTGGTTAAAGGCAGCAGACTGTAAATCTGCCGCGCTATGCGCTACGCAGGTTCGAATCCTGCCCCATCCACCAATGACTAGTGCTCGCTCGCTAGCACGGACTCCGCTAGGATGATAGGCTAGGCGCCCTCATAGCTCAGTCGGTAGAGCGCGTTCTTGGTAAGAACGAGGTCTCCAGTTCAAATCTGGATGAGGGCTCCAGCATAGTAAACACCGTTAAGACGGAGGTAGAAAATGGCAAAAGATAAATTTGAACGAAATAAACCACACGTTAACGTAGGGACAATTGGTCACGTAGATCATGGGAAAACTACATTGAC
>Ga0209402_10001477_pt1 | contig 25476 bp, 22 predicted proteins | sample ArcticOcean_MG_C_3_FD_187437 | JGI IMG/M metagenome (GOLD analysis project Ga0209402, IMG submission 187437) | Marine microbial communities from western Arctic Ocean - ArcticOcean_MG_CB8_126 (SPAdes) (version 2) | ecosystem: Environmental > Aquatic > Marine > Oceanic | place: Arctic Ocean... | reverse complement strand
TGAAACAGATCCAGATCACGCTCCCACAACCGCTCTCCGTACATCTCCTCAAACGCCGCGCGCGACTCGGCAGCTCGGTAGACACGAACGTCCAGACCGTAGTGCGCCTTCACCCGCTCAGCATGCGCCAGCGTCTCGGGAAAGTGGTACAGCGTGTCCACGAACGCGACGGGCACTTGAGGGGCGATCTCCGCCAGCAAGTGAAGATTCACCATCCCCGTGAATCCAAACGAAGAAGCCACGATCAAGCGCCCAGGCGTGACGTTCTCGACCGCCCACCGAAGTGCTTCGGAAGGATGGGCCTGCTCGAGCCATTGGTTGATCTGCGTCACGTCGGCGGCACCCGCCGTAGCCGCCGTCATTTGTTGCCTTCCGATTTCGATTTCAGCACCCTGTTTTCCATGACTAGGACCCCAAAAAAGACGCTCGACCTTCGAGGGGCCGCGGCGTCCGTTTGAGTCTGCGTTTTTCGTCAACGACTCGTCGGAACGCGCCCCTCTATGGGCGTGAGCGTACAGCAACAACAACACACCGATGGCTTGAGCGTCATCTCTGAACCCTCCAGATCTTCATCGAACCGCATGTTCGGTACACCTCGTCCTAAGTTTTCCGTCTTTCCGCTCCCGGCTCCAGCCGGCGAGAAACAAAAAAGACCCCCGGGAGAACCCGGTGGCCTTTGATCTGGGAATGCTTATCCACAAAAACGCCACCGCTGTCTCCGGTGGCGTTTCAGGGAGTTTTGTCACTCGTGAGCTTATGCGACGTCTCCCCGATACCCCACCGGGCTCGGACAAGAACATCGACAACAACAGCCACTGAGTATCATGGAATCAATCCTTTACAACACAACTGCCTTCTTATGCGTCTACCGAACCAACAACGCTAATCACCGGAAGTCCCATGTCAAGGGTCGAACCGACGAATGCACCTTCCTAAGCGGCCAAAGCATCGCCGGGTTCCAGACCTCCGGATTCGGCCGGAGTGTTGCCCTCGGATGGTTCAAGGCCTCCCTGGCGACTCGTGCGGGTTCCAACCATTATGGCGGCACTGCGGCACCGAGAGCGGAGCGCCGGAGGGTTGACCAGCACGTTTTTGGGGGTGCATTGACGATCTTCGGTCCGATTCATATGAACGGCCATCGAGTCCTGCGGGACCCACGACCTCGTGGCTGTACCACGCCCCCTGGAGCGGACGCCCTCTACTCATCTGCGGCGCCGCACGGGGGGATTGGCTAGTCCATGTCGAAGGGCGCTCCAAGACCGACAAAAACGTTCGACCGCTCGATCGTCGAGGGCCCCGTCCCCGGCGTCGTGTGGAAGCTCGCCTGGCCCACGATGCTCCAGAACGTGCTCGGCGGCCTTCAAGGCATCGTGGACCACGCCATGGTGGGGCACTTCGTTGGCTTCGCCGGAAACGCCGCCGTCGGTGTCGCATGGCAGATTTTCCTCGTGGTAATGGTGTTCATCAGCTCTCTCTTCACGGGAATGGGCGTGTTGGTAGCCCGCTTCGTGGGGGCTCGAGAGCCCGACAAGGTGAACCGCACGGTATACCAAGCGTTCCTCACCGCAGCCGGCATGTCCATCGGGATTCTGGCCCCGCTCGGGTATTTCTTGGCGCCGTCGCTCCTCGGACTGGTGAACGCAGCACCCGAAGTACAAGCCGAGGCGCTGCAATACCTGCGCATCATGTTCATGTTCAGCTTCGGCATGATCGTTTACTTCATGGTCGGTGGCGCGCTCCGATCCGCGGGAGACGCGCGCACGCCGCTCCGTCTCGGCATCATGCTGACGACGCTCAACATCACGCTGAACGTCATTCTCATTCCCGGGTTGGGACCGATCCCGGCGCTCGGAACCACCGGCGCGGCCGTGGGCACGGTGATCGCGGGCGGCGTGATGGCGGCCGTCTCCATCTACCTTCTGTTCGCCGGGAAGTGGGTCGTCGGCTTTCGCAGAGGAATGGACTGGAGGCCGGACTTCGGGATCATCCGGGAGCTCTTCCGTTTCGGGATTCCTACGGGGCTCCAGGGCGTGGCGATGAACGCCGGCGGGGTCATGTTGCTCGCGTACATCGGGTCGTTACCCCAGAGCGGCGAAGCTCAGGCCGCCTACGTGATCGGCTATACCCAACTCTTCTCGTTGATCACCTGGACCTCGACGGGCCTATTGGGCGCGACCGCGGCGGTGTCGGGACAGAACCTCGGTGCCGGACGACCAGATCGCACGATCCACGCGGTTCATGTGGCTTCGGGGATCGGATTGGCGGTAGCGTCGATCGTGGGCGTTCTGTTCATCACGATACCCCGGGTCCTGCTGGGCTTTTTCGGCGTGGATGATCCGATCGTCACCGAGATCGGCGTCCGTCTCCTCTCGTTCTTGAGCGTGTCCGGACTGTTCATCACGGTGGCGCTCGCCTACACGGGGGGACTCCAGGGAACGGGGGATACGCGCGGTCCGTTCTACATCTCCGTCATCTCGCAGATCATGATACCGATCGGGATATGCGCCGTGCTCAGTGCGACCGTGGGACTGGAGGCGAGCTACGTCTGGGCGGCCATCCTCATCGGACACATGACGCGATGCGTGCTCAGCGTCGTCCGCTTCCGGCAGGGCAAGTGGCGTGAGATCGAGGTGAGGATCGAGCGAGCGCCCTCGTAACCAGAACGTGCGGGGAGGCGGAGGCCGGCATTTCTTAGATCAAAACACCGGCCTCCGCACGGGTCGCAGTAGAAAGAGCCCTTCCCCCGTGCTGCTCACCACTACCGTTCCGCTTTCGAAGAACGGATACGCCGTCCACGCGCCCGCCATCGTCGGCGGGTTCCCCTCGTACGGGGTCGTGTCGAAAAAGCCGACCTCGACGGGACTCTCCGGATCACTGATGTCGAGGACACGCAAACCCGCCTGGTAGTTGGCTTGGTACATCCGGTCTCCCTTGATGTACAAGTTGTGATCGGTCGCGCTGGTGGATCCTAAATGTTCGGTCACCAGGACCGGATCATCCAACTCCGCGACGTCCCAAACGAGCGTACGCGTACGTTCGGCCAGGCCCGTGAGTTCGTCGAGTTCGTCGTTCATGTAGTAGTACCGCTGGTCCTCGGTCAGCCAGCCTTGATGGATATACGCCATACCGGGATAAGTCGCCGACGCGATCGGCACCGGAGCGTCCTTGTCGGTGACGTCCACGATCCGAAGCGCGGTTTCGTTGGACGCGAAACAGATTTGGCGTCCCTCAAAGTCACCATCGGGCCCGATGTACTCGACACATTGCGCATCGTGCGTCCGACCCGCCCACACGAGGCCCTCGGTATCGGTATAACAACCCGCAAACGTCGGCGTGAGCGGATTCCGAATATCGACCATGTGCAGACCGCCTCCGCACGTGTCACCGCCTCCCGACGCACCGACGGGAAACGCGAACCCACTTTGGGTGTCGATGACAAGGTTGTGCGCGGACGCTATCCCATCGTAGTGCGCGTCGGCCACGAGGCTCACCGGAGGGTTTTCCACGTCCCGGAGCCTGCGGAGATCAAAAACGGGCATCCCTGTATCACCGGCGCCGATGAAGAACGCGTGGTCCGCGTAGACCTTGATATCCTGAGCAGTTCCTCCCTCAACGGCCAACACTCCCACGTAGACGGGGAACGACGGGTCCGTCACATCAACAACGGAAGCCCCACCGGAACGCGCGACGAGCGCGTATTCGCGAAGCGTTTCCGGATCCGTCCATCCCCAAACATCGGTAATCGCGAGAGAGCCTAGGCTCCGGCTGCCGGGCTCGAGGCCTAACTCCGAAAGCGGGAGAAACGCGAGCAGATCTACCTCACTACACTCGAATCGGTCGGCCTGACCGTCGGTGCAGGGCACTTCCTCGCCCGCAATCATCGGAAGCTCCCGGGGAAGGGCCAGCCAATCGCCTTCGCCCCAGCGCCCATTGGCTGGCCGCGAGAAAACCGCGGCGCGCCCCGTTTCGTTGTCGGCGCCTGGAGCCCCCGCGATCGCGAGATCACCGCCGATCGCCACCGTCGAGCCGAGTGCGAAGCCCGGCCCTCCACCACGGACTGAAAAAATCTCCACCCCCTGCCAGATATCGCCGGTACGGTTGCGCACAAACCGGTGGGCCCCACCTCGGCCCTCATCGGTTCCCGGAGCGCCGACCAACATTTCGTTCTCTTGAAAGGCGAGCGAAAACCCGAAGAGGTCGCCGATCGTACGAACCCTCGGCGCGATGCGGTCCTGTTCCGTCCACATCCCGCGCGCGTTCTCCGGGCTGTACTCGATAACGATGCCGCGCGACTCGGCCGTTCCCGGGTGACCGATCAGCGCCGACTCGCCATCGAAAGCGACCGCCACGCCAAATTCGCTGTCGGGGAACGGGTTCGGGGCTGAGATGAGGACGTCTTCGCTCCATTCTCCCGAGGACGGATCACGTGAGAAGATGTAGGCCGCGCCCGATGTCCCGTGCCCCGGGGCCCCGACGATCGCCACGTCACCCATGATACTGAGGGACGCGCCAAATCGATCGTCATTTTCTGGCTGTGAACGCTCGAGTCGGGCGCTCTCCGTCCACGCATCCGAGTCGGAGTCCCTCTCGAATACCCTCACGCTGCCTAACCCCCCGATCGCCGCGACTAACGCGCGATCACCATCCGTCGCGACGGCCCGAAGGGGTGGCTGCATGATCTCCATCAGCGCCGCATAGTTCCACGGCTTCGCGCCGCCCGCCCCATCCGTGACCAGAGGCAGACTTTCCGTTCTACCAAAGGCTCGCACGGCATTCCGCCGGAACGCATGGGCGCCCCATAGCTCATCCGCGTCGCCCGCCGCGACCAACACCATGTTTTCGAAAACAGAGATCGACGGGCTCAGCCCCTCTCCAGTCGACGCGCTGCCCTCAGCGCCGAGCTGGTCCGCCACCTCCCAATCCCCATCGACGCCAAGCCGGAAGACGAGCGCCGCTCCCGGTCCCTGCCCGTAACTGGGTTTGACGACAAGGACATCGTCACCCACGACTCCAACCGCACTTCCGAATCCGCCCTGTGCGGAGATCGGGCGCGAGGACGGGGGACCGAGGAGCAGTACGGGGAGTAAGACCGCCAGGAAAAAGGAGCGGGACGTAATGGTCATACGATTCATCCGAATTCGGGACAAACGTTCCAAGATCTTTATTCAGACCGCCACGACGAGCGACACAACGGCGCGTCCGTACTCTGATTCTAGATTCTAATTCTAGCGGTTGACTACCTCAGCAGTATATTCCATCGATTATTCGAAAGTGCCCTGCGGTGGTACTAGGAACCGATCGAATGCGCGCGGGATTGACTCTCCGGCGGCAGTGTGTTGGCGCGGAATATCGCCGCGGAGAATCGTAGAGAGGAGAACCGTAGCATGGGTGAAGGTAGAAAGCGTAAAGTTGGAGGGGTCCTGGCTCTCTTGGGTGTTGCGGTCGCCGTGAGCGTGGGCGCTTGGATGGTCATGGGGTCCGAACAGCAACTCGGGCCCCGCGACGGCTTCGATCTACTCGCAGTCGACACTGGAAGAGTCGCGGTCGGGGATGTCGCTCCGGACTTCTCGCTCTTGAGCTACGCGGGCACGGTGACGACGCTCTCTGACTTCCGTCGGGATAAGAACGTCGTTCTGGTCTTCTATCGAGGCCACTGGTGACCCTTTTGTGCCAGTCAGCTCGGGGAGCTGAGAGCCCTGCTTTCTCCGGAGCAACTGGAGAACACCGAAATTCTTGCGGTCTCGGTGGATGAAAAAGAGGAGCAGCAGATGATGATCGACCGGGTCGCGGAGGAGGATGGAATGCTCATCGAATTCCAACTTCTGGCGGACGCCGACCACGCCGTCATCGACCGGTACGGAGTGTACAACCCGGAGGCGAGACCGGATCGTCCGATCCCGCATCCTACCACGCTGGTCATCGACAAGCAGGGCGTGGTGCGATGGAAGTTCATCGAAACCAATTTCCGGATCCGGCCGAGCAACGAGGACATCGTGGCTGCGGTGAACGCGCTGGATTAGGGCCAGCCACGATTTTCGGTATTCGCCTCTGGGTTTGGGGCCAGGGGCCGTCTCGGACTACCGGGACGGCCTCTCTGTCGTTCACGGGGTCGCGTCCTCGACGAGGGTGAAAGCGACGACGAACGGACAGATGCCGACAGGAATCGTGACGTCGACAGCGTACGCGCCGTCGTGCCGGTTGGCCGTGGACGGGGTCTGGCAGTCGGGTGTCAGCGTATAGAGCTTCCCCGCCTCGTCGAATCCGAGGCCAGACGTACTGGCAACACCACCCGGCGCAAGCGCGAGGGACGGTTCGCGGATAAAGGCGTTCAGGCTCGCATCCCATATCGCTACGCCATATGAGAACGACCCGACGAAAGCCCCGGCCGACGGGCCCAACGCTAGGCTACCGGGGAACTCACCGAACCCGGGGTGGTTGGCCACCTCGGTCAAGTTGGTGAGGTCTACAATGGAGAGGGACCCGTCCGCGGCTCCAAACGATCCGGAGTTGACGATGTACAGCCGCCCGTCCGCGCCCATAGCGCCCGCGGCGGCGTTCTCCCCGCTCAGCGTCACGGTGGAGGTCACCTGTAGACTCACGCCATCAATGACGGAGACGGTCGATGGACCGTCGGGGGCGAAAGACTCGTCGAGTTCGGCGTTCAACACGAACGCCCGCCCGCCCGCCGCCACGACGGCTTGAGGGAAGCGGCCCACGAGCACATCGGCACCGGTGGTGCCCGCGAGAACGTTGACCGGGGTGACCGAGTTTAAGCTGGGATTCGCGACCAACACGATGGAATCGTTGAGAAAGGCGACCCCCGTCGCACCCGATCCCTCGGGCAGCCCGACCGTCCTGAGGAGCGTCGCGCCTCTCAAATCGACCACCGCAACGGCTGGAACGAACCCAAGCGGCACGGCAGCTAGCTCTCCCCTCACCGCCATGGTGACGGGGCTTCCGGCCGGACCGAGGCCCACCGTGCGAGTCTGAGCGAGGTTCTCGACCTCGAAGATCGTCAGGCTCAGGTCGACGCTCGACATGACGACGCCCACCTCCGCAGTCTCCGGTGGCAACGGCTCCGTGCTGTCTTCGGAACAGGCGGCCAGGAACAGCGCAGTCAGAAGGAACAGCGCAGTTAGGAAGACAGGCAAGGAGCGCCTTCGTTCCAGGGAGCTTACGCTCCGTGGGGACCGCCCGCCGAACGGCCGCGGATCCCGTCGCTGCGAGCGGGCTCCTGCTGCTTCATCCTTCATTTCAGTTCTCCAGTTGAGCAATCAAGGGTTCGGACCAACCCGAAGCTCCAGGCGAAGCGTCCGACCTGGATCGGGATAGGCGAAAATCAGAGCGTCGGTGACGTCGAATAGGCGCTCGATCCGCACGTGAGACTCGGCTCGCCACCCTCGCACGGACCAGTCACGTCCCACGTCGACATCGGTCACCCAGAATCCGTCGAGTTGGTTCACGGGTGCAGGCACGGGGAAACGAGCCCCCGTATACCGGGAGGAGATGCGAAACGACCACGGAGCCTGTTGCCATCCGGCCGTGACGGTAGCCCCGTAGCGTGGACGGTACGCCACCTGTACGTCGTCGGACGAGTCTCGGTCGTACGTCGCTCGGGTGAGGCTGAAGCTCCCACCGGCGGACAGACCCGACCAAGGCAACGCCACCTCTAAGCGCGCCTCACCCCCAGACCTCCGCACATCGACGTTGCGAGGGCTCCAAACGAAACGGAAGTCGGGAAGCCACACGATCATCCCTTTCATGTCCCCCTGGTAGGCTTCCGCAGACGCTTGTAGGGCCGACCCCAGCACCGCTCCCGCCCAAGAAATCTGTGCGGCGATTTCAGATGGGACCCGTTCTGCCCTCAAGTCCGGGTTGGGCTCCACGCCCACACCCTCCCTGAAGAACTGGTCCCCGAGGGTCGGGGGGCTGAACGCGCTCCGGTGCGCCACCCGGAACGAGAGGGATCGGAGCGGAACTTCGAGGGCGACTTCATGGCTTCCATGCCACCGATCTGTGCGCCCGACCCAATGCCCGCGGACGGATGAAGCCACCGACCAAGCGTCGCCCGGAGGCGCCCATGTGCCAGAGGCGCTCAAACCCAAATCGGTTCGACGGGGGGGTACACCCGGACTCAACGCGTCACCATCCACGCTCTGCACGTCTACGTCGACCCCGGCGGATACTGTCCGGAACACGCCGACTCCGGGGATCGCTCCGTTGACCGATCCGCCCCGGGCCCACAGCACGGTGGAATCGTCGTAGGGCGTCCCGAACGGTGGCTCGCCGTCACGGAATCGCGTGACCTGTCGAGTGCCGAACGTGCGCACCGCAAGCGATCCTCGGTCGAGCAACCCCCCGTTCCACGCCGCGGACACACGAGCTCGATCGAAATCCTCTCGCGCGTCCGGCGATGGCGCGAAGCTCCGCCCAGGAAGTCCCCTCTCGAGAGTCTCGAATCCTGCGGTCGCGTTGAGTTCGCCCCCGGCCATCCGATCTGACCATTCCGTCGTCGCACTCCACATGACCAGGCCGGCGTTATCGCGGTACGCGTCACCGCCGCCCGCTTCGGCCGGGATGGTGAAGCCGAACCCGCCGTCGAGTCCCCTGCCCTCCACCCGTCCGTTCAAACGACCGCTACCAAGAGCGAGGCCCCCTCCCAAAACCCCGCCGATCTGCCCAAGCCCCCCGAGCCAGGTGGTGAGCTGCCAAGGTTCCAAATCCACGGAGGACTCGAGTAGGATCACCCCTGCGCTAGCCCTGGGTCCGAAGCGGGCCGAGAGCGCCCCCGATAGCACCCTTGCTCGGGCCAGACTCCGAGCGGAAACGGTGGAAAGATCGGCCTCGCCAGTGACCGGGTCGTTGAGCGGAACGCCGTCGAGAAGCACGAGGACCGCGTCGGGGTTGGCCCCCCTTACGCTGACCCGCTGTGCGCCGCCCCTCGTTTGCTCCTGAATCACGATTCCGGGAACGGCCCGCAGCGCGTCGCCCGCAGTGCGGGCCCCCGACGCGACGATCGCCGCTCGACGAAGAACGACCCCCTCCGAGGCCGAAACCGTGGCCGTGATGCCGGCGACTTCGAGCGCGACCGGCGTGAGCCCCATGAATACGCGGGTAACTCGGCCGTTCTCAACTTCGACCTCGCGGTCCGCGCGTCCGTACCCCAGGCGGAGGAGCGAGACTCGATACGCACCGGGCTCGAGGCCCCGAAGCCGGAAACCGCCGGACGCGTCGGTCGAGGTGCTCCAGGCACCCGGCTCGACGAGAACTACAACCGCGCCGACGGGGGTCCTCGTGACGGAATCCACGATTCGGCCAGACAGTTCGCCGGGCCACTGCGTGGCCGACACCGCACCCGGGAAAACCACCACGGCGAGTACCGTGAGGTACGCACACGCCAAGGCGGCGCCCGCTGCGCGACAACAGCCTCCGCACAGCGGAGACTGGCTGTATAAAGAAACCCGCATCCCTTCCCCTCGAAGAGCGCATGGCGACGCGGGCGCGCAGGTCTACTGACTTAGGGCGGCTTCCCTCGCCTTCCCAGGGCCTATCGGCTCCAGTGGCTTCTCGAGGGGACCTTTCGACAAAAACTACGCCGTGCCCATCACAGTGGCGGGGCCGTGCCGGATTCTCACCGGCTTCCGAGATGCCTCGCCCGCATATTCAAATTGTCGAGTTCAACGTACCCGGCCCCCTCGGCGCGTGTCAAATGACGCCGCATCCAGCGGCCAGGACCGTGGCTTTCTAGCTTCCCCCTGATAGGATATGACGCGGCAGCGTGCGGCGAAGGCGGCACGAGGACGGAGGAGTGATGAACCGCGACGAGGGAGTATCGGGCGAATAATGATGGGAGGATCATCTATGATCGTGAGTGAAGTGCGATGATCAGGAGTGAAGTGCGATGAATGAGATGCGCGGGGGAGAGTTCGCCGACATCTGGGGACGTGGCTTGGGCAGGCTCACCAGCCTCATCGAATCGTTTCCTGACGATGGCCGCCTTTGGAGCGTCACTGGCAACGCGAAGAACCCGCCAGGCACCCTGGCTCTTCACCTGGCCGGAAACGTCGAACACTACATCGGCGCGATCCTCGGAGGCACGGGATACGTACGCGACCGGGAGGCCGAATTCGGGGACCGGGAGGTCGCGAAGGGGGAAATCCTTCGGAGGGTCGAATCCGCCAAGGCGGTGGCAATCCGTACCTTGGGGACCCTAGATGACGACGCCTTGGGCAAGGTCTACCCCGCACCCACTGGAGCGGACCTCGGCATAGTCGAGGGGGCGACGACCCGCCACTTCCTCATTCACCTCACGTGGCACTTAGGATGGCATCTCGGCCAGATCCACTACTCGTCCACTCCGAACGCATAGAAGACGTTCCCGGCGGCGATGCCAATGTACTGTTTGCCGTTGACCGAGTAGCTCATCGGCGCGGCGTGCACCCGTGAGCCGACGTTGATATGCCAGAGTTCCTCTCCGGTTTCGGCGTCGAGCGCGAAGAAAAAGCCATCGATCGTCCCGCTGAAAACCAAATCGCCCGCGGTGGACAAGACACCGGCCGTGGATCTCGCCTTGACCTCGTACTCCCACACGCGTTCCGCCGTCTGCGGCGATATGGCTCGCACCGCGCTCACGTAGTTGTCCTGGGGGAGCGGTGTACGCCCGCCGCCGCCAGTGAAGCGGTCCCCCTCGTTGTATTCGTCGTCTCGAATGAAGTAGGTGGTCTCGCCGTCGTAGGCCATCACATAGAGAAGATCGGCTTTGGGGCTGTAGCTGGGAGACCACCAGTTAGAGCCGCCTCCGATGGACGGAGAAACCGTGGTCCCTTCCACACTCGGGAAGGTGCCCGGAATGCGGATCGGGCGGCCGTTTTCGTCGAGACGTTCCGCCCAGGTCTGCCTGGCATACGGCTCGCCGAGCAGGAATTCTCCGGTCTCACGGTCGAGCACGTAGAAGAACGCGTTACGATTCGGCCAGAGCATCAGCTTACGCTGTTCTCCGTTGAACTCGGTGTCGGCCAGAACGGGGATCTGAGTGCTGTCCCAGTCGTGGACGTCATGCGGCGTGAACTGGAAATACCACACCATCTCACCGGTGTCGGGATCGATCGCCAGCACGGAATCCGAGTATAGATTGTCGCCCATTCTGACGTCCCCGTTCCAATCGGGACCAGGGTTACCCGTGCCCCAGTAGACCAGGTTCAACTCGGGGTCGTAAGAGCCGGTCATCCAACTCGGTGAGCCCCCTGTCCGCCAAGAGTTACCCGCCCAACTCATGTTGTCTGGATGGTCCGGCCCCGGAATCGTATAGACTCGCCACGCGAGCGTCCCCGTCTCCTGATCGTAAGCGTCGATGAACCCGCGAATCCCGAATTCACCACCCGCTATCCCCGTCAGGATCTTGTCGCCCACGATGAGTGGTGCACCGGTTGCGCTATAGCCGGTGCCTTCTTCGGCGACCTCGGTGTCCCAGAGCACCGTGCCGGTCTTCGCATCGAGGGCGACGAGGTGTGAGTCGAGGGTGCTCAAGTAGACACGGTCACCCAGGACGGCGACGCCCCGGTTGTTACGACCACAGCAGAACGTCAGGTCCTCGTGCATCTCGTGGTTGTAACGCCAATACTGACTGCCGGTAGCCGCATCGAGTGCAATCACGTTGCTTGGTGCCTCGGTGACGTACATCACACCGTCGACCACGAGCGGAGTCGTCTCGGCCCGATCCAACGCGCTCAACTGAAAAGCCCACTCCATCTCGAGCTGCCCCGCGTTCTGCCTGTTGATCTGGCTCAAACCACTGTAGCGCTGGCTGTAGTAGTCGCCCGAGTACATGAGCCAGTTTTCGGGCTCGTCCGCCGCGTTCAATAGGCGCTCGGCAGTTACGGGGTCGAAAGACGGGGCAGGCGAGTTGGTCTCGGGTTGCTCCTGTGCAGCCGATGTCGGAATCGCGAAGACCAACAGCGCGAACAGCCAATACCGTTTCATCATCTCGCTCCCTCTTTGCGTTCAAGGCACTCACAAACAGAACCGGCAGACCCCACCATGTCAGCGTGTTCCACGCTCACCGGACGAGCAATCAGGGGTCTTCGTCGTTCAACCCATACAGATAGGCGACGAGGTGATCCAACTGGCCCTGCGTCAACGTGTTCCCGTAGGCCGGCATCGACGACGTTTCGATCCGATAGCTGTCTCGAAGGTCTCGTTTTTGTAGGGACCACAAGTTGTCCTCGTCATCGAGGATTCTCACGGAGTATGTCCCTTCGTTCATCCTCAAGCCCACTATGCGAGTGCCATCGACATGGGTCACTCGCATCCTCCACCAACGTGGCTGCACACGTTCGTTGGGGTCGACCAGATCCGATCGGAGCTGTTCCGGAGACCGTCGCTCACCGATGGTCGAGAGGTCCGGCCCGTGCCGTCCACCTTCACCTCCGACCGTGTGGCAGCTCACGCAGTTACCCTCACCGCGGAACAGCCGCTCGCCGTCTGTGGCGTCACCTGGCACCGCTACACGCTGGCCACCCGACAACGAGCGCAAATACGTAACGATCTGCCAGACGGATTGATCGGTCCTCGCTTCGTTGATCCCGATCATCGCGGTGTTCGGGATCCCTTCCGAGATCACCCCGAACAAACCTGCGTCGGTGCTGGCGTTTGAGAACACTCCACTCGAGAGGTCCGGACCGATTTCCCCTCCCGTGGCACCGACGCCGTGGCAGACCGTGCATTGGCTCCCGAATAACTGCTCACCGGCCTGCACGTCCTGGGGCGATGTGTATGGGTTGTCCGTGCGTTCCTGCGCGGAGAGGCCGGTGGCCGAACTGCTGGCCAACCCGGCGGCAAAGACCGCCATGACTACCGGATGAAGATTCCTGCGCATCATACCCGATCCTTTCTTGGCAACGGATGACGTGCTGTCGCGGGTAGGGCGCGCCCTGATTCCCGGCGATCTTGGGTCGCGGCCGATCGCGATATTCGTCCCGGCCGCAAAACCGATCATCCGCTCGCTGACCGGTATTGTCAACTCGCACCCGGAGTGTTCGGGTTGGCCCACGTTCACCGACACGCCGATCTTCTCAAGAATAGCCCGCGCCATATGGAGCCGCCCTGCGCATGGGAGGTCGCGGGAGCCAAGGTAGCCGTCGCCCAACTCCCCAAGGCTCAAAGAACCGCCATGAAAGTGCGGGATGTGGACGGGTGACGTGTGTAACGCGCTCGGCTTCAGCCCTACCAACCAGAGGGTCCTGCTCCAGCGCGCCCGCACCAAGGTGCGGACTATCCCACTAGCACAGGATCGGACCCGTGAGGACAACCTCGAATGCGGTCGCGGGCACCGACGCCACTTGAACGCTGGAGTTCGTTCGGCGGGGCAGTGCAAGCCAATTTTCGTCCTCGGCCTGCCTGAGGTGAGCTCGTGTGGCCACCTATGGCGCCCGATTCGCCGCACCGCCATACTGGGCAAGCCAGCAGGAAACCGGCCCCGGATTCGTTTGCAGAGGAGATCCCACCGTGTCGAAGAGAGTTCAAGGCGTATTTACGATGATGTTGGGCGTGGTGGTGGGCATCGCCGCGCTTGCCGCGGATCTGGAAGGCCAGATGGGGCCGAACCCGTATCGACCGGTGGGCGGACTCCAGGCGGGCGGAGGACCGGGCCTCATGGGAACCCCGTGGGCGCAGTTGCCGGACGGAAGGGGCATGGGGTCACCGGGTGGGATCGAAATCGATGTGGACGGAGAGCACCTGTGGGCAATCGTGAGATGCGGTGACGACGGCACGCCGCGCGGGAGCCAGACCTACTGCGACGACTCCGATCTGGACCCGATCATCAAGTTCGGTCCGGACGGCAACGTCGTAACGATGTTCGGCAGCGGCATGTTCTCTTGGCCGCATGGCCTTCACGTGGACCGTGCCGGAAACGTCTGGGTGACGGAAGCTGGAAGCGGAGAATCTCCCCAGGGACGGGCCTTCGGACATCAGGTGTTCAAGTTTTCGCCGCAAGGCCAGCTTCTCATGACGATAGGCGAGGCAGGGGTTCCGGGAGCTGGCCGCACTCACCTCAATGCGCCGAGCGACGTCGTCACCGCCCCGAACGGGGACATCTTCGTCGTGGACGGTCACAGCCAGCAGGGTAACAACCGGATCGTCCAGTATTCGAGAGACGGGACGTTCATTAAGGACTTCGGGGAAACCGGGCACGGCCCGGGTCAACTCTACGGCCCGCACGCCATCGCCATGGACGCAAACGGATGGCTCTACGTCGCGGACCGTCAAAACATGCGGATCGTCATTTTCGACCAAGAAGGCAACTACGTGAATCGCTGGACGCAGTTCGGTATGCCGAGCGACATCGCGATCGACGCCAACGGCAAGATCTACGTGGCTGACTCAGAGTCGGACATGACCCAGAATCCGGGTTGGGAAAAGGGGATCCGGATCGGGGACGTGGAAACCGGTTGGGTCGAGCACTTCATCCTCGACCCGGGCGACAATCCGCCGATCACCGCCGGTGGTAGTGGAGCCGAGTCCCTCACTGTGGATCGGGACGGAAGCATCTTTTCGGGCGAGCCCCGTCCACAGCGTTTACTCAAGTACATAAAGGTCCGTTAACGCGGTTGCATAGTCGAGTGTCACCACTCCCTAGGTGCATATGAGAACCAGACCCAGCGTGATCCTGATCAGGGAGTGGGAAGAGCAAGTCTCAGGGAGCCGTTGTTGCGGACGAGTGGACGGTGACTTCTTGGCGCACCAAGGAGAGCCCGTGTTTCGAGAACGTCGAGCGTGCATGGAAGCCATGGCTCCCCTGGCCCGGACGTTGAGGGAGAGATTCGGCGACGCGATTGAGCTTCAAGTCGTGGATCCCCGAAATACGTTCTTGATCTTCCTCTTGCTCAGAGACTTTTGGGCCTTTCGCGTCGGGTTTTTCGAAGCCCTGAAGACCACCGCGCGGATCCCGATCCTGGCCGTGGTTGTGAATGGTCGCCTGGTAGCCCGGAGGGAGTGGCCCGATCCAACCGAAGTAGTCCAGATCCTCGAGGAGGCGATCTCCTCGGACACGGTCCAACCGGCCTGAGCCGTGTCTTCGCCCGCGAACCAGCGCGGATGGACGTGGGAAGCGCGGATCGTCGCTAATTTGTGAACAGGACGGCCGTCAGTTCATCGATGGATCGTACGGCATGCGCGAAAGTCGCTTGTACTCCGGTCCCTTCCGTGCGAGCACGCGACTCCAGAGAAGGTCGGGCACGTCGGTGAACACGTCTTCCTCGCGGGCTGGCTCGAGGATCCAAGCGTCGTCCGCGATCTCCGCCTCGAGCTGGCCCGGCCCCCACCCTGAATAGCCCGCGAACACCCTCGCCCGGATTACGCCCGGCTCGACATCCGGAGAGATCTCCCCCACGAGAAAACCCACGGATCCGAAGACCGGGATGTCCGCCAACTCAGGATGGGCGAGTTCGGCGAGCAAGACTGGGCTGTTCGGCTGAACCGGCCCCCCCTGGAAGAGCAGCTCACCTGACGGCACCAGAGCACTAAGAACCGGAACGGCATCTTCGACCGTGACGTTCAGCGCGCGGTTCAAGACGACCCCCAGCGCGCCGTCGGAGTTGTGTTCCCCGACCAGCACCACCGTGTGGCGAAAGTCCGGATCGAACAGGCCACCGCTGGAGATCAAAAGACGGCCTCGTAGGCTTTCCATCAGGTCACCTTACAGGCATCAAAGCGAGCCATCAAGGGGGCGGCCAAGCCTCGCACCGCCCTTCTTCTGGTGAACGGACCTCCGCGTGGGTATTAGTGGTTTGGCACGTCGATCGACTACCAGGACGGGATCGGGATTTGGAGGCGGTAGAAAGAACCGCGGGAGGCGCCTCGAGGCCGCCCGCGGGTCAAAGCGAGAGCAACTCGAGGGACACGGCGCCCCCCATTGGCCGCAGCGGAGGAATCAGAAATGGAAGGCGCGTCACCGAAGCAAACCCTGGACAGCGCGATCGTGGGTTATACATCTCAGCTCGCTGAGATTGAAGCGAAGGCTGCTCAAGTCAGCGACTACGAGCTGTTCCACGAGATCGACGCGGCAACAGCAGAAGTCCTCGATGCTTGCGCCAGCTACGAAGGGAGTGCAACGCCAGACGAAACCCGCGTCGCATGTGCGTAATTCCATCGACAAACCGAACCGTGGTTCTCCCAAAGCGTCGGCATGACGCATGCTCGAAAGTGGCCACACGGGTATCAAGGTGACTACGAGATTCTCGAATGGATTTACGAGGGTCTCCCACGATCGGAGAGCCGCCTTGGCACGGTGCTCGATAGCTACCTGCTGTCCCGGACCATGGCTACTGCGGCTCGGGGAAGGAGGACACAACTGTGCGATATTCTCCTTCGCGAGCTACGCGAGCGCGAGGGCAGCGCGCGGATTCTGAGCATCGCCTGTGGATCTTGCCGAGACGTGTTCGACATCGCGGGTGAGATACAACGCACCAACTCACACGTGGCTTGCGTTGACCGAGATTCTGATGCGCTGGCTTACGCCAAGCGTCTCCTGCTTGCCAGCGGCATATCGCCCGATCTTCTTAGCTTTCATCAGATGAATGCGTTGCGGCTCGTCAGTCATAAGGAGGCCAGCCGGCGCTTTGGGGAGTTGGATATCGTCTACAGCGTGGGCTTTCTCGACTATTTGGATGGCGACAGGGTTGGCCGACTCTTGAAGACCTGGTATCAACTGCTCAAGCCGGGCGGCGTCCTTGTGGTCGCAATGAAAGACGTCACGCGTTTCGAGCCGTACGTCTACCGTTGGCTAATCGACTGGACAGCGTTCAGTGGCCGGACGGAAGAGGAAATGGTTCGCGTTTTCGATGCGGCCCAGATCCCAAAGAACTCACGGAAGATGTTTCGAGACCCGTCTGGGGTCGTTCTTCTCTGGCACGCCGTCCGCGGCTAGGCACCCGACGCGTCAGGGAGCGAACAACCCCAGCGGAACGGCGCCGCCCATCTCGAAGTAGCCGCGCGGATTGGGATGGATACCATCACAATCGAACGCCGCCGAGATCCGATCGGGGTCGGCGCGATCCCGCACGACCCCGTCAAAGTCGATCACCCCGTCAAACGCCCCTCCGGTGCGGATCCAGTCGTTGACCTCGCGGCGGATCCGCGTCTTTGCCGGGTTCCACCCCGAATTCGAGCCGCTCGCCGGCCGGTTATGGCGGGGAATGATCGTGGTGCCGATGATGGTCAACCCGCGCGCCTTGACCCGGTCCACGATGTCTTGCATGCCCGCGATCAGTCTCGCCGCCGGAACCTCCCGGCGGATGTCGTTCGTGCCCATGAACAGAACGACGTGGGTGACACCCGTGTGCGACAGGACGTCTCGGTCGAGCCGATCGAGCCCGGTCGGGCTAGTTGGCGGGGGCAGTACCTCGCCGACGATCGTATTGCCGCCGATACCCTCATTCACGACCGCGGGGTGCGCATCCGGCGCGGCGAGGTAAAGACGCATGGCGAGCCAATCCTGCCACCGGTCGTGGGCATCGAGCGTCGTGCACGTGCCGTCGGTGATCGAATCACCAAAGCCCACAACCGTGCCGGTAGCGGACTGGGAAAGGACATCGATCCCTTTCAGCCAGAACGTAGAAGTGGTCGTGCCGGTGAAGAACTCGTCCGATTCGTGCGCGGCCAGGTCGCCGGAGCCGGCGTCGCTCATATAGGACGTCACGTTCGCCTGGGCGTGCTGGCTCGGCCGCACATCGGCCTCGGGGACGTAAAGACTGACCGCGAGATCCTGGCGAGCGATGACTTGCATCGAGACCGGATCACTTAGGACGGTGCCGCCGGGCGCAACGGTCACACCGGCCGAACTTCCGAAGCGTAACGGCCGGTTGGAGTCGGGAGAGAGCGCGGCGCCTCGCCTGACGGCGCCCACATACGCCGCTCCGATCACGAGCGGGTCCGTGCCGAACGTATTGTCGAGTCTCACGCGCACCGACTCGCCCCCCACGGTCACGCGGGCGATCATGCGCACCGTCGCGTTCGCAATCGTCGTGGCGCCGAGGGCCTGCTGTGACGTCGCCCATGCCGTCACCCAACGAGCGCCTTCGACCCCCTGTGCGGAGCCGCCCGAAGCCGCCCCGAACCCGACCACGGTGATCACCGCCAAGAGCACCAGGATCCTCGTGACCCTGGTCGTTATTCCTGCGCTCGTCGTTCTCATTGTCGTCGGCCTCGTCCCCAGTCGCGTGGTTAAGGGAGGGCGAACACCCAGATGACGCCGCTCCCTTGCGAAATGTCCTCCCCGGTCAGCCGGGCGTACGAAGTCGTTTGGGCGATGCGCCCGCCCGCTCCGATCGCGACATACTGCTTCCCTTCCACCTCGAATGTGACCGGAGCACCGGATACGTCGCCGTTCAAACGCGTCTCCCAAAGAGGCGCTCCGGTGTCCGAGTCGAGCGCGAAAAATCGACGATCCAGCGCTCCCCCGAACACGATGCCGCCCCCAGTGGCCAGGGCGGCCGCCGTCATCGCCGCGCCACTCGGGAGGCGGTACTCCCATGCGCGGGCGCCAGTGAGGGGATTAATGGCAACGAACTCGCCCACGTAATCGTAGCCCGGGGCCATCTTGAGCAGACCGGTCCTCATCCCGGCGTATCTCCCGCCCGGCTCCTCCGTGACGAAACTGACGTCCATGCAGCTGTTGTTGAGGCTCATATAATACAGACCGGTGACCGGGCTGTAGCTCGGCGAATTCAGATTCCTCGCGCCGTGGTAGTGCGGACACACCTCGAAAACCTTGTCGGAGTCGACGTCGGCCTGTGTGGGGATCAGATCAGGGTTGAAGACGGGCCGGCCCGCTTCGGTCCACTCCAAAACGAGGTTGTCGTAAGCGGTTCTGAACGAGTGGAGGAACTGCCCCGTCTCCCTGTCCAACACCACGCCCCACCCGATCTTGCTCGTATGGACAAGCACCTTACGGACCACACCGTTGATCACCATATCGATCAAAGTGCTCTCGTAGGGTGAGTCCATATCCCAATTGTCTTCCGGAACGACCTGGAAGTACCACTGCATCTCGCCGGTCTCGATGTCGAGCGCGATGATGGAGTTCGTGTACAACGCGTCGCCCCCTCCACGGAGCGTCGAGGACCACGGCATAGGCTGACCGGTGCCGAAGTAAACGAAGCCCAACTCAGGATCGTAACTGGCCGTGCCCCACGTGAGCCCACCGAGCGGCGGTAAGTTGCTGTCCCTCCAACTCTCCGAGCCGGGCTCTCCGGGAGCGGGCACCGTATAAGTCTTCCAGAGCAACCGGCCATCCTGGGCGTCATACGCCGCAACAGAGCCCCGCGCGCCCCGGTCTCCCCCCGTGAACCCCATGATAACCTTGCCTTCGGCGATCATGGGGGGGTGGTTATGGCCTTGGCCCGTAGTGTAGTCCCCCGTGCTGACCTCCCACACCAGCGTGCCGGTGCGAGCGTCCAAAACGGCCAGATACGAGTCGGCGGTACCCCAGTAGATCTTGTCCTCGAAGACCGAAACTCCGCGGTGCCGGTTGTAGGCCTGCGAAATCCCTATGTCCTCAGGATACGCGCGTTCGTGAATCCACTCCACGTCTCCGGAGACCACGTCGAAAGCGACAACACGGCCGCTGCCCTCGGAGACGTACATGAGCCCGTTGGCGACGATCGGAGTCGGGACCCATCGGCTGTTGTCCCGCATCGAGTAGGACCAGACGGATCGGAGATTTTCAACGTTCGCCTTGTTGATCTGGTCCAGAGGACTGTAGCCGAACACGTCAGGAGTGCGCCGGTAGGTAAGCCAGTCGCCATCCTCCGGATTCATCAGGCGCTCCTGCGTAATCGACTCCCATTCCCGGGGCTGGGTTTGAGCGAACACGCCGGAAGCCACCAGGATTGTGACAAGGGTCGCGCAAGAAACCGCCTCCGCGAACAGCGCCTTTATTGTCTTCTCGCCCCGGAACCTGTCAACGATAGTGAGACACTCTTGGGGATTAATCAGAGAGCAATTTCCTGTGTGGTGAGGGATGGGGTGGGAGGATTGATCCAGACGGCCTCCGGGAGGGGTTGGGGCTTCGGCTTACCGGAGACGAAGCGCTCAGGATTGGCGGCCCAGGCGTTGTGGAGGACGGCCTTCCTGCGTGCGATGATCTGATCGGCCTGACCGAAGTAGACCTGTTCGGGGGTCAACATCGAGATGCCGCCATGCCGGTGCTCGGTATTGTACCAGCGGAAAAACGAGCGGCAGAAGGTCTTGGCTTGGTTCTGATCCGCGAACCTGCCGGGAAACGAGGGGTGGTACTTCAAGGTCTTGAACTGAGCCTCGGAGAACGGATTGTCATCCGAGACCTGGGGCCGGCTCAGCGAGCGTGTGACGCCGAGATCGGCGAGTAGTTGAGCCGTGCATTGGCTCGTCATCGGAGCTCCTCGATCCGAGTGCAGCGTCAGGACCTGGGGCTGGACGCCATGCTTCAGGCAGCTCTGTTGGATCAGCCGGCCGGCCAGGGCCGAGTTCTCCCGGTCCGCCACCATCCACCCCACGACGTAGCGGCTGAAGATGTCCATGATGACGTAGAGGTAGAAGTAACTCCACTTCTTCGGCCCCAGCCGCCGCGTGATATCCCAGGACCAGACCTGGTTCGGGTCCGTCGCCATCAACTCGGGTTTCTTGTATTCGGGATGGCTCCGCTGCGCTCGGCGCTCCTGAACCGCCGCACGCGAGTCCAGAACGCGATACATCGTGCGTTCCGAACACAGATCGACGTCCTCGTCGAGCAGCGTCGCCACCACCTCGGCTGGGGACCGGTCCACAAACCGCTCCGAACACAGTGTGTCGAAGACCCTGTCTCGTTCCTTCTCACTCAAAGCCCGGGCAGGGGTTGGGCGGGGCTGCTGATGCCCGGTCGATGGCCTCAGACCACGGTAGAACGTGGCTCGGGCGACCCACAACGCAGCGCACGCGGGCTTCACCCCTACGTGTGTCGCCAGCTCGGTGGTCGCCCTCATGAGTTCGTCCCGTCCTCGAGGCTTAACCCCAGCAGCCCTGCAACTTTTCCCTGCACGTCGATGATCAGGTGCGCCTTCCTGAGCTCATTCTCGAGGCGAACGATCTCGCGCTCCTGTTTGCGCACCTTTTCTTCCAGCGGATTCCGCTCCGGCTTGCGGCCTCGTTTCTTCGACAGCGCCTTCAGCGACCCGCTATGCGCCGCCTTGCGCCATGTCGTCAGGTGCGACGAGTAGAGTCCCTCCCGCCGAAGGAGCTGCCCGACCTCTCCGGGCTCCGTACACCGGTCCGCTTCTTCGACCATCCGCAGCTTGTACGACGGAGAGAACCGCCGCCGCAGCGGCCTATCTACGACCTCCGGGTCCGGGGGGGCTGCCGCGCTTCGCTTACCCTCCCGCGGTGGAGGGGCCATTCCATTCTCTTCCATTCTCTCTCGCTGTCCCAGCATGATCCGTTTCTCTGCCTTCGCCCTACTCTAATTCTTTGCGTGCTCCGTGTCTCACCTACGTTGGCAGAGAGGGCCCATGCCCTTCTCCGCATTAAGATTCCGCCGGGCGGAACGCTTTCAGATTCTCTCGGCGCCGCATCGTAACCCGAGCATTTGAGGTGGGCAACGTAATTCGGAGCTGGGGTCGGATCGCAAGAGAATGCGTAGCCCGAACCGACTCGCCGTGCTATGCTTTCGGCGGGCAGATGGAAGTAAGGGTAGGAAACACAGCCGCTACGGATCGCGCCGTAAGGGTCAGAGGGATATGATACGAAGCTCATGAGACCGTTACGAACAACACTCGCGCTTTCCACGTTTCTGATCACTTTTGCGGTCTTCGGACCGAAACAAGCCATCGCCCAAGGCAGCGGCACCATTGTCGGACAGGTGGTCGCGTCAGACACCGGAGCGCCTCTTGGCTCGGTGAACATCTTCATCGCCGGATCGAACCGGCGGGCTTCGACGAACGGCGAAGGACGTTTCACGCTTTCGATCCCCGCCGGCGACCATCTGCTCGTGGCCGAACGCCTCGGGCTGGAGAGCACACAGCAGAACGTCACGGTTGAGGCCGGTGCAACCGCCAACATCACGCTTCGAATCGCGTCCTCGGCGATAGAGCTATCGCGCATCGTTGTTACGGCCGCTAGAGAAGCTCAGGACCGGAGCCTCGTGGCGGCCTCGGTGGGCGTTGTCGATCAGTCGGACATCAGCACGGTAACTCCGTCACACCCCTCCGAAATCATGGGACGCATAGCTGGCGTATTGGTGAACACCACCGGTGGCGAAGGCCACATGACAGCGATTCGGCAGCCCCTCTCGACCGCCCCTGTTTATCTCTTCTTGGAAGATGGTATCCCCACGCGAGCGACCGGGTTTTTCAACCATAACGCTTTATATGAGATCAACTTGCCGCAAGCCGACCGGATCGAAGTCATGAAAGGGCCGGCCAGTGCTCTTTACGGTTCGGACGCGATCGGCGGCGTCATCAACGTCGGCACCCGGCGCCCTTCGGACGTACCCACCGGGACGTTGAGTATCGAAAGCGGTGAGTATGGATACGGCCGTATTCTAGGCACGTTGAGCGGCAAGGGCGTGCACGCCGACTTGAACCTTACGAAGACCGATGGCTGGCGGAGCGGGACCGAATACGATCGTCAGAGCGCTACGATGCGATGGGATCGGCTCGTTGGCGACGGCATCTTCATCAAGACGGTCGCGTCTTTCTCGAACATCGATCAGGCCACGGCGGGTACGTCGGCCGTATCACGCGACGACTTCGAGAACGATCCACGAGCCAACTACACCCCGATCTCGTTTAGAGCGGTCCGGGCCTTTCGATTGAATACCGCGGTGGAGGCTCAGGCGGGGGCCAGTACCTTGAGCCTGACTCCGTACTTTCGGTACAACACCATGGGCCTCCTTCCCAACTGGTCCTTGACGTTCGATCCAGCCATTTGGGAGACCCAGAACACATCCTACGGATTGTTGACCAAATATGGAGTCGATCTTCCGTCCGATGTTCGCCTGGTTGGTGGCCTTGACCTCGACTACAGCCCGGGAGGCCGATTCGAGCGTTCGATCATGCCGACGCGGACCGGTAACATTTTCACCGATTATACGGATCGCGCGGCCATTTACGACTACGACGTGACGTTTGCCCAGGCTTCTCCGTATTTGCAGGCGGACTACCAAACGGGTCCGCTCGGGTTTTCTGCGGGGGTGCGCGGCGACTTCATCCGCTACGACTACACCAATCACCTTGGTGAGGAACTAACCGGACGCCACCGCCGACCCGGAGACGCTACACCAAAATTCAGCGACGCAACACCAAAATTCGGCGTGACCTACAATCCCGTGCGGGAATTCGGCGTGTTCGGCTCCCTTCGGCACGGATTCCGCGCTCCGTCGGAAGGCCAAATCTTTCGGCAAGGTCAAGCGGCGAACACGCTCGACTTGAACCCGGTGCAGGTTCGCAGCACGGAAACGGGACTCCGGGGCGTGCTGAACAACGTGTTCAGCTATGAAGTCTCGGGCTACCACATGACAAAAAAGGACGACATCCTCTCCTTTAGGAATCCGGACGGAAGCACCGAGACCGTCAACGCCGGTGAGACCCTCCATCAAGGAGTGGAGGCCCAAGTCGGCGCGCAGCTCCTTCGAGGCCTGAGCCTCAACGTCGGGTACTCCTACGCCAAACATACGTATGAGGACTGGAGTCTCAGCACTGGACAGGACTTCAATGGAAACGAAATGGAGTTCGCCCCACGTGAGATCGGCAACGCCGTCCTCGAGTATGAGTTTCCCCAGTTGGCCGGATCGTCCCTTTCCCTCGAGTGGAATAGTCTCGGGTCCTACTTCGAGGACGCTACGAACGAGAACAAGTACGAGGGGCACGACCTCTTCAACGTTCGAGGCCTCGTGCCAATCGGCGGAAATATCCAATTGTTTGGGCGCATACAAAACCTGACAGACGAGCGTCACGCAGAGCGAGCCAGCTTCAGTGCGTTCAGAGGCGAGGAACTCGCCCCGGGACTTCCCCGAACCGTATATGTAGGCGTTCGCGTTAATGGAGGGCTAGGACGATGAGTAGACGACATAACGTGCCTGCGGTGCTCCTCACCGCATTAGCGATCGCCGCGTGTGGCACGACGGATTCCAGTTTTACGGATGCCACATTTGGGCCGGTCCACGAATTGGCAGCGTCGGGAGCGGGTAACCCTACGACCGCGATCGACCCCGCGACCGGCGACGCCCTCATCGCTTGGGTCGGCACCGAAGACGGGGAGCCCAACGTCCTGGTTTCACGTATTTCCGCTGATGGCGTTCCTAGCTCGCCCACGCGAGTGAACAGCACTCCCGGAGATGCCGCTGCCCACTTCCAGGCCCCGGCGCAAATCGCGGCAGGCCCCGACGACGAAGTTTACGTGCTTTGGACGAACAATCTCCCCATTGAGGGCAGGCGCTTTCCGGCAAGCGATTTGAGGTTCGCACGTTCCAGTGACGGAGGACGAACCTTCGATCCCACAATAACGGTCAACGATGACGCGGGTGGTCCGCCGACTTCACACACGTTCCATAACTTGCTCGTTGCTCCAGACGGTACCCTGTACGCCTCTTGGCTGGACTCGCGCAATGGTGGAGAGGGCCAACCGGCGATGAGCTTCGGCGAAGGCGAAGCGGAAGAAGCGCCGGCCGTGACGGAATCCGAAAGCGGGCCGGAGGTGCGCATCGCCATCTCCCACGATGGGGGTCGCTCGTTCTTGCCCAGCTTCGTCGTAGATCGAAATGCATGCCCCTGTTGCCGTACGGCCATGGCCATCGGGCCGGACGGTGAACTCTACCTGGGCTGGAGAAAGGTACACGAGGGCAATGTTCGGGATATTGTCCTCGCCCGCTCCGACGACGGTGGCAGGACGTTCGGTGCCCCAGTGAAAGTCCACGATGACGGCTGGGTGTTCCCCGGTTGTCCGCACGCGGGACCCTCGTTGGACGTTGATTCCGAGGGGACCCTACACGTCGCTTGGTACACAGGGAAGCCAGGCGCAGCCGGCCTCTTCTACGCGCGCTCGAAAAGCGGAGGCCAATCCTTCTCAGACCCGACGCCCTTGGCGACCGCCAGTGCGGTAGCACCGTCGCTCTCGTCCTTAGTGGCTGAGGATAACGGCGTCCTGTGGATGACCTGGGAGGATCGTAGGAATGGAGCTCCGGAGTTACACACGGTGCGTACCACGTTGGACGGGGTGAATGAGCATATGCGTCCCGGGGTCATTCAGGGATCCCACCCCAGCGTGTCCGCCGACCAGGGGCGCAAAGTGTTCGCGTGGCTGGACCGCGGAACGGTCTACGCTCGAACGTCGTTGGCTCGTTAAGGTCGAGCTGGACTCTAGTAGGCAGCGGTAATGATCTGCATCGCGTCGCGAAGCCGGGTGCGCCACGATTTTTCGAGGTCCCCCGTCCACTCCGTATCCAGCGCTTTGACGGTCTCGCACACGGAG
>Ga0209402_10001454_pt1 | contig 25756 bp, 33 predicted proteins | sample ArcticOcean_MG_C_3_FD_187437 | JGI IMG/M metagenome (GOLD analysis project Ga0209402, IMG submission 187437) | Marine microbial communities from western Arctic Ocean - ArcticOcean_MG_CB8_126 (SPAdes) (version 2) | ecosystem: Environmental > Aquatic > Marine > Oceanic | place: Arctic Ocean... | reverse complement strand
AAACAAAGCCTTCATGCACTTGATTTTCGATGAAATGGAACTTACCAGAATCGGCGGATACTCATGCGATCACAATATTTGTGTTATGGACCCCATTGGGACATACAGACATTGGTTTTCTGAAACAGGATTTGATGTGAAAGAAGAGTTCCCAATATGCAGTAAAGTTGAGAAGTTCTTTACTGACCCTTCTCCGGTCTTTGAAAAGCTCAAATCCTATTGGCCTGATTCTGACTGCATCACCAACATCTTAGAGATTGATTTTGTAGAATACATCTTGGAATCAAAAGACCAAGAAATGAATATCATATGACCATCATTCTAAGAGACATGTTGTATCCATAACGAATGCCAATTTCAACAAATCTATCTTGAATGTCTTGGTTTTCAATTTGAGTAGGAGAAGCAAATTTGTTCTTTGCCACCTTCTTCAAAGTGTTGATAGAATTATCGTCAAAGTAGTTTCCTGAAACTCCCACAAAATCCAACAAGGACCGCTTGTCATCTTCTATTCTGTGGAAAAACACATCATGCTTTTCTATCATCTCATTCCATAAAACATAATAAAGACACGCACGATCATATTGATTCATATCTTCTTTAAGTTCGGGAATGTGTCTGTAAATAAATTGTTCGTATGAATTTGTGCCAACACCGCTTTTGAAGTAATCAATGTAATTACAAAAGGAATTCACAACCTTGATGGGATTCCTCACAACATGAATTACAGGAATGTCTCTTAAAATATCCTCTCCCAAAAAAGGAGCGGACATATAACTTGACTCTGCCTCTATGTGGTTTAAGTCAATCCAATCATCTAAGTCCTTGAAGTCTTTGCCATTATAACTTGCCTGAGACACAAAACTTAATTCAACTTTCTCTTCTCCTAAAAGCCTTTTCTCAGCACCTCTGCAACCTTGCCAATCAAATATTGACTCATGACCACACGGAATACCCAGACTCGTTAAAAACCGAGCTAAATAAACAGTTCCACATCTTCCTGTTCCCGTTATCAAATATTTGAGATTCACCATATCTTATTATATGAAGAATCCAAAAAGAAACTTAGTTATTTCCACTGTTGGAGATAAATCTATCCACAAATATTGGTCGAACCACAATGACAGCCAATATCATAAACTTCTCATATACTATGGAGATGGTCCGGGATATGAAGAAGAAACCACATATTACAGAAAAGAAAAAGGCTACAAATATCATCTCATAGAGAAAGCCATACAATATTACCTGTCCAACGATTTGCTAGATGACTATGACTATGTTTGGTTGCCAGACGATGACATTTACCTTGAAGAACAAGATGTCTTAAGACTGTTCAATTACATGAAAAACTATGATCTTGCAATTGCGCAACCATCAATACTTGGATGGTACGGGGTTGATGTCACACTTCATCAAAAAGGATCTCTTCTTCGATATACCAATTGGGTTGAAATAATGTGTCCTTGCTTCTCTGTGCCTGCATTAAAACTGTGCCTCGACACATTTTGCGAAAACGATTGTGGCTGGGGTATAGAATCTCTTTGGAATATCAAGCTAGGTCATCCTACAGATAAAATTGCCATCATAGATGATGTGGCTGCATTTCACACAAGACCTGTTTTTGGCGGCGACACTTACAAGGAAGAAGACCCTCTTAAAGAAGCAATGGGTCAAGCCAAAAAGGTTTATGAAAAACACAATATTGCGGAGGAAATTGAGAAAGACTTACTTATAGGAACTCCAGTCAACGGAGAAGTTTATGGAAGTGTAGTTTACAAACAAATCAAAAAAGAGATGGAATTTGATATTAAGAAGCCAGATAGATTCTGGCCTCCTTGTGATAGTATGAAAAATTTCTTACAAGAACTTACGAATAAGTAAATCCATTTTATACTTATTCCAATAATTTCTCTCTCCCTTATTTGCGCCTACAAAGTGCATCCCAAATTTTGCAAACCTATATTTAGTCAAAGCTGCATAACAGATATTTATTTCATCCAAACTCACTGTTTCAAATTCATTGTCCTGAAACACAGATGCAACAAGACCTTGTTCGTCAAAGTGGCCAGAAAGATCCTTTATTCCATATTTCTCTATCTTTTCATTAAGCTTGAAACCAAAATCAAATCCGGGAGGCAGACACATAAGCCCGGTGTTGATTCTTGTTTCTTTGTATACAAAATCGTCAATATTCCCATAATTTCTCTTTAATGGATTTGTCGCAAGAACAATTGATTCTTTAAGAAACCTATCCAAACTTGGCATTCTATCATGAATAACCAAATCATTATCTATGAAAATCTCATGTGTGTTCAAAGACAATCTAGGAGGATATAACTTCCATGATGGACCACAAGGTTCTAAAACATTTATGTCATGCAGATATTTCTCTTGACTAACACACAAGCATCCAAGATTTTCAATTCTACTCAGTTGATTTCCATTATGACATATTACGTATCTAAATACATCTCCATAAATACGCATCATGTTCTTTATGGAACATTGCAATACTTCAAATCCTGCGTCATGCACAGGCCCGATTGTCCATCTAACGAGAGGTTTCATGTTAAGTTTATATATCCTGTACTCAAATGATAGAATACAAGAAACAAAAGCCACAATAGAATGTCTATCCGACTGTTCAGGATTTGATTCTTGTCAAAAAATATTATGCTCTGACGGACATACAAATTTTCATCCAGAAGGATTTGAAATACTAGAAATATCTCGCCCCCAATCAGGATTATACTGTTGGGCCAATATGTGGGACGCCGCATTAAAAATATGCACATTTGAAAAAGTTCTTTACATGGATTCAGATAGGATTCTGCCAACTAAAGGACTTAAAGAAATATCTCAATCAATAACAGATAATACATTTGTGTTTCCAAAAAACCTATTCTCTTTCAAAGAAAAATGCGACATCGACACAATTAAAGATACAAGAGATGACATTTCAAACAACATGCACCTACTAAAACCAGATCACAGAATCTATAGTTCTGCTTGGGATGCTGTGAGGAAAAAGAATCCCATGTCTGGATGCACAGGATTTACCAAAAATACGTTCTTTAAGTCTGGTGGACTAGATCAAGCATTTCAAGGATGGGGATATCCAGATACAGATTATTTTGAGAAGACAAGCCGTATGAATATGAAATTTATTCCTCTGGACATGAATGAATTACATCTTCATCATAAATATGAAATACCAACTCGGGAACTCAAATTGATGAACCTATGGAACGGATGTCAGTTTTGCCGTAAATGGGGATACGAAATACATCCTAACCTAAATAAAATTGCCGAAGAGACCAATGTGCCCATTCGACTTGCAAAAAGATACAACATGAAAGAGTTTCTGGAGATAGCCACAACAGGAATAAAGATATAGTGAAAAGAATAATCTTTGGAACCCTATACAACGCAAATAAAGAATACGAATGGACCAAAATGTGGGCCGGTCAATTACGTGAATTCCTTCCTGACGAAACCATCATTGCCATAGACCACAACCACACAAAAGAAGAAATAAAGATATGTGAAGAGAGTGGCATTACCGTGTTGCCAAGAAAAACAAATCACTCTTTTTCCAGAGCGCATGGTGCTGCCTTTGATTCCGCCGCAGAATGGTGTAGAGAAAACAACATAGATGTAATGGTTCATATTGAACCAGATGTAGCTATTTACGGCAGAGAGTGGTTTGATAATTTGATGAATGGCATAGAAGAAGGCTTTTGGGTATCTGGCATCTTTAGACGTGCCTACGCTGACGTTTTACACGGTTGCGTCTCTGCTTGGTCTTTGAAGCACTGCGAACACTCTTTCAAAGACTGCCGCAAGGGAAAAGATGTGCATCAAAAGTTCTATCAATCCACAGTGAATGAAATACAAATGGCAAACACATATAAAAAACTTACATACATGAGATGGAACCTATACAACTGGGATGTTGGAGATAAGAACTGGTTTGAAGCGGCAAAGCTAGGAAAATACACAAAAGTATTAGGACCAGATTGCTCTCACAAACACATCGGCAGCTTCCGTGGTCCTTTTGAAGTTCCGGTAGAACAAGTGGACCATAGGTTTGAAAATCTAAGAGAAAAATACACAATCAAGTTTATGTAGGTTACGTTTATGAAATGGATTAAATACATTTGGTGGAAGTTCAAAAAATGGAGAAGAAAAAGGAAAAAAAGAAATGACGAAGACGATATTTATCCCCTCTGGTGACTTGAACCCGCTACCTCCTGCGCTAAAACAGGGATATACTGAATTCCACAGACCAGAATACAACTCTCTCGGCTATATGTCAGATGAGTTTGATAAAAGGAAATCATACAACATAATGTTTGCTGGATGTAGTTGGACATTTGGCGATGGCGTTTCTGATCAAGAAAGATGGACATCCATCGTCGCAAATAAAATGTCAGCTTCACAATGGAATTTTGGATCTCCGGGATCTAGCAACGATTACATCGCAAGAACCTGTCTAACAGCTACAAATCACCTTAAGCCAGACTTGGTTTTGGTATTATTTACAAGACACGTTAGAAGAGAATACATTAGCCACAACAAATGCTTAAAGTACATAGCTAGCTGGAGAAAATGGGGCAGCATTAAAGAATGGCCAATAGCTAATAGAATTCTTAAATCTTTCGACACTTTGAGTTCCGAAGAAAATGATATTGCCAACCTATATTGGAACTACAAATTCACAGAATCTTACTTAAACCAACTAGGAGTGAATTGGTTGTTTAGTTGGATTCCTTCAGAGAAACCCAGACTTCGTAGATATGGAGAAATTGATGATGTAATAGAAGGATTTGTTGATCCTAACCGAAATATCGGAAAATTTCACAATATAGACATAGGAAGTGATGGCTGGCATCCCGGTCCTATATCACACTCTATGTTCGCAGATAAAGTATTGGATAAATTTAACAAAAATTTGACTAGCGCAACACGTCCAGCAATGAATTATCACGATCCATTCTACTGCTACAAAGAAGACGACATCTTTTACCGCCATTCTGAAGAGGAAACAAAAGACCCGATTGTCAATGAATTAAAACAATCATTCTCCATAGTAAACTCTACAGAAAGAGAGACTATACACAATATGAAAATGAAATGGGCCAAATGAATTTTTTCATACTACACACAAAAATAGTAGATTGGATGTCGCTGTCAGAATCAAACTTCTTGAATCAAGATATCAGTCATCTGCTACCAGAATTTAAGAAAAGGTGGCCACATTATTTACACTTCATTAAATCTTGGAATAGATCATCCAAAATAAATTTCTTTGAATTCAAACACAAACTCAAAAAAATAGCAATACACAATAGAGAAAAATGCGGGATGATTGACACACACCTAACATGGCATGAAACAGAAAAAATGATCTCACAAATGGGCGAGAAAGATTGCTTTGCTATTTTGGATGATGATGATATTTTCAACCCTCAAGTGAAAGAACTAGAAGTCAAAGGATATGATTGTGCTCTCTGGACTCACGGAAGACTACAGATCGACGAAATACTACAGAACCCGAAGGGGTTCAAAGCCTTCGGCACATGTAATTTTGGCATCACAAAACAAGGATGGAAAAATACTTCCGACAAAAATGTGTTAATGAATCATGTTCTGCTTAACGAATCATTCTTGCCTAGAAATAATCTTTTTCTTGACGAACAACTTAGCTTGACCTTAAAAACTGCCGCTTCCATATGCAACATCAACGGAGCTTGGGAAAATGGGATATCCCCAGAAGCATACATCAAAGAATTTTTCATAACTCCAAAGAAAATACCGCACGAATACGAATGGGCTTCTGATGAAATACAAAAAGTATTCAGTCTTTGCCGGGAAGCTTTTCCATCAATCAAAATGGCATAATTTAAGTCTATCCGCAAAAGTGTCAGCAGAAAACAACTTCCTAGACTCTGCGGATATTTGATCATGTTTGTTGAGGCAGAATTGTTCTTCGATCATATCGGCGCACAATTCATTGCTCATATACAAACTCAAAGACACTCCATTCTGAAATTGTCTAACTGTCAATGGATTGAAATTCTCAGAAAATACAACTAAGCTGTTTCCCATTTGCAAATTTTCATATGCAGCAAATCCATGTGTCTCTTGATAGTGATCGAAAAACACGCTTCCAGTCTTGTAAATATCGATCATCTCCAAATATGGAACCCACGGTTTCTCAAACTTCTTTACACGCAAATACGGATGCTCTTTTTCAATTCTGGCAAATCTATCATCTTTATCTCTCGTACAAAAAGTCCTAACTGCCCATCCTCTGTCATTCAGTATACGACAGATATCGAGAGACTTTCTGAATGAAATCACATGCTGTTTATTTTTGTCTATGTCATCCAAAACAACTCTATGCGGTTCATCAAGAATTATAGTTTTGTCTCCATGATTAGTTTTATCGCATAAACATTGTAGCGTGCCCAATGGCACAGTTGTTCTGTTGCGATCATTAAAGGACGACCACAAATCATGAGGATAATTTTTCTCTAAAGACCATTCTGAAAGATAATTAACAGAGAAGGGATTGTATTCACATTTTTTCTCTGAAGTAATGTGTCTTATCGGCCACGCTCTCGACATGTTTTCAGAACACTCAGAGAATACCACAATATTATCTTGCAGTGGTGGATTAGGAAGACATTGCCCCCATACTGGATGTGGCAAAAAGAAGTAGTCATAAACAAAATGCAGAGATGGATCGTCCTTGTCGGGAAATGTGGAAGTCATTCTTATGTTTCCACATTTCCCAGCATGATACCATCTGGATGCCATTAGAGAAAAGTCGCAACGATAGTCGTAGGATTCAGGGAATCCCACAGAATCGAAATGATCCAGATACGGAACTACAAATACAATTTCCCGCATGTTTCTTTCCTTATAAATGCTTGTTCTGTTGAACCAGTTCCCATATTAAGAGAAACCGCCCCTTTGTGAAACTCATCTACCGCTAATTGAACTCCCGGAAAATCAACATGGGAATAATCATCAATCACAATAATTCCTCCGGGGGAAAGTTTAGGCCACACACATTCAAGCGATAATTTTATAGGTTCATAAAGATCAGAATCTAGGTGAGCAAAACATATCTTGTCTGGCAGAGACTCTGGTAAAGTTTCTTCAAAGAATCCCTTGTGAATAACAGGCAGTGGCTTTAATCCAAAATTTGCAATCAACTCCTCAACACCTGAGCAAAAACTCCCCTTTTGATATTTATGGCCATCAAAATCAGTTGGTTCAGATATCCCCTCAAAAGAATCAAACACATGAACTGTTTTATGTGACCCCAGATATTTCAACACATCGTGAATAAGAACAGTCGTAAGACCTTGACGACAGCCCAACTCTACCACATCACCGGATATGCCATAGGAAATCACTTGAGATAACAAATGATATATGTTCAACCTTCTTAATGGCGACAAGTCTCCACCGGGTTGCCCATCACATCTCAATTTGAACAAGCTCTCGGTTCTTGCCTTCTTGATGTCCTGCGTTTTCGAGCAATCTATCAGAGGACATGACGCCAAAATCTGATTCACTATTGTTTCGTTCATTAAATAGTCCTATCTTCTTAAAGTTGAACATTTTAACTATAGGATCTTGAAACACAGGATTTTCCAACATCTTTAAGAAACCTTGATAGTCTTCGTGATTAGGCAAATGGATCGCACTTTCTGTATAATCATCCATAGTCCCCAAATCCTTTATAGACTGGAATATAACTTTATCGACGTTCAAAGATTTTGCCAATAAAACAAAATCTTTCATCTCTCTCCAGTTATTCTCTTGCGCACAATATCTCAACACAAACTTAATCTCTTGAGATTCTTTAATATCACTAATGAACCTCAAATTTCTTACAAGAACATCCCAATTTGCTCCTCGGTTCTTCCTATAAGTTTCTGCCGAAGCCGCATCTACAGATACAGATATCTCTTGTACCGATTTACTGATACCCAAGATACTATCCCAGCATTTGTCTACCAACAATCCATTAGTACAAAGTGTAATTCTTAAATTTGGATAATCTTCTGACCTCATTGACCTCAACAGTCCCAAATAAAGTTTACTTCCAAAAGCATCCCCGGCTCCAGTAATTGTGAGTTGTTCCAACTTATGACCAAACCTTTCCATAAGTCTGTCCTGAATATTCTTAAGTCTATCAAATTCTTTACCTTTTGCCTGTATAACTCCTGTACGACAAAAGGAGCACTTCAAATTACAAGAACGATCATGTGATAAATTCATCGCTTTAGGGCCATCTCTATAATCAAAACCAACATCTATTTTTCTTCCTACCATGCTATCCAAAACAGGACATTTTGAACAAAAGTTAAAAGACCCATCAATAATGGACCTTCTAATAGCGTGAGCCTTGTCTCCATTCCACACATCCATAGGGTCTTCGTCAAGATTGCCAATAGGTGTGTTCAGCCATCCGGGACAACACAGATAATACTTGTTGTATACATGAAGTCCAATAAATGGATTTGGACAAAACCTTGAAATGACTTTAAGCATAATAAATATATACACCATGAAAAATATTAACCCTTGTTGGATTTTAACAACACCCAGAACGGGTTCCACATACTTGTGCGATCTTCTAAACTCCACTGGCTTGTTTGGATGCAAAGGAACATGTGATCCGTCCACAAACCAAATTGATCGCTGGACCGAATACTATTGCCCTCACTTCTTTAAGGAAAACTACTTGCTAACCCCGCCAATCATCAACAAAATGCACTATGATCAATATAGAAGATACTTTGGAGAATTCGATGTGACAAAAATTCTTCCCAATATAAAATACGTTCTCTTAAGACGAAAAGACACATATGCAATAACAGTTTCCAAATACTTCGTCACAGAAGGCTCTCCTTTCATGGATGGCAAAGAAAGATGGAATATCCACACAACCGAAGATATCCAGAAAATGCAAAACATAAGGCTTCAATTCGATCAACGTAAAATCATGAGAATTCACAGAAGAACAGAATTGGCTTATTCTGCATGGAATGATTTCCTTAAAGATAAGCAGTTTATAGAATTTGATTATGAAGACATTTTGGCCACTCCAATAAAATCTACCAATAAGATTTTGAATTGGATGGGACTCAAAGGAGAGCCGAACACTGAATCTATTGCCATGCCAATCAAGCTTGAACACCCTCAAAAAAATGAATTCGCTATAAGATTAAAAAAGCTAGTAGAAGAGGATTATCTTCTATTATGATTTCCCATTTCGTACTGACAAGATTTAATGAACTATACCCTGAGTCCAAAGATAACAACCATCTAAACCCAGAGTGGCTACAACATCGTCTGTCTTTATTCAGGTCCATCACCATCCCTTCCATTGAATGCCAAACAGATCAAGACTTCCACTGGCTTGTCAAGCTACACTGTGACACGCCGAAATGGGTTAGAGAAGAAATAAAAAACCACAAGATAACACCAGATTACAGGAAAGACAAAGAAGTTGAACAACTGATATGCAGTCGCAGAATGTGTGATTCCCTGTTCCTTAAAGTCTATCCGTGCAACCGGATGATCTGTCGGCACTACTTCAGGAACACAATTAAATCGATGATCAAACCCGACACAACCAAGATCATCACAACAAGCTTGGATTCAGATGACGGGCTATCCTGCGATCACATAGAACAAGTTAAGCGTCACGCAACTCTCGGTCGATTCATAGACTTCGAGGATGGTATTGTGATTGAGAACGACGAGCCACCAAAATATGCCACCAAAATACACAAACACGCCAGTCCATTTTACAGCTATTGCGAATCCCCAAGAAACATCAGGACATTCTTCTATCTGCCTCATCATATAGCATCTAATACAGACTATCTAAAAGGCGCAGGATGGGCACAGAGAATTCACGGAAGAAACCTCTTGAACAACGCCACCCCTCTACCAATCGCCAACAAACAGTTGTTGCAAAGGTTTCCTTATGTATGTTTCTGAAAAACACAAGATCGTGTACATGCCTCCCCAAAAAACAGGTAGCACCTCTATCGCAGAGGTGCTTGTCTCTGAACTGGGTGCGCACATCTACCGAGATTGGAAACACATATTAGAAAAAACACATGACGGTTATCTAAGACATTTGAATCTTCTGCCAGAAGAATTCGCCGACTATTTTGTGTTCTCTTCAATAAGAAACCCTTATCGAAGAATCTCTTCGCTATACGAAGAAAATAAATCGCACAACCGTAGAACAGGACTTCCTGAACTCCCACCTTTCGGAGTCTATCTCGAAAGGAGACTATCGTTTAAGAACAGCATGTGCGGTCAGTTGGTCTACGAATCGACAATCGGTTGTGTGGAGTTTGAAATTCACGCCTTGGTAAGAATGGAGACCATGCAGGAAGACTTCAACAACCTGCCCTTCTGCGAAATCAAGTTACCACACTTGCGAAAATCCACAACGATCCATCGCTATTCTCCGAAAATGGCCGAAGCCGTTCTATTACATCACGGCAAAGACTTTGAAAAATTCGGTTATTCAACAGAAATACCGCAAGACATGTTAATCAAGGAGTTCGCATGATAAAATTTGATCGCTGTCAACGTCTCAAAAACGTGCTTCTATCAAAATGTGCCATGGTGCTTGATGACAACTACGAACTAATCAAAGAAGCGTCACCACTCTTCAACTACTGGCACAACTTTCAACTCACTCAGGGGCATCAGGGGAAGGTTCTATCTGTGTCAAAAATGACCGAACTGGCCAAGTCTCGACCTGTTATTGAACTGCCAAATGATCCTTACTTTATGGCCACAACATTCGGCAATCATCATAACTTTAGCCACCTATGGGACATCCTGCAAACATTAAGATTTGTGGAAGGCGAACAAGGAACAATTCTCCACAACGTCATCTCTTCAAAAGTCAATAACTTCAATCTTCACTTAGAAGTGATGGGGTACGGTCACGAAAAGAGAATGGCTGTAGATGTATTTGAGAACGTCTACCGAGTTCCCAAGTTGATTGTGCCACCGCTGGCGTGTGATCCCAATCATATCAAATTTCACAATTGGCTTTCTGACAAATACCACAGAGCATTTAATGATACTCATCCGCCATGCCGACTTTATCTATCCAGAGGTTCTTTTAAGAGACGAGTTAAAAACGAAAAAGAAGTTCAGGAGTATGTCAAAAATTTAGGCTTTATTGTTTTGGATGGATCAGAGCCTTTGTCAGAACACGTTAAACTATTTCGATCCGCAAAAATTATTGCCGGATATCATGGATCACTGTTCAAGAACATTTTGTTCTGTCAAAACAATCCAGAAATAATAGAATTTTGCCCACACAACAGACATGATTTATGTTTCTGGAAACAAGCAATGGACTGTGAGATAACAAAAAAATACATATTCTTAGTTGTAGACGCCGATAAAAACCACGATGCTACATTACAACAAAAGCATCTCTCTCTTTTGGACCTCTCTATTTTGTAGCATATCTCTAGCACTTAAATGATCAACCCAGAAATCAAACGGGTCAACCGTTGAAAGTGCTTTGCTGTTTTCAACTGCAAACAAATCAAATCCTGATGTATGCTCTATCGGCATGTGTTGAGACCTCTTAAATTTTATCTTCTTGAAGAATGCACGAGAACACCACCAAGCACCGCCGAAGCCTCGAAACTTATCTGTTTCCACATAAAACTTATCATTGTACATCTCACAATCAATCGGGTCTCGACTGTGGGCTTGCAACGTCAGACGCTCGGGATGTCCCGGCATCAAAATCGGCTCCATCACAGAAGTAAACATTCTACGAGGCACCGCAAACACATTCTCATCTTTCATAATCACACCCAACACAGACTCAACATCATCACAATACAATTTTTGGTCTCCCTCAGTGTAATAGATTGTGTCAAAGTCCATTGAGGCCACAGCTTCCATGCTGTCCACAGGCAAAAATAAAGGATCGCCGCCAACACGCAAGACAGACCCTCCGACACTGTTGGCATCATCCTCGTCTGCATCATTGCAAACCGTCACAACTATCTGACTGAATATCTTACTATGGCTCTTGAGAGTCTCTTCAAGATACCCAAGCCTATTCTTCCTCGCAGAATGAGCGGCTGTTGAATCGCCGCCAAAATAGGGAACTACACAAATCATATCACTCCAATCACAGGCGTCTTCCTGTATATTTCTGATGTTTCAATGGACTTCAAGAAACTCTCTGGCCTAACGATCTCGACACGCCTCTTCAAGCACTGGTGAGCCAATTGCACTCGGTGCATATCACTCGCCACTTCCGAAGCCTCTTCCAGTGTGTCATAAAACAAAGGATAATCATGACCAAGATATTCTTCCAAAGCTGGCAATCTATTGACGATTACTGGAGTTTCTCTTGCAATACACTCTATCACGGTGTTATTTGCGCTACTACCAAACAGATTTAAGAACACCAGATTCTCCGACAACAACCTATCATATTCATTGTCATCAAGACGCTCTATATAACTTACAGATGAGTTGGCGTTGAACACTGTCTCGATTCTATCATAATGAAACGCTTTACCAACTCCTCTTAAAATACACTTTTTGTAAGAAGTCTCCAGATCAAATATCGCTTGAAAGTTTCTCATCCAATGTCCGATCATGACCAGTTTTTTCTCTGGATTTTCAATAAACTGATAATGATCAAACTTTTTCTGTGGTATCTCTGTAGCATGATATACCACATTCACCGGAACGCTTACATGCTCTCTCAAAAATACAGCATTTGTTTCCGAAAGACAGAACAAGCCAATGCAATTCTTTAAGTTTTTGGACCAGACATCACTGGATACCATCTTGGTGAGATCAAAATTATGGTATTCCCCATACAATTCGGATATTACATTTGGATGATTTGGAGCATTGTGGACAAACCCAACCCACGGTTCGCCAATAATCGACTTTTCTTTAATCACTTTTTCTACGTAATCAACCACCAGAACTCCAGACTTATTGTGTAAACTCTGCATCGCTTCAATGCAACATCCCCAGCCTGATCTGTGGTGACTCCAACTAACACACTTAGAAAGATTAAACTTCATACACTAAAATAGTGTTGTCTCCCCGAACCTTCTCTGTTAAACTCTGTCTTACTGTCAAGGAGGACAAAATGAGCAGCATAACACAACAACTAATGGAACGAGGGATGGTGCCAGAGGCCCGTAAATGGCCTTGGTTGAAGAACAACGTCCATTATGAGACAATCATGGGGTCGATGGCCTCATACATTCAACAACCTTGCTGCACCACTCAACAAACTCATTTTGATCCAAATCCATTTTGATATAGTTTATGGTCTTATGCACCCATTGGACATTTCCTTCAACATACCCTTTTGTTGAATCGATTCTATCAAGAGACGCTGTAATCTTGCTTCTATCAACCTTACATCTAGCAAAAATCAACGGTGTTTCTGTTAACGCACACCTCTTTTCTTGATCCACAAAAAGATTCCAAATGTACTCAATGGAAATATCAAATTCCAAACTGCGCCGAGCAGCACTCCTTTGAATTTTTCCCCAAAATTCTCCACTTATTTCTCCATGACCTTTCCATTTCTTTTCTGATATACGCTTGCCTCTGCACTCCCAACATCCTTTTTGCCCTTTCAACAAGCTGCTTGTAAATAAACTACACTCGTTCCCACAATCACATTTACACAACCACTTAATTTTGTGATCTGGATCATCTCCAATAACCTGTAAATTTCCAAACACTTTGTTTTTTAATTCTGGTCTCTTTCTACCACCCTTCCTTACCGGTATATCAAATTTCTTTAACCAATAACTAACCGTATGACGAGTCGTATTGTTGACAGTGGCAATTTCTCTTGTTGTTTTTTCTTTTTCTACGTATTCTTCTACCAGATACTCTCTCTTGAACATTGATTTCCTCCTATCTATACTCTATAGTGATAGGCGTTGGAAAAATGATTGATAAAGGTGAAAAATGTTACTACAGGATCTTAAAGACAAAAATTTGATTAACCCCCCCACATGGCTTTGCACAAACACTCAATACTTGTGTTTAATGGGTAGCACTGCTTACGGTGTATCCACAGATGCCAGTGATTACGATGTGTATGGTTGGGCAATTCCTGAAAAAACCACACTGTTTCCTCATCTCGCAGGTGAAATTTTAGACTTCGGAACTCAAAAGAAAAGATTTCAACAATACCAGCAACATCATGTTATTGACAAATCTGCAATGAGCGGTGAAGGAAGAGAATACGACTTTTCTATTTTCAGCATTGTGAAATACTTTCATCTTTGTATGGAATGCAATCCAAACATCATAGACTCAATGTTCGTTCCCCAAAATTGCATATTGCACTCTACAAATATTGCAAATATGGTTAGAGATAAACGACACATATTTTTAAGCAAAGCTGCATGGCCTCGATTCAAAGGATATGCCTATTCTCAGCTTCACAAAGCAGCAGGAAAAAATCCTCAAGGATTAGACAAACTAAAACAATTCGAAAAAAATCACAACCTATCACACAAAACAAAAATGTTAGATGTTGAAAAAGAAATGCAAAGAAGAGGCATAAATACTTCCTAGACAAATTTAACGTCCAAGGAAAATTTATGAACTGTTATGATATCCCAAAAAGCGAGTTAGAAAAAGATGTGAACAACAAATCAACACATGCAATAATGGCCAAAAAATACAAAGTATCATTCAGCGTAATAAAGAGACTTTGTGCCAAATACGAACTGTGTCCCATTAAAGGAAGACAAGGAGGTCATAATATCAAGGATATGACCGGAAAGAAATTTGGAAGTCTTATAGTTGAGGAATATGATTCCAAATCAAAAGGCAAACTGGCAAGCTGGATATGCAAATGCGTTTGTGAAAACACTTGTTCTGCTTTAGGAACAGATTTAAGACGAGGCAAGATAAAAACATGTGGTTGTCGTAAAGGAATAAAAAGTAGAAGAAATTTCCAAGGATATGGGAAAATTTCCAAATCAAAATGGAGAGTTCTTGTGCAAAATGCAGAACAGAGAAATATTCCATTTGATATTTCAATAGAGCAAATAGATGATTTGTTCAAAAAGCAAAATTACAAATGTAGATTTACTGGACTTCCATTAGAAATTAAAGGCAATAAAGGAAACGCTTCTTTAGACAGAATTGATTCTTACAAAGGATACACAATTGACAACATTCAATGGGTACACAAAAAAATCAACAAACTAAAAGGGCAATTCTCAGACAAGGAATTTTTAACACTTTGTGAAATGATTGCGGAACACAATAATGACAAACAAATTAGAACATTTATCTGATGAAGAATTAGTTCAATATTACAAACTTTTTCAACAAGGATCTAAACGAACAGAAGATAAAAAGACCAAGGGAATGGATAGCAAGTTTCTTTATCACGTGGTTCGACTTCTTAGTGAAGTTGAGCAAATCATGTCTGAAGGCGACCTAGACCTTCAAGAAAAAGGTCGCCGAGAACACATGAAAGCAATACGTCGAGGTGAAATTCCAGAAAAAGAAATTCGTCAATGGGCAGCGGATAAAGAAAAACAACTTGAAAAATTATACAACGAATCCTCTCTGCCCTATTCCCCTGCTGTGAAGCCCATCAAAGACTTACTACTCCATTGCATCGAAGATCATTACGGGTCTCTCGAAGAATGCGTTGAACAAGTAGGATGGTCTGAAGATGCTTTGAAAGAAATTGATGGAGTTCTTGACAAACATCGTCGAAAACTCTATTCTTAATTCGGGCAGGCCGGGAAGCAGGAAACTGTGACCCGGCTTTTTTATGCGCCATCATTCAAATGACCTAGATAATTCTTCTTCTGTAATTCTTGGGGCGAGCGTTCAAGAATTCTCTGTATGATATCAGTTGTTGATGCTCCATTAGAATACGGCAAGCTTTTGTATTTTCCCTGTGTGATCGCTGGCTCATAAAATTTCAACAACTGAGCCATATTATTGTCATCGCCATGTACAATCAGATCAATCTCATGCTGATCCATGAATCCCTGATCAATGACAGCAGGCGGCTTGTCCACAATCTCATCTACATAGCGACAAGCCTCAATCACCTCTCTTCTCTCGTCGTATGTCATGATGGTACGCCGCTTTCTCCACTCACACTCTTCATCGCTACACACACCAACTATCAAACAATCACCTTCAGCTTTGGCCTTGCGAAGAAAGCTAACATGACCAGCGTGAAATAGATCACCAACAATACAAGTATAAACTCTCATTAGCAATCCATATTAAAGTAACCAAAGTTATTGGACATCACAAGATTCAAAAGACTTATCTTACACCAATGAGAAGGGTCTAAAGAAAGTTTGCCATCATCAAGATTGGTCATCAAAATATGATGTTCCATCCAAGCAGCCTCGTCCAGATACACATCCCATTTATTCCACGCCCTGTTCAATATCAAACTTTTCCATTTAATTTCCACCTTTAGTAATAAGAACCTCACTTAATATAGGAGCTTTTCCCAAATACTCTTCATTAACCAAATCTTCTCCTGAATAATCATGTATTGAAGTGCCACGAAAACATCTTACCACATTTTCTTTCCAATCAGGACCAAACACAAATTCAATAGCAGTTATTGGATCACGGGGAACAGAAACAGCAAACCCTTCAAATTTAGCTCTAATAGAAGGAAACCATTTTTCTTTATCAAATATTCCAATACATGTATTAACGTGATTTTCTGATGTTTTGCAAGTCCATATATCTATTTTGATTTTCCCTTCTAAAACAACATATGGATACTCTTCCTTAAAGAAATTTATCCTATATCCCTTTAAGTAGAAAAACTGCAAGAGCCTATAAATCTCATGTTCTTCTACCAAAATATCTACATCATCATCCCAAGGAATAAATCCTCCATGTCTAAAACAACCCAACAAAGTTCCTCCAACAATGCAATAGTCGATGTTTAATTCACCAAATATTCTGTCAATGTTTTGAAGTTCTATCTTGGCTTTGTCTAAATCCATTTTCTGAGAGCCATCAGCAAATTTAATCATATCACTCTATTAAAGCATGAAAGCATCATTTATCATCGGTTTCCACACCGCCCGTATAGAGAATCTCAATCAAACCCTGCGATTCTTAAAAAAGCATGAAGTGATTCAAGAATGTGAACTTGTACTCGTCTGCCAAGACACATGCGAAGAATTGTTCTGCCCCTCAAAAGAACTCCGAGGAGACGGCTGGGCCAACAAGCAACACTTCAATATGAAAGTGGAGTGTATGCAACTTCCCGTGCTTACAAATTTTGGAATAGAGAAAGCGTCTTGCGACAAAATCATCGTTCTGGAAAGTGATCGCATCCTACCAAAAGGATACTTCGCAGAAGTAATTGAACAACTTGAAGAAGGCGTCCAAATCACCACAAAGAACATGATCAAGTTCTCAAAGTCATTTACAGATGAAGAGATTGCCACAAGTCAATGGAAGTTCCCATTTAATCCCAACCACCCTAACGAGGTCGATTACAAAGAGGAACACAGATCAGACACCAACGAAATCGGCCTTCGTAATATGTGGTCTGGCAACACAGCTTTCATGAAGTCCGACTTTGAGAAGGCCGGTAAAATGGACGAAGCATATAAGGGCTACGGCTGGGCAGATAGTGACATGACATATGCAATGGAAACAGCCGGTGTTCAGTCTGTCTACAGAGATGAGCTAGAATATCATCTCTGGCATTCAGAGGCCACTTACGGAGACGGCGACCAGAAGCAAATGTTTATTGACAACGGAATGCGTTTCTGTAAGAAGTGGGAGAAGAGTCAACCCAATTGGTTCAGAGACGAGATCAGACAGCACAGAGCGGGAAGGATGATATTATGAACCCAACAGTCTACTACCACACATTCACCGGCAAAGAAGAAGTCCCGAAGTGCTCAAATTTACGAGTTCCTACATTGTTGTCTATCGCCACATTGAGAGCAGTCAATCCAGACATTGCAATCGTTGTGCTCGATGGGTCAGAAAACATGTGCAATAATCCGTGGGGCAAGTACAAGGAATCTCTCAACTTCCAAGTCTGGGGAACAGAATTCCATCTAACCAAACGATGGCAGCACATCAGAGGATGGCAGCATCTTTCTCGCTTGTTCGATCTGAATCGTCGCACCCGAAGAAGTGACATCATTTATTGTGACTCTGATGTCTTCTGGGTGAAAGACCCACTGCCGTTATCCTGCGATGAAGAAGGCTTCTGCTTTGATGGGTTCAACACTGGATTCTTCTATTACAAACAAACCGAACTCATGAAACAGTTCTTTGAAATATTCGAGGCTTATACCATCTCTGCGATGGCCGATCTCAAAATCAGAGAAAGGCTGAAAGCTCATGTGGGATATGAAGCTTGGCACGATGTGTGGGATGAAATGATAATGACTTTCATGGCGCATCATCACAAAGACCTCATCAACATAATTCCGCTCCATGAACACTGTACCGCAAGACGAATGACTCCTGACGCAAAGATGTTCCACGCCAACGGAACAATGGTCAGCAATCGATTCCCTCAACGGGAAGGAGAGCGTGAACACAGCCGGGGTCTTCTATGCTTAGTCATCAAAGAGTTCTACGAAAACATCTGTAAGGTTCTCGATCCAGCCGATATCTTTACCCAAGAACAAATAGATTACTATGTGCCTCATCAGTTCAGTTTATTTGACAACTGGGAAGATATGAAAACAGGGGATGGACACTACCACATTAAGCGGCGCATCCATCCCCCGAATTTGATTATTTGAGAATCTTCTCAAACTGGCCTTTCATAATGGCTTTGATATTACCTGTTTTGGTGCCCAGAATGTGATCTTTCACTCTGGACTCCATAAAGTTGTAGGTTCTAACTTTGCCACTACGACTGCCTCCTTGCATCTGCTCTTTGCGGTTAGCTCCATATTCAGCATCTTCTTCAGATTGCTTTGCCTCATTCACTCTGGCTGTGAGAATTTCACGAGCTTGACGCTCGTTGCTATGATAATCTCTACCGTTAATAACTGCTTTTAGACCAGTGGGCAAATGAGTCATTCTACATCCAGAAAGACTTCTATTGCAATGCTGTCCTCCAGAGCCTCCAAGGTTTACAGCTTCCACCTTTAGATCAGCTTCAGCTAGTGGTTCAGAAACGTCCTTACGAAGCGGTAGGACGGCCACAGAGACGACGGATGTTTGTTTACGCCCTTTGGTCTCTGTTTCAGGGATACGCTGACAGACGTGCTTTCCGGGCTCTTGGCTAAAGCAATAGCCTACACCTTCTCCGCTGATTTTGGCTGTCTTGTGTCCAAAGTCCGAATGCAAAAGCTCGGCTTTGAAATTGAGTGATTGAGAATACTTGAGATACGCAGAAAATAGCTCGTCAACAAAATTCTTGCTGTCATCGCCGCCTTCGCCAAATTTGACCTCTAGGATGATTTCAGAGGCACTAAAGACGCTCCGAACTCCTCATTTCTGCTGGTTCGGTTGCATTGTTAAAGTAACCTCCGGGCGTTATTCTTTTTACTCATCGTATTCTCCTTTGAAAGTTAAAGAAAGTGCTGTAAATGGTCTCACGGCACTGATATATTGTAGTCTGGTAAAAGAAATAAATCAATACTAATAATTGTGCCAAATGAATTACAAAGAATACTGACAATAAAATTATCAAAGCAGGGCCTAAATAAGAAAAGCCAGCCTTTTGGGAGAAATGAAATGCAGAACTTCTACGAACTAGAAAACCTGATTGAAAAGAAACGCCTTGAAGAAGGTATGGACGACAAAACTGTAAGACCGGGAATGAACCATGTTCAATCTATTGATAAAAATCAACCAACATCGGGTTCTGACGGATTTAATGGAAGAAATGCTGTTCCTGATACTCCCGAAGGAAGGAAACTGGACCAAGCAGTTAGAAACCAATCATTTAATCAAGCTGTAGCCGATAATCCTGATGGCCCCCAAGCTTGGGCAGGCAAAGCAGCAGACGCTCAACGAGCAGATGACAGAGCCGACAGTGCAGAAGAAGAGAAAATTGGAATTCAACCTCTTGCTGGACGAAGAGGAGGAAAAGGTGGAGACACTATAAGAACATCTGATAATGACATTGAAATGAAATTAAGACAGATGGATCATCCCTCCGCTCAATCTGCACTCTTGCTGAAAAACATTTTATTCCAACCACAATACTTCGGAAAGAAACTATCTTTCCCAGAACTCGCTCAAGTAGCTGGCAAGAAAGCCAAGTTAGATGTTCAAAGTACAAAAGAAGCATTAAAGGTTTTGCGTAAAGTCGCAGGAAATCAACTTAGAATATTCAAAGGTCTTAACGGACTCACTATTCAAATAGTCGATCCATTCCCCTTGGGAGGAGCAGGAAGTTCTCCAGAAGATGCCAACATTGATCCTGAAAATGCCAATGCAGCAAATGATGGTGGCCAATTTTCTCCTGAAGCACCAAGAGTTACTGCTGGTGGACCTCAATCACTTAAGTCACAATCTCAACAAGATCCACTGACAAGTCTAATAGGCAAAGCCAATGACATTCTTATGAAAGTCATGAATGGAGAGCAGGTTGATACAAAACATATTTTAGATGATTTGGGGAACATGGAAAACAAACTTAAATCAACAGCGACCGAAGACCCAGATGTAAGAAGCAAACTTGGCGAGATTGCTGGCCTCAAAGATGAGATTGAAAGAATGTCTCCGCAACGTGAATGGCTCGAACTTTACGAGTCAATGTGTAACAACGGAATCTAAGACTGGTTGATGTTTTTTATTGGCGGATGCGATTGGCGCATCAAAAAAGCCCCCCTGAAAAGTTTTGCAACTATCAGGGGGGCACTTTTTTGCGCTGTTAATCGTCGTCATCGTCTCCGATTCCGACGTTCCAGTAAGCTTCCCCAAGGAAAGCTTCCCATGACTTCACAGGCTTTAACGTATCGTACCGAACAATTCTCATGTGAGGCTTCTTCGCTGGCTTTCTGAGCTTCATTCCAGCCTGCACAGGAGTTCTGTTGGCCTTGAAGCTGTTACATGCAACACATGCCAGCACACAGTTCTCCCACGAAGACTTTCCGCCAAAACTCTTTGGCTCAACGTGGTCGATGGTCAACTCATCACTCTTGAACTTCTTACAACAGTATTGGCACAGCATACCGTCTCTCTTGAAAAGGTTTCTTCGTGAGAAGTGGACCTTCGGCTGTGGCAACTTGTTGTACTTGGAGAGTAGGATTACTTCCGGGACTCGGAACACTACATTTGACCCTTGAAGAGCATCGTCATTGATACGAAGCTTCAGCTTTGACCAATCATCCCATGTGAATGTTTGGTAGCTCTCGTGATCTATGATTCTGGCCTTTGGGTCGCCGTTTTTGTACGTGCTAAAGAGCATTATGATAGCTCTTTGCAGTGGCACTGTTCCCACTGGAGTCCAACTCTTGTTCAAAACTAAGCATCTATTTTGTGTGAGAACGCTCATAAATCACCTCTCTTTTCATATATCTACGTAAAGCCCATTTGTGGTACCTCCCCTGTCACAGAAGGAACATTTGTTGCGGACAAACACTGCCCGACTAACATGTTCTCAATTATATCTATCAAAATCCTTCGACTTTCCAATTTACTTTTTCTGATAGTCCTCTTGTCTTTACTGACAATCCCCGAAGTCCTCTTTCTCTCATGCCTGCAATAAACACTTCCATCTGTTCAGTGTCCAGATCATTTAGGTCTTCAGGCCAAGGAATTCCGGGAGTAGGACCATTTCTCCTAATGTGATCAGGACGCCTAAACGGTCCTGAAGGTTCGGGTTTTTTCAATAATTCTTGAGCAAATCCAAAAAATCTGCACGCATATATCACTAGAACAGAAAAAAATATTGCCCATTCCATATCAGAATCCTTCCTGAATCCAATTAACTTCTGAAACTGGCTCTTCGAGCAATTCTGGAAATGAATCAAGCACAAAAGTTAATCCGTTATTGTTTTCAAGCAATGCTTCCACACTAAGCCGAAACGTGGCAACAGTAGATTCTCTGTCTGCTGCCACCTCTTCTCGCATGGAAGTAACACAATCAATCATTGATTGTAGTTGAATGTTTTTCCATTCTAACAAATCATCTAAGTCTGTGTCCATACATTCTTTCTAAGAGATATCCATATCTGTATAGGTCGTGGTATTCTCTTGAAGTGTTACCTTCTTAAATCTGAATACCACTGTATCACCATCTTTGAATTCTTTCAACTTGATTTCTGAACCACTTGATTTCTTGTAGATTATTTCCATGACTTGAGTTGACAAAGTGCCGCCCCCGCCTAATAAAACATCTGCATCATTCATTAGCTCTAATATATCAGCGTGAGTCATTGTAAGTTCAAAGACTTCTGAAGCTCTGCTGTTTTCTATCTTTGTTGCTGCCATAATTGTCCTCCTACCCTATTTAGAGCAGGATACAAAAAAAGCCCGACTACCGAAGCAGCCGAGCTTGTTATTAACAAAATCAGTCTACTTCGCCTTAACTGGTTCTACCTTGGCTGGCTTAAAGTAATGAAAAGTTGGAAATTTCATTTCCATTTCTCTTGTTCCAAGATATGGTTCTCCCTCTCCAACAATAATCACTGATGGAGCGGCCCCTGCTGCTGATGATTTCCTAGAATAACTAAATGTCACTCCAATATCTTCAACTGGAAGCTTCTCTAGCTCTTCTTGAGTAATCATCTTGACATTGTGATCCAAAGCCCATTCAACATTAGCTGCCTTGGCCCACTTCTGCATTCTTCGCACAGGAACGATCAAATTAAAGGTTTCACCAGCACCTCTTACCAGCATTCCAATCATTTTTCCGTCTTTCATATAGACGCCACCACCAGAGCTTCCCGGAAATGCAGCTACAGTTGTTTGATCAAAAACTTTCTTGTTGATCAATCTTCCATGCTGTGACATAATTCCGGTTGTCATGCTGTTTGATCCCAATTGTCCAAGTAATGAACCAACGTGTAAAAGTGGCGTTGAAATCACAGGAATATTGTCTTCAAGATAGAACTCAACTGTAACTGAAACAAAATTCTTCTTTCTCAGTCTCAAAAGAGCCAAATCTTCTTCAGCACTGTATCGAACAACTTCAGCAAACAATTCCATTTTGCCGACGTTTCTGCCATCCTCCGTAAGCGACTTTACAATTTTTGCATCGTCAAACTCAACAACGGTCTTTGGAGTTCCACTTTTCGGATCAATAATGGTCCGTGTCTTCCGAAGGTTGTCAACAACGTGAGCAGCCGTCCAGATAAAGTTTACAGTTTCCCCATTAGGAAACTTCCTTGTCATTATCTCGCCACTGCCTTCACCGCTGCCCCTGCTACTCGTTGAAACAATAGTCACAGAAATGTCTTGAAGATGTTGGGGCACATCTTTACCCGGAATTGAGTCTTTCAACTTATGTTCCTTGAGTTGTGACTGAAGAGTCTCGATTTGATTTTTCAAATCTGACTCATTTTCGGGCTTCTCCTGTGCTTGAATAAATACAGGACTAGCCAAAAACAATATGGCTACAAAAAAACTTGTGATCTTTCGCATGTTAGTCTCCTTACCTTGTTTGTAATATTTTCCTCTGCATAAAGAGAGTATACAAAAGAAAAAATTCCCCGGTCGTCCATGACCGGGGAAGCCCTCCGTGGCAATCCATCATTCCCTGATGGTTCTCTTCCTTGAAATCTCTTAGCACTCTTTGCTTAGAGCCATCCGTTGGTCACTCGTTGTTTTCTGTTTCATCTTCTTCAATATCAAGGTCTTCAGACGCCGTGGATTTGGCCCAAATGTTGTCTGAAATTCTTTGAAGAAAACTTGAAATTCTGTGATAAATTGTCTTGAAGACACGCTTGATGAAATCATCAAGAAAGCTCCAGAGCATTGAAACTGGCCAAAATGACATCCATCGCATAATACGACTTTTGTTATCTCTGGCATGAGGAGCTTCTGCTAAAGTCCCACCACGATATCCAAGTCTGTCTTTCCATTCTTTACGGAACTCGACAGGAACAGCAGTGCCGGTTGGAAGATTTTTGTCACTAAGAAATTCATCACGAAGTTCTTCATATGCTTCCAACCTGTCTTTTGCGTAAATCCACCACTTTACAGTGCCCCAGACTCCCCCTAACAAGAAGTACGCCGCAACTACTGCAACCAGTCTCAATGGATTTCCAAAAGCAAACCCAATCAGGTCCACATCTCCACACCACTGCAATGCCGCTCCGAAAATAAGCAAAGAAGCAGTTGCTCCAAATCCATTTTCATATTCAACGAACATGAAAAGCAGAATTATTTCGGCAGCAATCAATGCCCAAAACCAAAATGTTCCGATCATAAACAACTCAAACACCTCAAAGTCTCCTTACTTGGTGTGTCAAAAGTGAACAGCAGACGTTAATCTTTAACTAACTTTAAGTCAATCTCTGTTCAGCTATTCTTTCGTTTTTCGGACAAAAGATTTTTAAGCTTTCTGGTGATATAGTCAGGAACATCTCCAATTGGAGTTTTTGTGTCACAAACTTCACAAACTATATGAACGTCTTCATCGCCGATCATTCTTAAGTCGTCCATAGTTATTTTCAAATAGGATTGACACCCACAGCAATTAACGTGTTTTTCCCATTTGCGTTTTAGCATTACTTTCATGATTGTGCGTCCTGCAAGGTTTTCCGTGCGTCCTGCAATAAGGCTTTGAAGGAGACACAACTTTATGATGTGGGCTATATCCGTATGAAATTTTCATATCCAACCAAGCTCCATCCAAATGCTCTTTAAGAAAATCTCTCATTGGAGCAGCAGACTCGCTGGTTAAGAGTTCTTTAAGAAGATCATCTTGATCCTTCCATTCAAACTCTTTTACTCGATGACCTATTCTATAAGTTTCTTGAGATTTATGCAACATCCATATTGTGAAATTTCTAAACTGTGTATTGGACTCCCAATACATCGGATCATGTTCTTTAACAGCCATACATAAAGAAACAGCATATATGCTAAATCCCAAACATCCAGATATTCCATCTGTCCATCCTCCTTTATGCCGACCATTTTGAACATCTTCTACATTCGTCATCCCTCCTAAAACGTAGGCAGTCCATTCATCATAAACATAAAGAGGCGTATCATCCCATTCTTCTTGTTGTTCTAAATAAAGCTTGTATCTATATGATCTTAAATTTTCGGGTACAAACTTTTTAATTTGACTCTTTAGGATGTTGGGTTCTTCAATAATAGCTCCACGTCCTTGAAGACAATAGAATCCATTAACCTTCTTCCCATACAATCTGGAATACGTGTTTCTCAAGTAAGAGTGTATTCCATGTGCGGTCTCATGAGCATTTGTTGCTCTTCCGCCAGAGTCTCCATATGGCTTGCCTTTACTGTGACTTAATACATCACCATAAATTGAATCTTCAGATTCTCTGAATGTAGGCACCGATACAAAATTTGGAACAATTTCTTTATCGGGAACAGGATCATCTGGAAGAGGAGATGATTGTCCAAAAATTGTAGTTTTAGGTACTGAAATTTGATTTGCTCCTTCTTTGTTAAGAAGGATAAGTGATATGTTCAGACAGAACATAAGCACAATTGCTGCGGCTAGTGCTTTTCTCATACCCTATATAGGATTATCAGTAAA
>Ga0209402_10001450_pt1 | contig 25841 bp, 25 predicted proteins | sample ArcticOcean_MG_C_3_FD_187437 | JGI IMG/M metagenome (GOLD analysis project Ga0209402, IMG submission 187437) | Marine microbial communities from western Arctic Ocean - ArcticOcean_MG_CB8_126 (SPAdes) (version 2) | ecosystem: Environmental > Aquatic > Marine > Oceanic | place: Arctic Ocean... | reverse complement strand
CGGAGGAACTCGGAGGAGAGGTCATTGTGCAGGCCTGGTACGAATCGGGCACTACGGATTACCGTGGACAGTTCAAGCGAATCCGGGATGCGGGTCTTGCGCTTGGGCCACCGGACATACTGGCCGACGAGCTGGACTCACTGCTCCTGGGTGGTATACACGTTCAACCCCCGCCACCTGTTCCCGTGGACCCGGACACCGTCGACCCGGTACCTGTTGAAACACTCGAAGGCCTTCTCGTGGCGGGCGGCAAGGAAGACGTACTCCTGATCGTACCCCAGGTGGCATTCCATCAGATCCACGCGCAGTTGCTGGGCAGCGATGGCTGGAATCATCCTGAGGTCGCTCGCAACAGCTATGCAAGGGATGCTATATTCGTAGCGAAATACCATGATCAGAGCGACATCCCGTCTGTACGTCAGTTCGTGGACACGTTTCGTACCCGGTTCAGGCGAGATCAGGGGATTGTGGCCGCTCTGGGTTATGACGGCATGCTGGCGGTTCTCACGGCCATCAACGCAGGCGGCACTTCCAGGAAAATGCTCCAGGAACAGCTGGAAAATCTGGGTTCCATCCCTGGGGCAACAGGCAGAGTCTCATTCTCCAAGGGCAATCGGGAAAACGCCTGGATGTATCTGTTGAGCATTCGACGGGGCAAAATCCTGCCGCTTACTGACGGGTTGGATCTGGAACCGGATATGGAACTGGAAAGATAAACCCCGGTCGCAATGACACGGGAAGGGAGCAGCCTCTGGCTGCTCCCTTTTTTTATTGTGGCACACCTATTGCGCACGCTCTATCACCCGGATTGTCACCAGGACCTGAAATCACAGCATCCGTGCCTCATTGCCCTTTTCCGAGATTCAGAAGGCTTCCGCTTGACAGAAAAGTTCCTGCAGTCTGCGCCTGTTCTGTTGAACAGATTGTTCATCATATCTTATGTTATTTGTTGCACAACCGAACCGATTCTGCCGCAGTCCCTGGCGGACTATGGACCGGATGATGCCGAAGCATACCTGGCCGTGCTCCAGAGACTTCAAGATCATCAGATCGATGTAAACGATGCATCGGCACGGGATCTGTCGATACTGCCAGGACTCGATCCGGAACTTGCAGCCAAAATTGTAGAGTACCGGAAACGATCCGGACCCTACAGATCTTTAAAAGAGCTCAACAGCGTTTCCGGAATGACCACAGAACTACTTGAAACGCTTGAGACCTATCTCATCCTGTCGAAAAAGGGACACCATTCCGGCAGACTCAGACTGAGAGCAACACGACCGACAGGAAACCGTACAACATGGTCCGGCTTACGGATTTATCAGCAGACCCGATTCCAAATGCCTCAACGGTATGCGTTCTCCTTCCTCACAGAACGCGACCCGGGCGAATCGAGGATCTCGGATCATTGGTCAGGCTATCTCGAACTACCTCGGTTCGCGGGATTCGATCGTGTCATCCTTGGTGACTTTCGTCCGGGATTCGGTCAGGGTCTGCTCTACAGCAGAAAGACACGGTCATCCACTGGAATGGACAGTGCAAGACCCGGCAGCAGCGGTCGGCTGGCCAGCTCAAGCAGTGACGAAAGCGGCCAACTGCGCGGATTGCTCGTGATGAAACTTACAGGACGGTTGACCTGGACCGCCTTCTTAAGCCGGGCCCGGTGGGACGCGGCCATCGATACAACGGGTGTGGCCAGACTCCAGACAAGCGGATTACACCTGTCGCCTGGCCAGGAGCAGAACAAAGGCAGATTTGACGACCGATCTGCTGCATTGAACATCGCCTGGAATGGAGGTGCTAACCGAATCTCCCTAACTGCGTCTGGAACAAGCTATTCCCACCCTCTTGCGAATTCCCACACCGAAAGAATTCCCACCATCATACCCAGCATCGACTGGCGCCTATCGGTGTCCCGTTTCAACATGTTTGGCGAGGCCACGGAACTCCCGGCCTCGTCCACGTTTCTCCTCGGATCTTCCACATCTTTTCACAAGTTCACCCTGACCGCTCTGATCCGGCGATACGATCGTTCGCATCTGGCGCTCAGATCGGCTTCCTTCTCTGCCTATTCAGGAAATCCGAACAACGAATGGGGCTTGTTTCTTGGCGCCCGATGGCGCCCTTCCAAATCGTCAATGATCGAAGCATCCCTGGACCGCCACGGGAGACTTGGACCAAGTGCCGGAATGCCGTTACCCGGCCGGGGCTACCGTTTCGATTCCCGAATCCGGTACAGATTTCGAAACGCCTTCACGCTCAAAATCACGGTCGGCGCACGGTCCAGGAGGGTCACACCCAGAGCACACCATGATCTGGAGACACGGTCCAGACTAAGGCTCCACCTTGCGCGCCAAACCGGGAGGATTCGACTCACCTCGTGGCTGGAAAGCACGAGGTCGGAGACGCCCGTTCGATCCGGCAACGGATTTGCATTGGGCACAGCCATGCGGCTTGGTCGAATCCTCAGACTCGACATCTGGACGAACCTGTTCAGAATCACCACCTATGAATCCAGGATTTACGTGTTCGACCCAGCGGTCTGGGGTGGCTCGAGAATGCAGATGCTAACCGGGAAAGGGCTGGCCGGCGGCGTCCGTCTTGGCTGGGGAAAAACCATTCGTGTGGTCTTCCGCCAATCCCTCCTCAAACGTGACACCCTGTCCACATCCTTTGCGATTCAGATGGAATATCGGCTCGGAAATCGGCTCAATTACCCTTGACAACCTCTCCTCGTTCTGGCTAAATTCAATTGTTGTTTCCCCTGCCAAATCCCTGGTTCATCGGCGCATTTTTCCTGCCTTTCTCTTCCTGCACCGGTGCGCTTCCTCCTTCTCGTCACGGCGGCCATGCCAGTCAAATTCCTGCACATCGCGGACACCCATATCGGTATCGAAAACTATGGACGTCTCGATCCGCGAACGGGTCTGCACACGCGTCTCCAGGACTTCGTGAAGTGCGTGGGATTCGCATTCGAAGAAGCACTTCGGCAAGAAGTGGATCTGGTTGTTTTTGCGGGCGATGCCTACCGAACCTGCGATCCGACGCCCACGCATCAGCGTGAATTCGCCTCCCTCGTGCGACGCCTGGGTCAGAAGAATATCCCCGTGGTAATGGTCACCGGAAACCACGACAGTCCCGTGGCATTTGGGAAGGCCTCGTCGATCGACATATTCGGCACCCTTGGACCGGACGAAATCCAGGTGGTTTCAGAGGACAAGCTGCTCTCCATCGAAACGAAGTCCGGCATACTGCAGGTTGCCTGCCTGCCCTGGCTTCACCGGAGCCGCCTGGTAACCAAAGCGCCCTTCAACAACCTCAGCCAGGTCGAAGTGGTCGAAAAGCTCCAGGATCTTGGTGCACAGCTCATCGACGGACTCGCCGGCCAGGTAGACCCAAAATATCCGGCAATTCTTGCAGCCCACCTTGCAGCGGCAGACGCAACCTTGTCGGGCACCGAACAGACGGCAATTATCGGGAGAGATCCGTTTTTTCTCACAAGCACCCTTGCCAACTCCGCCTTCGACTACATCGCACTTGGCCATATCCACAAATTTCAGAATCTAAATCCCTCCGGATATCCACCGGTGGTATACAGCGGCAGTGTGGAACGAATCGATTTCGGCGAAGAAAATGAAGCCAGAGGCGCCGTAGTCGTCACCATCAACGATAAGGCTGAGACGGCACACACAGGACCGAAGCGAGATGTGGCATATGAGTTTCTGGCAACACCCGCCCGGCCTTTCAAGACATTCAGAATAGATATTCCGGAAGGCCAGGATCCTACGGAGGCCATATTGGAAACGATCTCCGGAGAGGACCTCACCGAAACCGTAGTGAGAATCATTTACGACCTGCAGGGCGAACGCGAGGACACCCTTGACCTCAAGGCCGTCAAGCAAGCTACATCCGAAGCCTTTCTCCTGGCCAGCATCGTTCGGAAACCCAAAGCGAATGCCCATTCAAGACGCGCGGACATCACAGAAGACATGGCGCTTAAAGAAACACTCCATGCGTATATCGTAAATCGCCCTGAGCTGGAGACGATTGAAGAGGACATGCAGCTCGCGGCTGCCCGGCTGGAAACCGAATTGTCAGAAGCGCGCAGACCATGATTCCAACTCGGCTCTTACTGAAAAATTTCCTCAGCTACAGCGACGATGTCCCACCTCTCGATTTCACATCATTCCACGTGGCCTGCATATCCGGTGCCAATGGCCACGGGAAATCGGCCTTGCTGGATGCGATCACCTGGGCACTTTGGGGCGAGGCCCGGAAAGCGGGTAATGACCGCAAACCCGATGATGGATTGCTTCGGATTGGAACCACGGAAATGAGCGTCACCTTCGACTTTCAGTTGGAGGAGGATCAATACCGCGTTACGCGCAGCTACCGGAAAACACCCCGCTCCGGCACTACATCCCTCGAGCTGCAGGTCTACAATCCGGACAGCGATTCCTTCAGGGCATTGTCCGAGGAAGGATCGCTCCGAAAGACGCAGGAAAGCCTGAACACGCTGCTTAGAATGGGATATGATACATTCATCAACTCCGCCTTCATTCTGCAAGGCCGGGCCGATGAGTTCACAAGGCGAAACGCCAGAGACCGTAAAACGATACTTGGAGAAATTCTCGGACTCTCCCGATACGACGACCTGGCCGCCCTGGCCAGAACACATGTGCAAACGGCAGACCTCGAAATCGCCCGGACCCGGGAGCGGTTGGTCGAAATCGAAGCCGCGCTTGCACAGATCAAGGCGCTCGAGGAAAAACTCTCGGACACCTCATCGCATCTGGTCAAAGTAGAAAAGGAACTCGACGAGGCCGATTCGAAACTTACGGATCTCCGCAAGGAGGAATCACGAATCGCATTGCTGAGGCAGGAGGCGACCACATTATCGGAACAGCTCGCGCGTCTCAATACAGAAATCGAGCACACTGCTTCCCAACTGGCCGCCTCACAGGAAGAAACGAATGCGTGTCGAATGATCCTGAATTCACGAAATGAAATCACGGCATCCTATGAAAAATACCAGACCCTGCAGACTGAGGAGAGGAACCTGCGTGCCACACAGGAACGATATCATGAACTGGAAAGAAAGCAGGCCGATCTGGACCGGGAAATCACAAAGCAACATCACGAAGTTGAACGCAGGCGGGACCAATGGGACCGGCAGATCACCGAACTGAAAAATGAAATCGACCAGGCACAGCGGGACAAAAGGGAAATCTTTCTCAAAAACCAGGTGGATCTCGAAAGAAAGCTGGAGACCAGCCGATCCCAGGTCGAGCACGAACTCAAACAGGAGCAGGATCAGGCAGAGCGACTTGGAAAAATCACATCTGAAAGCCCGGCTTTGAATCAACAGCTGGAGATTGCCAGAAAGAAAGTGGACCAGATCCAGGAACTCGAGCGAGACCGGGACAAAATCCGCGAAGCGGGAAACGAGGCAAACCTGCGGATCGAGACCCTTAAACAGCAGCTTTCCACCCTCGCAAAAGACCAGCAGAAAATCCAACAGCAACGCGCCTCGTTGTCGGAAACGAATGATCCGAACTGCCCGCTATGCGGAAACGACCTGGACGCGCATCACCGGGCTGAAGTGCTCTCGGATCTCGACAGGCAACTGGCCAGCATATTGCAGCAAACGGCGCAACTCGAAGAGGATGCGGAGGCAGCGGAAACGCTCCGGACAACCCACCGCAGCGCCTATCAGGCAATCAAGAATCAGCTGGCCAATCTGGAGGAAGCGGCACTGTCTCTGGCCAAGGTTGAAACCGGACTTCGGGCGGCCGAAGAGGCCGCGACCGAACTCGAATTGATTCGCCAGAGAATTCGCACTTGTGAAGAAGCCCTCAAAGATCACGGCAACAGCGACCCCGCCATCGCGGTAGACCAGGCTGGGAAGGAACTGGACTCGCTAAAACACGATGCAGATGCGCATACGGCACTGGTCACTCAACTCAAAGAAATCAGCGTCTACGAACAAACCTCCTCGTCCCTCAAGACCCTCGAGGCACACCGCCGAAGGTTGCAGGATCGCCTGTTCGAAGCGAAAGAAAAACTGGATACCGCCAAACTCTGGTTGGCGGAAAAGCGGTATGCCAAAGTGGAACTGGATCACCTGGAAAAGGTTCAAAAGGAGGCCAAAGAACTCGAATATGATCCCCGCAGGCATCGCGAGATTTCAGAAGAACTCGCCGCGCTCAGCGAAACCCCGGGCAAATGGGAGCGCTTGCTGGCCGCTGAGCGCCAGTTGTCCGGAGCAGAATCCCGACTCGAGGCGGCCGGCAGCAGAATGACCGATCTGGAGTCCCAAAAAATCGAAACAGCCCGTCGCGCAGATGAACTTGGAAAATATATTGGGGCCTCGGCAGACCTCGAAGCTAGAATTCAGAATCAGCAGCTGCAGATCACCAAACTCCGTGAGCAGCGAGAACAGCAGCTGAGAACCCAGGCCTCGTTGCAATCCCGCCTTGCAGACTGTCGCAAACGGGAAGCTGAACATCCTTCCGAAAAGGCACGGTTGAAGGCAGCAGAGCAAACCGCCCGCATTCATCGGGAACTGATCATTGCGTTTGGCAAGGACGGGATTCAGGCCCTGATTGTGGAGCAGGCCATCCCTGAAATCGAGGAAGAGGCGAACCGCATCCTTTCAAGACTTACCGACAACAGGACACAGATCTCGCTGGAATCGCTCAGGGACCTCAAAAAGGGGGGTACGCGAGAGACGCTGGACATCCGTATCAGCGATGAATTGGGCGAACGAAGCTATGAGCTGTACTCCGGTGGCGAAGCCTTCAGGGTCGACTTCGCGACAAGGATCGCGCTGTCCAGACTGCTCGCCCGCAGGGCCGGTACGCGACTTCGCACCCTGGTTATAGATGAAGGATTTGGCACCCAGGACAACGAAGGTCTAAACAGTCTGATAGAGGCCATTCAATCGATCAGTGATGATTTCGAAAAAATCCTGGTCATCACGCACGTGGAATCGCTGAAACAGGCGTTTCCCGTCCGGATCGAAGTCACAAAGTATCCCGATTCAGGCTCCCGCTATGAAGTCTATTCCTGAGCTTAAGACCGAGAATCGGCAGAAAGGACATACGGATGCGTTCCCACCGGGTTCTCAGAATTGCCCTACTTTTCTCCATCCAGTTCACAATTTCTTGCTCAGGCAGACTGCCCGAATCCGTGGGCCCCTCACAAGAAATTCTTGTATTGGCAGACCCTGCGGACTGGAAACTTCTCGAAGAGCCGCTCAGAGAAGTCTTCGAAAAAACCATCCTCACCCCCCAGGAAGAGAAAGTCTTCCAGATCCAACTGGGTTCTATCGAAGACCTGGAGGAACAGAAGCATCTACGTCGCAAGAATCTGCTGATTATTGCCCCCGTTGATGCCTCCCATCCAACCGCAGAATTCATGAGAGACCTGCTCGATCCCCAGGTCCAGGAACACATTCGCCAGGGCAGATCCTCGATATACTGGAAAGAGGATGTATGGGCGAGAGATCAGCTTTTCATCACGCTTTCCGGCACGAATCTCATCACAATGGGAGATCAGATCCGTCAGGAAGGCGACCGTCTGTACGAATCTGTAGAGGTCGCAAGGAACAAACGGATCCAAAAGCTCATATACCGATATGGCGAACGAAAGGACATTACCGAACAGCTGAAACGAGAATTCGGGTGGAGTGTTCGCGTTGCCTTCGGATATCGCATTCTGGAGTCCAACCCGGACAGCGGTTTCGCAGTGCTGACGAAAGAAGAACCCAGCCGATGGCTCTTTGTCTTCTGGGAAGACGGAATCAAACCCCATCAACTTTCGGATGACTGGTGCATCAAGAAACGAGACGAAATAGCACAGCGTTTTTTCGACGGCGATCGGGTTGTCTCTGAAAATCTGGATATCAGCGAAACGGATTTCAACGGAAAACTCGCAGTCAGTATGAGGGGCACGTGGGAGAATGGAAAGAACTGGACTGGTGGACCGTTCCAGAGTTATGCATTTGTGGATTCGGACACCGACAGGTTCTTCCATATAGATATGGGCGTCTTCTCTCCCAACAAAAGAAAGGAACCCTATTTGCGTCAGATCGATCTAATGGCCAAAACCTTCAGTCTCGTGGAGTAATCCGGGTGATCTCTTGTTTTTCAAGGCAAAAGGGGCTATAATTCCAGAGGTGCCTCAGACCTCTTCATTGGCTTAATCGAGGATTTTAGATGGGAGAGAACGGACAGGAAGCCTGGGCAGAATTGAGCAAACGCGCAAAGGTCAGTTTCCGTGCCAAAATGCTGGCGGGGATTGTTTTCCTTGTACCAGGCGTGGTCACCCTGCTCGTGCTCCGGACCCTTTTTCAATGGCTGGACGGCTTTGCGCAACCGCTCATCAAGGAACTATTCGAGACCGAATCAGATATACCCGGGCTGGGAATCGTCCTTACTCTGGTAGCCATTTGGTTGGCCGGGGTTTTCGCGAGCAATGTGCTGGGCAAGCGCCTTATCGGCAAAGGGGATACCCTGTTGACGCGAGCGCCTCTTATAGGAAGCATCTACAGCCCTGTAAAACAGTTCATTGAAACGCTCGTGTCCTCAGGAGAAAAAGAAAGTTATAACCGGGTCGTGCTTGCTGAATATCCCTCTGACGGCAGATGGATACTCGGGTTTTGTACCGGAGAGATCGAGCTGAATGAAGACGGCCAGATCGGAAAATGTGTGTTCGTCCCAACTTCTCCAAACCCGGCGACCGGTTGGACTGTGATCTTCCCACCGGAAAAAGTGCGAGCCACAGACCTATCAGTAGAAGACGCTATGCGTTTGATCGTCTCAGCAGGTATGGTCATTCCCGATTCGCTCAAAACGCTGGGCAACTACGGGCTTCCCGATGAAGTCTTCAACCAGTTCCAATCCGGTGTTCCTCCTGTGAGCCCCGAACAAAGACACCAGACTTGAAATGGAGGCCCTATGGAATGGTGGATAATAAGCGCCCTTGCCACAGTAGCCACCCTGGGCACCAAAGGATACTTCACACGAGCTGTAGAACGGACGAGACTTGACCTCACAAGACAACAGAGGGAAGCACTTCATATCAAAGAATCGCTGACGAATACTCGTAACAAACATCAGCTTACGCTTCGCCACAACAGAGATACGGCCGCCACAATCAAACGACTTACCGTCGAAATTCGTTCGATGGAAGATCGCGTAAAAAAGCTGCCCAAGAAGCACTCTTGAAATTCTGGATCCAGGACAAAAGCACGAAAGGCCTGCAATTAATTGCAGGCCTTTTCTGATTTACCAAATAGCATTTTAGTGAGTGATACAACAAAATTCCCAAAACCTGACTTGTGTACTGGACTTCGATTTGTGTGAAACCTGGAACAAGATTTATTTTATATAAATTTTAAGAAACAGAAAATCTATGAAAAGCAGGAGACACATGACTTCAACCGCCAGAAAAAGTATCAGTTCGATTCGCTCGCGAAGGGTCGGCGGTTGTGCGTCAACTTCCTGCGCGCCACGCTGGGGTCCTCCTTCTTGTCTTCGTGCGGGAGCTTTAGACTTGGCCATCGTCATACCTCCTGTTCGTAACGAATCTCCCCTCTCTTATACTCCCGGGTCTGTCGAGTTTAGATATCATCGATATCGTCCAGACCTTCAATATCCGCCAAGATGTCTTCTTCTTCGCGAATCAGAACGAGAATCGAACTGTGGGGGATGATCAGGTACTTCTCACCTTCAAACTTGATCTCCACGGCCATTTTCTTTAGAAAAAGGGCGTAGTCCCCTTGCTCGGCCTGCATGGGCAGGTATTTTGGGTCTGTCGGAACGCTTCTCCAGGGCTCCTCGTCTGATTCCTGCGGCTGGGGCAAAGGGATTCCCGGTCCTGTCAGCACCACGCGCCCGCTCTGTACCTCCTCCTTCTCTACCACAGTTTGAGGCAGGTACAACCCGACTTCCGTCCTGTCTTCAAGATCCTCTTGTTTAACCAGGACCCTGTCGCCTATCACCACCAATCTTTTGTTCCCCATCTTCATAACTTCGTTCCTCGAGTTTGAGTTCCAACAGAATCATGATTCACAACTGACTTATGGCTTTTCAGTCGGCGTTTTAGCACATCGCAAACCTACGTGGTCCTGCATGGTGGAGGGCGGGACGAAGTGACGGGAGGCACACCGAACAGCCTGGCGGCTCTCGCCATAGAATCCACCCCGAACGGAGCGATACTGTCCGCCCTGCGGACCTGTAGGATTGTCCATGGGACTCATCTTGTAGTACTCATCATAATACCAGTCGGAGCACCACTCCATCACATTACCACACATGTCCGTCACACCGTATGGACTCGCTCCACCTGGAAATTCATCGAAAGGTGTGGTTCCACCATAATCGTTGCTGGAATTGACATTGTCCTTACGAAACGCATCTCCCCAGGGATACGTCTGTCCCTGTGTTCCGCGAGCGGCCTTTTCCCACTCTGCCTCCGTGGGCAACCGCTTCCCCACCCACTCTGCATAGGCCATGGCATCGTGCCAGCTTACATTGGTGATTGGATGTCTCGCTTGCTCCAGGGGATATGTTCCGCTGGTCCAGTGTGCGGGTCTTCGATGACCGGTTACATCTACAAACATCTTGTATTCCTGGTTGGTGACCGGGTAGCGGTCCATAGAGTAGGCATTCAGCAGGACATTGTGTTGGGGCTGTTCATCACGTCCTTCATCGTCATCCCCCATGATAAAGCTGCCCGCATCGATCGGACACATCTCTTTAGGGTTTACCTGTTCCTGCAGTCCCCGTCGCTGTTCATCGAGCGACTCCAGTTCTTTGTTCAGGTTTTCGATCCGCTGTAAACTCTCTTCGGTGGCCTGTTCGCACTCCTGGATCTGACGCTCCACATTTGCACGGCTGGTCTCCAACTGATCCACGGTAGGCTGAAGCAACGCCGCCTGCTTGCGGAAAACCGCAAATATCTGGAAACAAAAGGCTCCGAACCCGATTATGAGAACAACCGATACCCAATCCATTAGCACCTCCTCAAACCAGCGATTCCTAAAAGCTGGCCAAGGTTAATCTTTTGTTAAACCACCACTTATCTCGAGGAACCTGACGATCAAATTTAAATCATTTCCCAAAAGCTGTCAACAGAAGCCGAACCGGCCACCACCCGTCTACCTAGATGCAAGAGGAACGGCAAGCACAACAAACCTGCCGTCGGGATCAATCACAGACACACCCTCACATCCGGTTCCTTTGAATTCAGACGCGGGATAACCCAACTGCTCAAGTGATCTTTGCGTCGACGCGACCTGCTCGAGCGAAGAAAACATTAAAGTGAGACGGCCGTGAGACACATTGTTCTCGGGCGCGTCCGCACGCTCCTCAAACGCCAACACCGCCCCTTTGTCCTTATGCGCGAAAACAATCTCCTGGTCCGCTGCTTCCGATTCGGAACGGAATCCTAGACCGACTTGATAGAATCCAATGACATCCTTCAGTGAACGCGTTTGATACCACATCCTCACCTGTTCAACGCGGGGTTTGGCATCCTGCCCTCTCCGCGAAGTGGAAATCTCACTCAATTCTCTGATCGCACCCCTTCGTGATGAGATTTCTTGAACAAGTTTGGAAAGGGTCAAGATGTGGTCCAGTTTGAAAGGCTTCTGGATCATCAGATCGGCGTGCTCCTTGTGAACCTCCGAAATCCCTCCACCCACGAACGCAGAAATGACCGCGATGATGGAATGAGGAATCAGGCTCCTGAGAGTCGGCAGAACGTCCAAACCGCTTACATTGGGCATTCGCACGTCAAGGGTAACCAGATCGTAGTCCGAATCCATTGCGAGAGCGATCGCCTCTTCACCTGAACCTGCCGTATCGCCCTGCTCACACTTTGCCAGCCTCAGACCCGTTGCCAGTGCGTGTCGAATTTCGGCTTCATCATCTACTACAAGCGCCTTCATATATTCATCTCGCACACTGACAGAATCATGAGTGAGGTAAAAAAAAAACCCACTATCGGGGGAGAAACAGGTATCCAATATAATGACACTGGATCACGGGTTCAACCTACCCTGAATTTCCCTTTGCGTTCTTTGTCCTTGTTCAGATCGCTGATCTGGCTCGATAAATCATCGGATGCAAGTTGCAGTTCTTTCACTTCCTGCTCTATCCCGATCACTCTTGCTTTGGCAGCATCACGGTCACTCTCAGTTTGCCGAATATTCACCTCAACCGCCTCTTGCTCGTGCTGATGCCGATTGATCCGAGCCTCTATGGCGCTGGATTCCCTCAAATGTTCAAGCATCAAATAGACCATGTATGCGGCTGCAGCCAGCGCGAGTACCAGAAACATCCAGTTCATCGGCGCACCTTCCTTTTTTGTGAGCAGTTTGGTTACTCAAACCGATGGTTGCGCCAAACCAAAGATCAAATACATCCCTAAACGGCATCAATGCTTATAGCCTGACGCACCATTATCACGTTAGCTAATATGCACCCATACTTCATAAATTACACCGATTTGCGTGTATTGTCAACCAAATTTCAGAGCATGATTTCAGCAACCATTTCTCACCCGTAAGCAGAAACGCTTTAACCTTGACTTCGCAGGCCGGGTTGAAGAGATTTATCATGTTGGACCGCTTTAGGAGTTCTCACCAAACCATTCTTCAGATCTAAATCCTCCCCCTGATTGTGCCGCCTGAATCACACCTCCAGGTTTCATCACCCATACCTTTGCGTCAGGGGCAATGGCTATGGCTTGGGTCTTCCTTGCATTGACCGTAGGTTCGGCCGTCATGGCCGGCAAGATACTTCTGGCCTTCACAGGGTATCTGCTTGCCGTGGAGCCGCTTATTTCGGAACTTCATCAACAGACGCTGGATCTGGACCTGGCAGCTGAGGTGGAAGCTGATCAGAGGACAAAAATTAGGGAAAGGCTTGTCGAACTCCGGGACAGCCTGCTTCTAGAGCGCCGGAAGAGAGACCAGCTGCAGCAAATGCTCGAAGCGGAGCGAATCCAGGAAACCAGACTGGCTCTCGCTTTGCAGAAGCAGAACCTGAGACAGGATCGTTGACCGGAATTATTTCGCAGCGGGCTGCCAGATCTCCACAGGGATTTTGTCCGGATCCAGGATGTAAAACGCCACAGCCGCCACCTTTCCTTCACGCACAATTTCAGTCGGCCCACTAAGGGTCGGTACCCCCGCCGAACGCAAACGTTCGTACGCCTCTGTCGCCGACGTCACCTGCAACGCCAGACTGGAAGCGCCCACGAAATTGTTCTTCAGGTCCCGAACAACGGGCACCGGATTCTGGAATTCAACCAGCCCGATCACGAATCCGGATTCTGGATGTTCCAGCATCCCCACCCGGAGCTTCACATGCTCCATATCCATAATCGTATCGTAGGACGGCAGCCCCTCACGATCTGCCTGATATGTAAGCACGAAACCAAGCTGGTCACGATAAAACGCAACTGACCGATCCAGATCGCCAACCGTATACTTTACGTGATGCACTCTTGTAAATGCCATCGTCTCTGCTCCGTTTCCGCACGTTGCCCTGGCAGCGCCCTTCCATCCTCCACTGTCCAAGCAGTTCTGCTCATGTCTTCCGTTGACGCGACTTGAACGACTTCAAATTCCCGAAGACTCTGGCATAATTCTGACCTGACATCTGCCCACCGTCTGCCACGATGCCCTGTCCGGTAACGAAGGCGGATTGCTCAGAAGCCAGAAAGTACACAATATTCGCCATATCTTCTGACTTGCCCATTCGGTTCAACGGGATAAGCTTCAGGTAATTCTTCAGGAACACCTTGTCCTGAAGCAAATCACCGTGTACCGGTGTGTCGATAAAGCCAGGCAACACCGCATTCGCTCTAATCCCAAATGGACCGAGCTCCACGGCCAGAGTCCTCGTCATCGCAAGCAACGCAGCCTTGGAGGCATCATACGTAGATGCCCTGGGACTGCTCGAGAGTGCGTTTCTCGAACATACATTGACGATCGACCCATGTTTCGCACGCTTCATCGCGGGAACGAAATCACGGGCAAGTGCGGCCGCAGCCAGCAGGTTCACATTCAGCGAACGCTCCCACATCTCGTCGGTAATCTTATCCACATCTGCATAGAGGCACACACCTGCATTGTTCACCAGCACGGAGGGGTCGCCAAATTCAGATCTCACCTGCCTGGTGAGTGACCGGATATTAGAAACTGCCTCCAGATCAAAAGCATATACGCTCAGATGTTCGCCCTTTCGCGATCTCTTCAAATAGCCAAGCGCCCGCCTGGACCGGTCAACCGCTGCGACTCTATATCCTTCCGTCACCAATCTGATCGCGATCGCTTTTCCAATCCCACTGCCGGCCCCGGTCACCAGCGCAAGTGGTCTGGATGGTCTAGCAGCCATTACCTACCTCCACATACCTTTTATACAAGCTTGCCAGTGGGTGAATGCATATGAATGCGTCAATATTGTCCAAACACCGGCACAAGTCAACTCGCATCATGGCACTTTATCACGCCCCTTTAACGGAAAAATCCCTGTCAGGACAAACCCTGACAGGGATCACTAAAAATCAGAAGCAGTCTAAACTAGGCCGTGAATATTTGGTCCCACTCCTGACCAACCTGGGTTCGTAGAATGTTGGACTCGTTGAGTTTGGTATCGGACTGTAGAATCAAGTCTGGATCCACGCCCTCATTTATAGCTTGAATGGACAGATCTACGTGCTCCATTCGAAGCTGCCATACTCGGACCCACTTTTGATGGGTGGCGGAAACCTCGGTGGGAGGTAAAATGGTAACAATGACCTGTTGGAAGTCTGAAATTTGTATCCTGATGTCATTGTACGCCGCAAGCCCCTGGGAAACCGTCCCCGCAATCGCGGTGGTTCTGGCAAAGCCAATCGCGTCAAATAATCTGGTCTCCTGGACATCCAACGTTGAGATCTGGTTAAAATACAGAACCAGTGCGTCACTGGGCTCATTGGGATTGTCATTCCCACACCCAGCGACCCCAAAAACAAGAATCGACCATATAACTGAAAACACAACCCTCATAGAGACCTCTCCGTAAACAATGCTCCCGGCATTATAAATTTAACCTGATGTAGACAGAACCCAACACAGAATGTTAAACATCTCAAATTACGAATGGCTTCAGACTCCGCCAAGTTTTTTAAACAGGCTGCTTTCGCATCAGAACCAAATCACTGAACCCGGCAGACCACCCATAGAGAAATAGGGAAACTCGCATCTTTCCGAAAACAGTGATTCGCAGATTGCTCTCCGACCCAACCCGCCTTATCTTCCTCTTCCAGCGAATGCTCGGCACCTCATAACCACTTCAGGCTTCAGGAGAGACAAATGCCCCGGACTCACAGTCCACGAACGATAAAACTTCGCGTATACACCCGGTATGCACCGCGAAAGGTGTTCGCCCGTGTTCACATCGTCGGAGAAACCCATACCGCCAACGGCGCCACGGTGGAACTCTCACTGCTCAGCCAGCGCACAGGAGAGATCCTGGAGCGAAAAACCGTCCGAAAGATCGGGCAGGAAGTGACAACCTTCGACACTAGGGACATCCCATCGGGCTGCTGCACCTTTAAAGCGATCTTTGTAGATCGAAGCGGAACCCGTTTCGATACCGAGTTACTATATGACAAGATGCCTGAACCTGCACCATGGTTTGGAAACACCTCGGGAATCACGAGAAATGTGCCCAAACCCTGGACACCTCTTGAAATGACCAGAAACTCCAAAGCACTGGAAATCAGTTGTTGGGGCAGAACCTATTCGTTTTCGGGCGCCAGCTTCGTGGACCAGATCAGCGCGAAAGGAAATCCGCTGCTGGCGGGTCCCATTCGCCCACTGGTGTCGATCAATGGCAAGAAGACCCGCCTGACCGCAAGCAGCAAGCGTGTTCTCCAACAGGGCAAAGATCAGATCATCTTCAACCAGTCATTCAAAGGTGGATCTGGAATTGCCGTCACCGCCCGCACTGAATTCGACTTCGATGGTGTTGCCCGTATCGACTGGGGCATCACCTCGGACCGGGTGAATCGTCTCGACGCACTCTCCCTCGAAATCCCGATCAGACGCGACCTAGCGAAATACCTGTATCACTTCCCGGGTCAATGGGGAGCGGTACGAAACGTGGGAACCTTGCCCGCTCGAGGTTTAAAAATGGGATTTCGCCCGTTTATCTGGCTTGGAGATGAAGAACGCGGGCTTTCCTGGTTCTCGGAAACAGACCAAAACTGGATAAACGGCGATCCCCAGAGTGTTACCGAAATTTGCCACGAAGGAAAGCGCGTCACCCTCCGTATCCACCTCGTATCGGAACCAGTGAACCTCGTACCAGGCACGCGAGCCGGCAAGCGCTTTACCGGATTTGGTGAAGACGCCACCCCACCGGCGCCCGGCGGCAAGATCACCGACCACCTGCAATTCAGTTTCGGAATACAGGCAACACCCGTGAAACCGGTGGAGACCGATGCCTGGGATCATCGCATCATCTGTATCGGACAGGCCTCCAGTGGATTTCGTTCTCGCCTGAACTATTCGGGACGCGCACTGGATCGTCTCGTGAAGGCGGGCGTCAGAACGGTTGTCCTGTTCGAGCACTGGGCAGACGCGGAAGGGTACCCACAAACCCCGCATGCAGTTGCCGCGAAAAAGTTGGTCAAGGCGTGTCATGAACGCGGACTCAAAGTCCTCTTTTACTTCGGATTCCTCATATCCGACATTGCCAAAGAGTGGGAGGATTTTGGAAAAGACAGCCTCATTCTCCCCAAAGGCGGTTATCCCCTATTTCTCTACGAACCCCAACCCGGACAATCTGCCTGGCGAGTGTGCCTGAACAGCTCGTGGCAGGACCTGATGGCCGATGGCATCGCCAAAACAGTCGAGGAATACGATCTGGACGGCGTTTACCTCGATGGAACAGAGTATCCGTTCGGATGCTGCAACACGGAACATGGGTGTGGCCACGTGGACTCGGAAGGGAAAATCTCGCCCACCTACCCGATATTCGGGGTGCGGAGTGCGATGCGCAGGATCTACCATGCCGTGCGCAGTCGAAAGCCGAATGGCCTCGTCAATGTCCACAACTCCACCTGCATGACCATGCCGACTCTGGGATGGGCAACCAGCTACTGGGATGGGGAACAGTTTCAGAATACCGGACAAGGGACTGACGTCGCACAGCTGCTGCCCTTGGACGCATTCCGCGCCGAATTCATGGGCCACCAATGGGGTGTCCCCGCCGAATTCCTATATGCCGGGAAGGCATATTCCTTCAAGCAATCATGGTCGTTTGCGCTCTTGCACGACATACCGGTTCGTCCACTCCCCCACTTCTACGCCGATGAAGAGGACAATACGGACGAGGACATGGCGCTTACCTCAGCCATTTGGAAATTGATGGACAACTTTGGAAGGAAAAAGGCGGAGTGGCTGCCCTATTGGCGGAACGAAGACTATGTATCCGTTTCACCAGCAGGATGTCACGTGAGCCTCTACAAACATCCAAAAAATGGCGTACTCGCGGTGGTTTCAAATCAGAGCGGGAAACACAAAACCGTCAAGATGAGACTGGATTATGAAAAACTGGGCAGGAAACGAGGGAAGGATGTCTTTGATGCAATGACAGGTTCGGGAATTTCGCCGCAAGGTGAGCATATCGTTCTGCAGCTTGACTACCTGGAGTGGAAGCTGGTGTGGATCAGGTGAGCGCTCTGTCTCCTGAGCTGATGCCCGGGCCGATAAGTTGATGACTTACTGTCTTAAAAGGAGGCTTGTACATGTGGACGGATGAACAGCTGGCGACATACAATGAACAGGGATTTCTCTTTCAGCCCGGGCTTCTCTCGCAGCAACAGATCGATGACCTGCAGGCCTCAGCTGCCGATCTGATGAACGAGAAGGATAATCCGGAGGAGGTGCATATCGTCCGTGAAAAGAGCGGGCCGGTACGCACCGTCTTCTGCATGCACCGTCGTGTGGAGCCCTGGCGAAGCCTCTGCAGATCGGAAGCGATAGGTGGACCCGTTAAGCAAATTCTGGGCAGCGACGCCTACATCTTTCACAGCAAGCTGAACTACAAGGAGTCTTTCGAGGGCAGCGTGTGGAGTTGGCATCAAGACTACGGCTACTGGCAATACGACGGGGTGGATGATCGCATGGTGTCCGTCCAGATTATGTTTGGTGACAACACGATTCACAATGGCTGCATTCTCCTCGTCGAGGGCTCGCACAAGTGGGGCGCACTGGATCACTATAGCGACGAGGTGACCACAAGCTACAAACAGTGGTGTATCCGTCCCGATGAGCTGCGGAAACACGTCACAGACGAAAGTGCGATCTATCCGGTAGTCGGCAAGGCCGGTGACGTCTGCTTCTTCGACTGCAATATCTTGCATGGCTCCAACCACAACTTCTCACCGGTGCCGCGTAACACAGTGGTCTTCGCCTACAGCGCCATCGACAACATCCCCAAGGGTGTAGACAATCCTCGAGAAGACTGGGTTGTCTCGCGTGAGTACGAGCCGGTTACCGCCGGGCTGAAGACTCCTTAGCCCAATGCCGGTTAACGTTGTGGCAGAGGGACCGCCCTGAGTTCAGCCTAATCCAATGAAAGGAATCATCGCACGCAGTACCTGAAATTCGGAAATACCAACCTGGACGTCTCTGAAGTCTGATTTGGCCCCACGCGCTTCTCGGCCAAGGAGCGGCGCAGCGCCCGGTAATAGCCGGCCGCCCAGGATCTCAGCCCCAAACTATGCCAGTCGGTCTCGATCCGCGCCAAGATCAAGTCCATGCAACTTCCAGTGGCAGACGGGGCAAAGCAAAATATAGAAATTGCCTTCCCCATCTGTGGAGACAATGGTGAAGGATACTGAGGAGAACACAGAAAAATGCCCCCGTGACCTACTTGGGGGCATCAAAGCCTACGTCTACCAATTAGGCTACGGTCTTCATCTTCCTCCACACATCCTGCTCCAGCGTGTCCCCGCAAGACCAGAACGAGCCTATGGTGCCAGTGAAGCCAGCGCCTCTTCCTCGCTTTCGCATATCTCTGCTCGACCCAACAGCCCCATAATCTGAAATGTCTTCGCAAGAATCGGCACCACGCTACAGAATGCCACACGCCCGCCCTGCTCCCGCACCTTCTCGATCAACTCGATCAGAATTGAGATGCCCCATGCTGTTGGCGATGGGAGATTTCTCCAGGTTGATCACCAGGGACTTTGCGCCCTCCCGGATCAATGCCTCTCCTGCCTCAGCCACAGGTTCAGCCTCTGCACCGTTGATGTAACCGTCGGTTTCCAGTATGCCGATATTGCCCGACCGCCTTGTTTGAACTTCCACTGCTTGTGCCATGATCCCCTCCTCTCATCGTCACGCGGAACTGCTCTACCCCTCCACCCGCAAGACCACACAGGTCATGTCATCCGACTGTGGCACATCGCCCTTGAAGGCGGCTACCTCAGCCAGGAGGTGGTCAATGGTTGCTTCCGCTGATAGGTTATCCTTGCAGGCCTGGAGGATGGTGGCTTCGGTGCGTCCGTAGCCAAATTGCTGGCCAGAGGCGTTATCGGCCTCGGGGATGCCATCGGAGCAGAAGACGATCCGGTCTCCTGGCTGTAGTTGTGTCTCAACAACCTGATACTCTGTGTTGGCGCGAACACCTAGTGGATATGCGTCTACCTGGAGTTCCGTGATCTCTTCTGTTGCCGCCCGGAAGTGGTAGGGATACGGACAGCCACCGTTAGATAGCCGAAGATTACAAGTTGACGGGTCCAGTTCACCCAAGGTGAAACAGACAAAAGTCCGGCGGTCCAGGATGCGACAAAGTGACTCGTTCAATTCACCGAAAAGCTGGCGAACCGGCTCCCCGCGCCGGATCTGACTCTCCAATACACCGCTGAAAAGCACCACGGGAATGGCGGCGGCCATCGCATGACCTGTGACATCCGCCATCGCGACAGATAGTCTACCATTATGGTCAAAATACTGGAAGAAGTCGCCACCGACCTCGGAGGCCGGTATGCAATCTCCCGCGATGTCTAAGCCGTGAACGGTCGGGTGTTCCGAGGGCATCAAACGCATCTGCATATCGTGAGCAGTGCGAAGTTCCCCTTCCGCTTCTTCTCGCAGCCGCCGATCCCGGCGGACCACACGCACCGTCTGCCAGGCAGTGAGCAAAACAAAAAGACTGAGACCCGACATCCACCCCATTCGTTCATACGGCAGGTGGACCGTCAAGGTTACAATTGCCGGCGACTCCGAGTAGGCCAGATCCCGATCCACCGCCAGAACCTCGAATATGTAACTCCCTGTAGGCAGGTCCTGATACTCAACCTGCTGCTTTCGCGTTGTCCGCCAGTCTTTATCGTAACCAGTGAGACGATAACGGTAGACGATTCCACCCGCACTTGTCTTGAAGCTATACCCCGCAAAGTGGAATGTTGTAAGAGGTGTACCCGAGTCCACAGACACCTGGTCCATACCTGCATACCGTCTGTCTGCCACAACCGCCACCATCGAAATGGAAGGAGGTGTAGACCGAGGCTTTCGGTAGCGTGTCACCCCGCCAGATGTGCTCATCCATATCGTACCTGATCGAATTTGCACTACCGAGGCCGCTGCATTGCTTCCAAGGCCGTCACTACTGTCTAATGACTGAAAGATTCGGCCGTCAAAGCGACTGACCCCGCCGCCCTGAGTTCCGATCCAAAGCACCCCATCATCATCTTGAAGGATGGAACGCACTCTGTTGTGCCTCAGGCCATCCTCTGTCGTAAAGGAAGACCACGACTCTCCGTCAAACCTACTCACACCGCCGTTGGTCCCAAACCAATACACACCGTCTCTATCCTGGATGATTGATCTCACCAGATTGTGTACCAACCCATCATCTGTCGTGTATGTAGTCCAGGTCCGTCCATCGTAGCGTGACACACCACCTATGGTCCCAAACCAATTCACCCCTTCCCTGTCCTGGATAATCGATAACACCCGATTGTGTACCAGGCCGTCATGGGTGGTGAAAGTCGTCCAAGTCTGACCATCATACTGACTAACACCTCCGTAGGTACTGAACCACAACATTCCTGTGCGGTCCTGAACAATCGAATACACGCCACCACCACCCATCCCATCCTCACGGGCGAAGGTAGTCCAAGTCTTGCCATCATAACGGGTCACGCCCTCCAAGTTGCCAAACCAGAGGTGTCCCTCCCGATCCTGGAAGATTGAGCGTACGTAGTTGTTCACCAGGCCGTCGTCTTTGGTGAAGGTCGTCACCGTCTCACTATCAAATCTGGTTACTCCACTGATGTCCGTTCCGAACCAAATACTCCCGGACTTGTCCTGAAAAATCGGGAACACGTAGTTTTCTGCCAGTCCGTCTTCGGTGGTGAAGGTCGTCACCGCGTCGTCATCATAGCAACTCACACCGCCACCATATGTTCCGAACCAGAGGTTCCCCTCATTATCCTGGGTAATCGAGCGCACGTTGTTGGAGGCCAGGCCATCTTCTGTGGTGAAGCTAACCCACGCCGTCCCGTCAAATCGGCGGACACCGTCAACCGTGCCGAACCACATACTGCCGTCTTTACTCTGGTTGATAGCAAAAACACTGTTACTTGCCACACCATCTTCTGATCCGAAAGAGTCCCAAGTTTCGCCATCATAGCGGATTACACCATCCAAAAAGGTGCCGAACCAGAGATTTCCCTCCAGGTCCTCCCCGATCGAGCTGACCAGGTTCGACACCAAGCCATCCGGCGTGAAGGTGGTCCACGTCTCGCCATCATAACGGCTCACGCCGCCCAATCCGCCGAACCAGAGGTCTCCATTCCGGTTTTGAATGATAGACACCACATAATTGGAAGCCAGGACATCTCTTGCGGTGAAGGTAGTCCACGTCTCGCCATCATAGCGGCTCACGCCGACACGTGTTCCAAACCAGAAATTCCCCGCCCGATCCTGGAAGATTGAGCGTACTACGTTTGATACCAAACCGTCTGTTGTAGTGAAGGAGGTCCAGGTCTCACCATCATAGCGACTAACACCTGCATCCGTACCGCACCAGAGGCTTCCCGTGCGATCCTGAATAATCGACCAAACTCTATTGCCAGCAAGTCCGTCTTCGGTGGTAAGGGTGGTGAACGTCTGGCCATCAAACCGGCTTAATCCATCCCCGGCCACCCCAGAACCTCCGGTTCCGAACCAGAGAACGCCTTCCCTGTCCTGGATGACCGTGGATATGTAAGGCCCTCTCAATCCATTCGTCACATCATACGTGCGCCAATGTCCTTTACCGCGTCCCAACGGCGCGACGCTTCCAGTCCCCGCGGGCGCAATATACACCCTGTACGCATGTCGAATCTGCCCATTTCGCCCCGATGCACCAAACATCTCACCCAGTTCCTTAGCCGTCCGCGCCCAGGCGGGATCCGCCCTGATGTCCTGCCATCTTTCGCCAACTTCGGTCGGCGACTTCAAGTCGAAAAGCTTGCTGAAGATACTGTCTGGGGTCGCGCGACCGCGTTTTGCCGATGCTGCCAGGCCGTGACGCTTCAGGATGGGAACAACCTTTTCCCGATAGGCCCTCCCGAACTCAGCCATCCGTTCGGGTGGCACCCAGAAGGAGAGGCGGGCCAGGGTCGGCTCTGTTGTCCAACACTCAGGCACGGCCAGCACAAGCCAGGCAAGTATGGCCGCTTCAATTAGAATCCTGTCGGGTCTCTTCATCGGCCATCTCCAACACAAAAACGGAGCACACCTCTACTGTCCGAAGTATGCCCCCTCATTCCCTGGTCCAGCTCCCAGATCGGGCCTTGCTATATTCGTTTGCTACATTGGCATGATAAGGCTCACAGTTGTGGAATGCAACAGTAATGCCCAGATACAAAAATGCCCCCTGCATAACACTGGGGGCATCCTACCCCTCGCAGTATCAGAGTGAATCGCGATGCCCTGTGGAACAATGTACATCGCAGGAACCCACAGAAGGGCTGATCACCACGGCTTGTTGTGATGCGGGACTACCGGTTGGCACCGAAAAGCGACGCGAGAAATAATAATAAGAGGGAACCTCCGACAACAGTTGATGCTCCGGACTTTGCCCACTGTATTTCTCTTTCAAGAATCTCTATTTCTTGAATATCGGAGATCATGATCCTGAACGTCGTTCTGGTTTTAAACCTGCGCACATTGACACTTCTCACGACTACATATTCTTGGTTGACGCTCTCAATTTTGCAGGTGAATCGCCTTTCCTCGAACGGTACATCACTCTTTTGTTTGAGCAAGATTCTTACAGGTACCTTCTTCTTCAATTCGTCTGGCTTGATCTCTGTTTGCTTCAACGTTTTGAGTGGCCGGATGGTACTGCACCCTACGGTCTGCAATAACATTGTGACAATAAGCATCATGCTGAATATTTTCATCACAAACATCCTCCTGATCAGCGTCAAGTATTTTTCCCTATCAACGACAACTATAATTCCCTGTTGATGACTCAGGGATATGCTGCCAAAACCTGATGCTTTGTTGTTGTTTTAATTGAGTTTGCGTCAACTATAAATCCCTTTCAGGATTGCGCCTTCTTTCTGGTTTTTGACTGCTCCAGCCTGTAGCTGGTCATATTGAGTTCCAGGATGATACAGTGGTGAACCAGTCGATCAATGGCAGCGGCGGTGGTCATAGGATCCTTGAAGATCGATTCCCATTTGGAGAAGGGTAGGTTGCTTGTGATCATCACGCTGCCCTGTTCGTATCGATGGGCAAGCAAGCCGAAGAGGACCTCCATCTCTTCCCTGCTATGTTAAACATATCCAATGTCGTCGAGGATAATGGCATCGTATTTGGACCATTTCTTGAGTGTTTGAGGCAGTTCGAGATTCCGTTTTGCGACCAGCAGTTGCTGAACGAGGAGATTACAGGGCATGAAGGCAATGCGCCGCCCCTGGTAAATGAGTTCCTGTGCAATGGCGCACAACAGGTGTGTTTTTCCACTGCCCGGGTTTCCGAAGGCCAGGATGTTTTCCGCCCGATCCAGAAAAGAGCCGTCCAGAAGTGTGTTGAGCAATAGGTCGACCTTGTGTGGTAGCCTTTTTCTGTCGAAGGCCTGCAGGGATTTTTCCAGGGGAAGCTTCGACTCGCGCAACAGACGTTGGGTTTTTCGGTCACTACGTGTCTCGCACTCAAGTTTGACGAGTTCGCGTAAATACTGCTCGTAACTAAGTGACTCTGCGCGTGCGAGCTTGGCCTGTTCCTTATAACATTCCCGGATGGTGGCCATCCGCAGCGTCTTGAGAGAGTCATTGAGATATGCTGTCAAAGAACGATTCATCCGGCAGCCTCCTGTTCTTGCAGGAGACAGTCGTAACTGCCCAGATCTACAGATGACACCTTGCCGTTGAGGATGACGGGCGGGGCATCGTGAAGCATTGCTTTTACAGCTTTGACCGTGATGATCTGTTCTTGTTCGATGAGATACTGTAAGGCACGATCCACACCCGTCTCACTTTCGTGAGCTGCCAACTGCAGGATATGCAGACACCCCCTTGATGTTCACACTATAGGATGTCTCGCTCTTTCAGGGGAGAGATATGCCTATCCCCGGTCCTTCTTCTCCCACTTCTCCCACAATCGCGTCAATAATTAACAAAATAGACACCCCCACGCCAACAATTGCTGCAGACTTTGCCCACTGTATTTCTCTTTCAAGAATCTCCATTTCTTGAATATCGGAGATCAAGATTCTGAACTTCGTTTTGGTTTTAAACCTGCGCACATTGACACTTCTCACGACTACATAATCTCGGTTGACGCTCACAATTTTACAGGTGAATCGCCTTTCCTCGAACGGTACATCACTCTTCTGTTTGAGCAGGATTCTTACAGATACTTTCTTCTTCAATTCTTCTGGCTTGATCTCTGTTGGATTCAACGTTTTGAGTGGCCGGATGGTACTGCACCCTACGGTCTGCAAAAACATTGTGACGATAAGCATCATGCTGATTATTTTCATCACAAACATCCTCCTACCTATTGGTTGATAAAGGAGCGTTTGTTGTTGGAACGTCAGAACGAAAACGAGGTTGAGAGCGCAAGTCCACCCTGGGGTTGGGGCGTGATGCCTACCCGGATGCGATCTAAGAGCACCGGTTGCCAAATCTCGTCGCCTCCCGCGTCTCCCGCAAGTCCACCAATCATAGTACCCACTATGAGACCAACGCCGCCTAAGGCAATCGCAAGTGCAAAGACTTTTTGTTCTTTGCTCAAAGTAAAAACAATGGAGTTAGGTGGATCATCACTGTATCGTGCTAAACCCACAATTGCACCCAGACCCACACCGGAGAGCCCGCCGATTGCAGCACCTTTAAGAAGGTGCCGCTTCCGACCGCTACTCACGTAAAGTTTTGCCACCGAAGCAATGGGAATGGCCAATGGAGCAGCCTGGTTCTTAATCCTCAAGGTGAGGGTGTCGGCGTCTACTGTCACAATGGTTCCCAGAAGCCGATGTGTAGAAACGGACGGCGCTATAATAAGCGCGCGCAAACCAGGAGCAACAGGTAGTGCCTCCTGTGCCGCACAGGGCACGTAGCCGATCTGGAGCAGCAAGGCGACAACCCACATCGAACATATCCACTTCATATCGTCTCCTCTGGTGAACATTACGTTGATTTAACTTTTCATCCTGTTCAGTTCGCAATGTGTATGCCAACCAGGAAACAGCCTTTGTGCTACGTCTTTTGGACGGCGATAACTTCGGTGTTTACAAGTATGATAAGGAAAACTCTAACACGTCATCGTCATC